>VFSW01004347.1_pt1 | contig 21172 bp, 20 predicted proteins | sample 5358111 | NCBI WGS metagenome assembly VFSW01 (sample SAMN11554181, study PRJNA540505) | mine drainage metagenome | isolation source: sediment from site ElyBrook_90M | place: USA: Ely Copper Mine, Vershire, VT | collected 2017
AGCCAACGCCGCGCGGCCGCGAGTTGCGGCAATCGCCGGAGTAGCGGGACGCGAATCGAGGCCCCGGAGAAAACTGTCGGCGGCGTCCTGGTCTTCGAGCGTCAGGGATGTGGCCGCAGCGGCTTCGAGCACCGCATCCCGATCTGCCGGGGGCAGGTCCAGGGGAAGCGATCCGGTTTGATGGAGGAGAACGGACGCGCGGTTCTGGTCCTCAAGGCCGTGCGCGAGCAGCGAGCGCGGCGCGTGATATTCGAGCAGCGTCAGGTCATCGGTATTGACCGGCGCGCCGGCGGTAAAGTTTCGCAAGCCCGCATCATCGAGAAGAAAAAATCCAAACAGTCCTTCGGCTGCTTCGAGTCCCAGTTGCTGAAAATCTTTCCGCATCTCGTGGCGGTCATACACGCTTCGCGCGCGCGACAGAATCTCCACGGAAGGCGGGCTCGGCGCCATCAGAATCAGGTCCGGAGCGTCGCCATGCCAGAGCGTGGCGCCATGAAATTCCGCGAGGAACGTGCCTGCCAGCATTTTCAGGTCTTCAGGATAGAGTGAGTAGGCCTGTACCCATTGCACGAACACGCCGCCGGGTGCAAGGCGCGCTTGGACGGCGCGATAAAATTCGCTCGTGAAAAGAGTGGCAACGCCGGCGATCCAGGGATTGGAAGGCTCGGAAATAATCAGGTCGTAGCGGTCCCGCGTGGTGAAGAGGAAATTGCGCGCATCATCCAGCGTCACGCGCACGCGCGGATCCTGCAGCACATTGCGGTTGAGCGAAGCGAGCAGCGGCGACGCGGCGATGACGGCCGGCTCGATCTCCACAATGTCCAGGCGCTCGAGCTCCGCGTAACGGGCCAGCGCCGACGCCGTCATCCCGCTGCCGAATCCGATGAGGAGGACGCGCCGCGGCGCATGCGCGAGCGCGCCGAGATGTCCGACGAGCAATTGCGTGACCTTGTCGTGATTCGACGCGTCCACTTTCCCGTTCGTCCGCAACGCGAGATAGTCATCCGTTTTCGCCACGGAAATCGTCGAGTTCAGGCCGTCCTTGAAATAGACCACGTCCACGAGATGCGCGCTTTCCAGCGGCGTGAGCGGCCGATCGTACAAATTCCAGTACATCACCGTGTTGAACGAAGCGACGGCCGGATCGTAGAAACGCGCGGAAAATCCGATCCAGGCCGCGGCAAGAATCAAAAGCAGGTTTGCGGCGAAGAAAAAAATACGCCGCGAGCGGCGCTCCGCGAAAAGAGCCAGCGCGGCGGCCAGCGCCAGATTTGCCGCCGCTGTCACGGCAATCAGATGGAAACTTCCGAGGCGCGGGAGAAGCCAGAATCCTCCGGCAACCGCGCCGACGATCGCTCCCATCGTGTTCCAAGAATAGGCGCGCCCGACGGCGGCTCCGGTTCCCGTGTGATCCGGGGCGCGTGGCCCGGCAATCACCAGCACTGCCGCGGGAAAATTGAATCCGAAAACGATCGCCGTTGGCAGCATTGCCAGGGCGCTCGTGACGAATTGGGCGAGCACCAGGCCGCGAAAGGATTCGTGCGTCGCGCGCAAAATCGGCGGCAGAATTTCGATTAGGCGCGAAAAGAAGACGAGGAAAGCCATCGCTGCAAGGGCGGTGAGTGTCTGCGTGACAGCAAACGTTAAGGAAGTTGGCGTATGGCTGCGGCTCCAGCGTTCAAAGAGCGCGCTGCCCAGGACAATCCCCAGGAGAAATGTGCCGAGCATCAGCGTGAACGCGTAGGTTGAGCTGCCAAGCTGCGTCGAGAGCAGGCGCGTCCAGGCAATTTCGTAAACCATCGCGGTTGCGCCCACGATGGCAAACGAGAACAGGAAGAATCGGCGCGGAGAAATGAAGGCAGAAGCCTGTTCCGGCGTGGCGGAAAGTTTCGGCGCCGTTGAAATTTCTTCCGCTCGCGCGAGCCAGAGCGCCAATAGCCCGGCGACTGTGTTCAAAAGGACGGCCAGAGCCAGCGTCCGGCGCAGACCGAGAACTGGCAGCAGCAGGAATCCTGCCGCAAATGTTCCGGACACAGCGCCGGCGGTGTTCATCCAGTAGAGGCGCGAGAGGCGAGCGCCCAGCTCGGCGGAAGTTCTCGTCATCCCGCGCACCAGCACAGGAAGCGTGCCGCCCATTAAAAAAGTGGGAAGAAAGAGAACGAGCCCTGCGCCGACAAAACGCAGCGCAAGAAGCGCTGCCGGATTTCCAGATGCATGCGGGTATACGGCCACGTAAACCGAACGAACCGCAGCCAGGCCTGCAAGTGAAATTGCGGCGGATGCAGCGACGCCCAGTTCGATCCAGCCGTACAGTGCGATGGGGCGCGGCCTTCCCTCGCTCCAGCGGCCCAGCCACGCGCTGCCCGCTGCAAGCCCCGCCATGAATACGGCGAGCACGGTGGCAACGGCGTATGCAGTATGGCCGAAGACGAGCCCAAGCGCTTTGCTCCAGACGACCTGATCCATGAGTCCCGCGGCGCCCGAAAGAAAAAAGCAGACGAGCAGCGCTGGCAAAAAGAAACGGCGGGGGAATTGGCCCGGCATGGCAGGCGGCATGGTAGTCCGCAAACGCGCGTCGAGCAACCGTGTTCCGCGCGCGTCGCGGCAGCGATTCAGACGATGCGGCCTAATGCTTCAGGATCGGGATCGAATTTACCGGCGGAGGCTGCGGCCTGGACTTCAAGAATGCGTAGATGTCGGTCAGGTCTTTGTCGGAGACGACTTTTTCCGTAAACGGCGGCATTTCCCCCATGGGATGGCGAACGTACGTCAAGATCACGGAGAGGGGGTCCGGATTCGGAGCGAGCCGCGGTCCGCTGATGCCTCCGCCCTGCGCCTCGCGTCCGTGGCATTCGTAGCAGCCATATTTGATGAACAGATTCTTGCCGTTTTCGGCGTTTCCGGCTTGGCTCTCTTCCGCCTTCGGAGAGGAAGGCGCGGACTGAGCTATGGCGCCGTTTCCGCAGAAAAGTATTGCCGCAATTGCCAGGGCAACGCCGCACGGCGCAACGCGATTCAAAAATACGCGCGCAAAAAACCGAACGCCCGAAAATTGATCCACCGCGAAGCCCAAACTGTTATGGAAAGAGGTCTTCATCTTCGCTCCTCAGCGTCCCTGGCAAACCGCGTCCACCAAGGCCGGTTCGCCCCGCTTCACGACGGCAATTGCCCGTTTGATGGCCGGCCCAAGATCCTTGGGATCGGTAATCGGCCCTTCCGCGTACATTCCCATGCCTTGCGCGAGTTTTGAGAAGTCAACATTGGGGTCTTCGATTCCCGTGACGATGTGGGCGTTTTCAATGCCGCGATTGTGCCGGCACGCCATGGCCTGAAATTGCATGATTTCGGCGTGATAGCAGCGGTTGTTGTGCATGACGTTCAGAATGGGGATGCGGTTGTGCGCTGCGGTCCACAAAATTCCCGGCGCAAACATCAGGTCGCCGTCGCTCTGGATGTTGACCGTCATGCGGCCGTGCTTCCGGTTGGCCAGCGCCGCTCCCACGGAGGCGGGCGCGTTGTAGCCAATCCCGAGACCTCCCGAACCGCCGATGAATTGATAATACTTGTTGAAATCCCAGAGCCGCTGCGCCCACCGGCTCAGATATTTTGAGAAGGAGACGAACGACCAGTCTTCGTCCTTGATCTGATCCCAAAGCTCGGCATGCAGTCGAGCGACGCTGATGGGGCTGGCGTCCCAGCCATAAGTTGCGTCGGTATAGGCCTGATCGAAGTCGGCCTGTCGCGTCTTTGCAAATCTCGCGCCGCGCTCGTCGAAGGCCCGCTTGCGATCGCTGGTGATCTCGCGCTGGACCGCCTCGATGAGCGAAGGAAGGGTTGCTTCCGCGTCCGCCGCCATGTCCACATCCACTTCGCGGAAGCGATGCAGGTCCTGAAAGTTGGATTTCATGTACAGATTTTCGGACGTGATGCTGATGAGCTTTGCATCCGGCTTGATGATCGGCTCATAGGTCCGATGGAGCTGGTCATGGAATTCATTGACCGTGCCCCAATAGTCCTGCAACTCGAGGCCAAGGATGACATCGGCATTGGAAATCAATGCGGAACTGCGTTGCGACTGGTTGAGCGGATGGCGGGACGGAAAATTCATGCGCCCCAGTTGATCAATTACCGGCGCCTGCAGCGCCTCCGCCAGCCGGACGAGATTTTCCATCCCGGCCTGGGAGCGCGCGGCGCGCTCGGCAATGATCACCGGATTTTCGGCTCGGACAAGCAGCCGGGCCGTTTCCGCAACGCTTCCGGAATCCCCTTGCGCGGGCTGCGGTAAGGTCAGCTTGGGAATGTGCAGGTTGGCGCCTTCCGCGATGGGGTCTTCCTGGATGTGAAAATCGGCCACCAGCGCGACGGGCAAAGTCGGCGGAGTCATGGCAATACGATAGGCGCGCACTGCGGACTCCGCAAAACCTTGCAGCGTGGTGGGCTGATCATCCCACTTCACAAAATCCCGTACCATCGCGATTGGATCCTGGGCGCTGTGAATGGTGTCGAGGCCGGGCCGGCGGATCGAAGAGTCGAGCACATTGCCCACAATGACGTAGACCGGCGCGCGGTCGCACCAGGCGTTGTACAAAGCCATCGCCGAATGCTGCAGGCCGACCGTGCCGTGAATGCAGACCAGCAGCGGCTTTCCTTCAATTTTCGAATAGCCATGGCACATGGCGACGGCAGACTCTTCGTGTGTGCACAGGTTCCACTTGGGATTCTGGTTTCCGCCGTGATTGATGATGGATTCGTACAGGCCGCGATAGCTCGACCCTGGATTCCCGCAGACATATTCAAATCCCAAGGACTTAAGGACATCCAGCATGAAATCAGCGCCGGGCCGGTCGGTGGTCATGTCCGAGGCTTTCGAGGGGCCGCTCGATTCAGGCGGCTGTGAAGCTGCAAGGAGCGCCGGCGAGGATGCCGCAGGCGCCAGGAGGCCCGCCGCTCCCGTCATCGCTGCATTCTTCAAAAAGCTGCGACGGTCAACGGACGGCTTTTCCGATTTCGGCATAACGTATTCTCCTGAGGGATTTTTTTATTTTAGATTCATGAGGCGAAAATGCGCGGTGATGTGAATCACAACCTGGTATGCGCCCGGTCACGTTGGTGCCCTCCTCCTCCGGCCCTGTCCCTGCGGCAATTTGCCTGGAGGGTTGACAGGACAAAGGCCCTCCGACTATCGTGAGCCTACCGTGAAGATCCTTGTAGTTGGAAGCGGAGGACGGGAGCACGCAATGGTTTGGCGGCTCCGTCAATCGCCGGAAGTGGAAAAAATATGGTGCGCTCCGGGCAACGGCGGAATCGCGGAAGAAGCCGAATGCATTCCCGTGAATGCGGACGACGTGGACGGCCTGGTCGCGCTTGCCGAGCGGTTGAAGCCGGACCTGACCGTTGCCGGGCCGGAGGCGCCCCTCGTAGCGGGCATCCGGGACAAGTTCGAGTGCCGGGGCATGCGCCTGGTGGGCCCATCGAAGCGGGACGCGCGGCTCGAGGGGAGCAAGATCTACGCCAAGGAGTTCATGAACCGGTACCGCATTCCCAATGCGACGCTGTACGGCACTTTCGATTCCGCGCCGGAGGCCATTCGCGCGCTGGACGCAGTGGACTGGCCCGTGGTGATCAAGGCCGACGGGCTTTGCGCTGGAAAGGGAGTGCTGGTCGCGGACACGAAGGAAGAGGCTGAAGCGTTTATCCGGCGGGTGCTGCAACGGCATGAACTCGGCATGGGCGGTTCGCGCATCCTCATGGAAAAGGCGCTGCAGGGCGAGGAGCTTTCCTACATCATTCTTACCGACGGGAATTCTTTTCTTCCGATGTCGCCAACGCGCGATCACAAGCGCGTGTTCGATGGAGATTGCGGACCGAATACGGGCGGCATGGGCGCATTTTCGGTGGACGGGATGATTACGCCGATGTACGAGTCCGTCATCCTTAAGGATATTGTCGCCCCTACGATTGCCGGACTTTCCGAAGAGGGGATTCCTTACACGGGTTTTCTCTATTTCGGCTTGATGCTCACGCGCTGCGGGCCAATAGTGCTGGAATACAATTGCCGGCTGGGCGATCCCGAAACGCAGCCGCTCATGATGCGCATGGATTTTGATCTCGCGCTGGCGCTCAAAGCCGCCGCGACGCGAAATCTGGACACATTCAAGCCTGCATGGAAGTCTGGCGCCAGCGTCTCGGTCGTGATGAGCTCGGGCGGATATCCGGGATCTTTTGAAACAGGGAAAAAGATCGAGGGTCTTGACCAAGCGAAGGCGATGCCGGATGTTGCTATATTCCACGCCGGAACCCGGCGGGAGGGCGATTCGATTGTAACGAGCGGCGGGCGCGTGCTGGGAGTGACAGCTTACGGCGGATCGCTCGAAGAAGCGATCCGCAAAGCGTATGCTGCCGTTGGCAAAATTCATTTCGAGGGTGCGCATTTCCGCACCGACATTGGAGCAAAGGGTTTGACCCGCGAGCGCGCCACAAAGGAGGCGTCCCATGGCTGAAGTCGCGCATCTGTTTCAGGCGCTGCAGCACAAAAAACCGGTGAAAGAATTTGAAACGGTGGAGGCGGTCGAAAACAAGGGATTCCGCGATTGCCTTCACGGCCACAGCGAGACCGTGCGGCAGGTGCTGCTCATTGATTCGGAAACGCTCGAAGAGTTCGGCATTTTACCGGGACGCGGAAAGGAAAATGTCACGACACGCGGCCTCGATCTCGGTAAATTGGAAGTCGGGCAATTCCTCCGCATGGGAGGGGCGCTTCTGGAGATTACCGAATCCTGCGAGCCTTGCCGCCTGATGGACGAAATCCGCGACGGCCTGCAGGAGGAGATTCGCGGACGGCGAGGGATTTTGTGCCGCGTGGTCCGCTCCGGTAAAATTAAACGCGGGGACAGCATCGAAATCGTGCAGGCATGAACGGCCGGAAAAACGCGGCATCGCAAGCCGGACAATCCGGAATATCCATTCTAAAATTGCAGGGAGCGATCGAGTGAGCGGACAAAAATCATCGAAGAGTGAAGGCAAGGCGTTGGTGGGCATCATCATGGGGTCGGACACCGATCTGCCCGTGATGAGCGAAGCGGCAAAGATGCTGGAGAAATTCGAGATTCCGTATGAGATTGAAGTCACCTCGGCGCACCGCTCGCCCGCGCGAACGCATGAATACGCCTCGACCGCTGTGTCGCGCGGACTGAAAGTGGTGATCGTCGCCGCGGGCGGAGCAGCGCATCTCGCCGGCGTTGTCGCGGCGATCACGACGCTGCCGGTGGTGGCCGTTCCCATGGCGACGACGGTGCTATCCGGAATTGATTCGCTTCTTTCGAGCGTGCAGATGCCCGGCGGAGTGCCCGTCGCAGCCATGGCCATTGACAAGCCCGGCGCGATCAATGCGGCGATCTTTGCGGCGGAAATTCTGGCGACCAGCGACGCGGAAGTCGCGGGGCGCCTCACCGCGTATAAAGAAGAACTCGCAAAATCCGTCGCTGAAAAGAGCGCGCGGGTGAAGCTGCAATACGCGGGGAAATCGGCCTGACGCGCCCTACCATTCCTCCAGCAAAGCAGGCAATTCCCGGATCGTTTCAATCATGGCGTCGGCAGGAGACTGGCGCAATCGCTCCGGAATGGGAGATCCTCCTAGCACTCCTACGGCGCGCATGCCCGCGCGGCGGGCCATCTCCATGTCCTCCGGCGCGTCGCCGATGTACACGCAGACTTCCGGCGAAACATGCAGCCGGCTGAGCGCCAGACGCAGCGGCGCGGGATGCGGCTTGCGACGGGGCGCATCCTCGCCGCAGACCTTTGTGCGGAACATTGCCGCGACGTTTTGTTCGCGCAGTTGCCGCCGCACGCGCACGCGGCTGCCCGCCGAGACGAGTCCCAGAGTGAATCGCCGGTCCAGCCGCCGCAGCACCGCCAGCGCGCCCGGCTGCATCTCCGGCTGATGTTCCCCGTAGAATTTCCTCCACAGCCTGTCGGCCTGTTCCCATTTCACGCGGGGCAGCCCCACCGCGCGGTAGACGTTGTACCAGTTCGGCGAGTAGTGCCGCTTCAGCTTCTCTAGGCTCCACTGCATTCCCAGCGTGCTGAACATGCGCGCATAGGCATGCGCTTCGGCGGCGAAGGAATTGAAGAGCGTGCCGTCCCAGTCAAACAACACGCATTCGGTAATTTGAGTTTTCGTTTTGGGCATGGAAAGCTGGCGGCACAGAATTTTCCCGGCGCCGCGTCCAGGCGCCCTCTATTCTAGCGCAGGCTAACCGTCGGGGAGTTGCAGAACCCAGCAGTACTTTATTATGAAAGAATATGTGATAAAATATGTTCCAAGTATGGATAGGTTTTAAAATGTATCCTTTAAATGGAAATATGGAGCAATAAATGCCAATGATTCCGATTACAGTCATGGGCTATCGCTGCGAACGGTGCTGTGGTGAATGGGTGCCGAAGGATCCTGAGAGAGAGCCTGTTGCTTGCCCTAAATGCAAGAGTCCCTATTGGAACCGTCCCCGCAGACAAGCTTCATTGCTGACATATGAGAACTTTCGAGACCGGATTAGAGAAACATTGAAACAATCCGGCCCGCTGACTTGGACGGAAATCAGAACGTTGGCGAAACTACCCGAGAAATTTCCGAACAATAAGTGGGTTCACCAATTAGAACGGGATATTGGCTTAAAGAGAAACAAAGATAATCATGGCATCATCAAGTGGGCCGTCGGTTGAGCTAAGCTATGCTCATGCCACAAACAAATCGGCTCAACCTACCCAGTGCTTCAATTAAGCAACAAATCGAGAACAAGGAGATTTGGAACGATACTCGCTCGGCCGCAACTGCAGACTTCTTCACAATCGGCTATTCCGGAAGGAAAATGGACGGAATTATCCTGAGTCTAAAAGCCCACGGTATAAGCACTCTTGTAGACATTCGCCGCAATCCAATCAGCATGTATCGTCCAGAACTGAGCAAGAGCAATCTCACGGAAATTCTTTCAAAACACGGGATCTCCTACGCCCATATGCCAGAACTAGGGGTCCCCAGAGATATTCGCGCTAAGGCAATTGAAACGGGGACGCGGGACATAATTTGGGAATGGTATGACAACGTTGTTGAGTCATTTCTACGGGGCAATCTACATTTTTTCCTTAACGGATTTGATCATCCGGTAGCCCTCATGTGCACAGAGATAGACCCAAGAGAATGTCATCGCCATCGTTTGTCTCTGGCGCTCGAAAAAATGGGAATGAGGGGATTCGAGATATGACCTGTGCTTATAAAAGAGGAAATTAAGAAGGCCCTGATCGTTGTTCGCACCTATCCGACTCCTGCGAAAAGCGGCGTCGAAGTTTCGTGCACCGCGGCCATAACAGAAGACGGAAAATGGCTTCGGTTGTTCCCCGTGCCTTGGCGCTATCTTCCCGATGACCAGCGTTTCCGAAAATATCAGTGGGTGCAAGTGACGGTCGTTAAGGCCCCTAAAGATTCTCGTCCCGAAAGCTACAAACTCAAAACTGACGGCATAAAGATCCTCTCGACTTTGGGAACTGTAAGAGATTGGAAAGCACGCCGAGAATTTATTCTGCCGTTGGCTTCACATTGTTTGTGTTGTTTGATCCGACAGCGGGACGCCCAAGGCTATCCGACACTTGGAATTTTTCGTCCCAAGAAGATCGAACGGCTAATCATCTCCGCCGAAAGCCCAAACTGGTCAGCTGCCCAACTGGGATTGCTTCGACAGGGGCATCTGTTCGAACAACGCCCCAAGACCGAGTTGGAAAAAATCCCGTTCAAATTCCAGTATAAATTTTGGTGCGATGATCCGGGTTGCACCAGTCACACGCTAATGTGTGCGGATTGGGAGATGGGGCAATCTTGGAGAAAGTGGCGTGATCAGTATAAGGACGGATGGGAAGAAAAATTCCGTGAGCGATACGAGCGAGACATGATACATAAGTATGACACTCACTTCTATGTAGGCACTGTCCACCAACACCCACATATCTGGATCATCGTTGGCTTGTTTTATCCGCCACATTCTGTGCAGGGGCCTGGACTATTTGATTCAAATCCCCAGCCCATTTTGTAGATTGCCGACCAATGTTGGCGGAGGGAACGTAGTCGCTAAGAACCCGTGCGGCCGATGGGATGGCGAAGGGCGGCGCGGTCAAGGTTTTCGCGCAGATTTATCAGTGTCAGGAAGGTATTCAGGATGCGCGCCTTCATCTCGTCGGCGAGCGTCAATCCGCAAGTGGCGGCATGGGACAGCATTTCACACTGCTCGGCGATATAGTGGATGATTTCCACTTGACGGGCGTGCGGCGTCTTGCCGTAGACGGTCTCGCGGCGCATCTGCGCGCAATCTTTTTCCACTTTGAGCGTGAAGTGCAGCATGCACAGGCATACCGATTCGAGCGAACCCGGTACTGGTCCCTTGCATCCTTTTTCACTGCACGCGACCATTGTAGGCATGGCTTGGGCAGGCCCCGAATTTCTAATTTTAGGCACCATGTATACCGAAAATCCACAAGCGCGTTCCTGGATGCGCCCTATCTGATACAGGTACACAAGTCCCGAACTGGCTCTAATGCTTGCTTTTGGGGCATTTGCAGGGTTTTTGAGTCTCCCCGCGAGGCGTCGGGTTACAATGTTTACCCGCGATGGAACAATCAGGATTTTGGGATGGGAGCCTCGTTTCAAGATGACAACCACAATTACCACGGCCGATGAATCCACCAGCAAGGTTCGCTGGGATCTCAGCATTCTTTACGCGGACATCACTGATCCGCGGCTAGACTCGGATTTGGCCGCGCTCAAGGAATTGGCCAGGGATTTCTCCGCCAATTACAAGGACAGGCTTCACGAACGGCTGGACGGCGCGATCCGTGATTTCGTCGAATTGGACATGCTAAGCGGAAAAATTTCGTCTTTCCTTTTTCTAAAGGAAACCACGGATCTGACGAACGCGGCCGTGAAGGCCAGGAATGCCGCTGTGCAACGGGAAATGAGCGCCTTGCGCGGCGAGTTCCTGACGTTTTTTGAATTGGAGCTGGTGCGCCTCAGCAACGAGACCCTCAAGAAATTTTACGATCAGCATCTGATCGTCGCCAAGCACCGGCCGTGGATCGAGCACATCCGCACTTTCAAGCCGCACTTCTTGACCGAGCCGGTCGAGGCCGCCCTGACCAAGCGCTCGCCGTTTGACTCCGGCTCCTGGGCTGAATTTTTTGATGAGGTCGAAGCCGATCTCAATTTCGAATTTCAGGGCGCGACGCGAAATCTTACCGAGGTGCTGCATATTCTTACGGAATCGAAGGACGCGTCCGAGCGCGCCGGCGCGCTGAAATGCGTGAATGACGGCCTCGGCGGCGCGTTCGCAAAATATTCCGCGCAGACGCTCTACATGGTGGCGGGGCTCAAGGCCGTGGACGACAAGGAGCGCGGCTACGCTCATCCCATGGACTTGCGCAATAAATCCAACCGCATCCCGGACTCCGTCGTGGACGCGCTGCACAAATCCGTGACCACGGTAGCGGGCCCCCTGACGCGCCGCTACTACAAACTGAAGGCGCGGCACCTCGGCCTTGAAAAGCTTCGCTGGAGCGACCGCAACGCTCCCATGCCGTTCGCCGACACGTCCTGGGTTCCCTTCGACGAAGCCTCCGATATCGTTACGACCGCCTACGGAAGTTTCAGCGTGACGCTGGCCGGAATCGTGAAAAGTTTTTTTGCCGACCGCCGCATTGACGCTCCCGTCTTCAAGGAAAAGCGCCATGGGGCGTTTAACTCCTCGCACGTTTTGCCGGGCGGCAAGCCGGTTTCCTTCACGCTGCTCAACTATCTGGGATCGAACAAGGACGTGATGACGCTCGCGCACGAACTGGGCCACGGCGTGCACGGCATTCTGGCCGGAGAGGCGCAGGGCCCGCTAATGTTCCACGCGCCCATCGCCTACTGCGAAACGGCCTCCGTGTTCGGCGAAATGACCACGTTCACATTTTTGAAGGACCGCCTGCACCGGCTCGGAGACAAAAAATCGCTGCTCGCGCTGGTCATGGAAAAGCTCGACAGCACAATCAATACGGTCGTTCGCCAGATCGGCTTCTCCAATTTCGAGCGGCGCCTGCACGGCATGGACGAGACCTACTCCTCCTGGGCCGAGGTGCAGAAACGCTCCGCCGAAGAACTGGCCGAAATCTGGCACAAAACCACGAAAGAACTTTACGGCGAAGAGGGGGAAGTTTTCACGTACGAAAATACAGAACGCCTGTGGGCCTACATTCCCCATTTTCACAGCCCGTTCTACGTCTACGGCTACGCTTTCGGCGAACTTCTTACGCAAAGCCTGTACGCGCAGCGCGCCCGGCTCGGAACGCGATTCGAGCCGCTGTATCTCGACCTGCTGCGCTCGGGGTCCACGAAGGATGTCAGAGAACTTCTCGAGCCCTTCGGCCTCGACGCCGGGAACGAAGCCTTCTGGAAAGATGGCATCCACGCGAGTCTCGGCGCGCTCATCGAAGAGGCTGAACAGTTGTCCCGCGAGATGGGAGTGATTTAGTTTTCCGCGGGATCGCACTATGAGAGCGATTCAAATCGACCGCTACGGCGGCCCGGAAGTGATCGTCCGCCGGGATCTCCCCGTTCCTTCTCCGGGCCCGGGCGAAGTGCTGATCCGGATCGAGGCGTCCGGCATCAATTTCATGGACGTTCACACGCGCCAGGGAAAATACGCGAATTCCCGGACGTATCCGCAAACGCTGCCAACCACTCTGGGAATTGAAGGCGCGGGAACCATTGAAGCCGTGGGCGAAGGCGTGTCCGATTTTCGCAAAGGGGATCGCGTCGCGTATTGCCTCGTGTGGGGCAGCTATGCGGAATTCGCGGTGGTCGCTTCCTGGCGCGTTGTTCCTGTCCCCGAAAAAGTATCGCTGGAGCTGGCCGCGGCTTCGCTGTTCCACGGACTGACGGCGCATTATCTTGCCCATGATCTGGGACAGTTCGCGCCCGGAGTGACGTGCCTTGTCCATGCCGCCTCCGGAGGCATCGGGCAGATGCTCGTACAGTTTGGCGCGCGGCTTGGCGCGACCGTCTACGCGACGACGAGCACCGAGGCAAAAGCTGAAGTCGCGCGCCGACGCGGCGCCACCACAGCGTTTCTGTATGATGGCGGAAAATTCGCCGACCGCGTGCTGGAGTTGACGGCCGGGCGCGGCGTGGACGTCGTTTTCGATCCCGTAGGAAAACCCACGCTGCGCGACAGCTTTCGCGCCACGCGCAAGAAGGGACTCGTCGTCAGTTACGGCAGCGTGGGCGACTCGATCCGCGATCTCGATCCGATTGAGCTCGGCGAGGCGGGATCGCTCTTCCTGACGCGGCCTCGGCTGGCCGATCATCTTCCCGACGCGCAAACCATTCGCCGCCGCGCGGCCGACATTTTTTCCGCGCTTCTCGATGGCTCTCTCTCCGTGGAAATTGCGGGGCGCTATACGCTCGATCAAGTCGAGCGCGCGCACGAAGATCTGGAGGAGCGGCGAATCATCGGGAAGCCGGTTCTCGCGATTCATTCGTAGGACAGGCTTCAGCCTGTCTGCTTTTCCGCCCTGGCATTACAAGATCAAATTTCGACGAACTCACGTGTCGCCAGTAGCCCATGGTCCGGCAAGTCTCGCTTCCACGATCACCCCGGACAGGCTGAAGCCCGTCCTACTGTTTGCCTCCAAACAGGTATACAATGCCGCACAAATTCGGGAAGCACAGACGTAGCGTCCAACCAGAGAGCGAGGTCTCGCGATGAAGAAACGCAACGCGATGGAACTGATTTTTGCCGTGGGGGTGATGCTGTTCGGAATTCAATCGAGCGGCGTGCAGACGGCCCCGGCGGCGCACAGCAAACCCAAACCGCCCGCCACGGTGAGGCTCTATGTGTTCGATTGCGGCACGCTCCACAATCCAGACATGGGCCGCTTCAATTTGAAAAAGGAGGACGTGCCCAACACGGACATGTCCATGGGCTGCTATCTGATCGCGCATCCCAAGGGCAATCTGATCTGGGATACCGGCGCGGTTCCCGACGGAACCTGGACCCCCACCGGGAAGACGTTCACGCAGCACATCACGCTTCCGGACGGGGCGACTCGCGACGCCGACATCACCAAGCCGCTCAATACACAGATGGCGGAAGCCGGCTACGCGCCGTCCGACATTAATTTCATCGCGCTTTCCCACTATCACTACGACCACACGGCGAACGCCAATGAATTTGCCGGCGCGACGTGGCTGGTGCGGCAGATCGAGCGCGATGCCATGTTCGGCGGCAAGGCCTCCGGCTCGCTGCGCCCTTCGACCTTTTCCGCTCTCGAAAAAAGCAAGACCATCATCATCAAGAACGACGACTACGACGTGTTTGGCGATGGCACCGTCGTCATCAAAGCCGCTCCCGGGCACACGCAGGGGCATCAGGTGCTGTACCTGAAGCTGGCGAAGACCGGCGGCGTCGTTTTGTCCGGCGACTTGTATCACTACTTTCCGGCGGAGATGACGTTGGACCGCGTCCCGACGTTTGAGTTCAACGGGGACCAGACCCGCGCCAGCCGCAAAGCGATCGGCGAATTTCTCAAGAGGACAAACTCGCAGATCTGGGTGCAGCACGATATCGTGGGCTTTTCCAAACTGAAGAAATCGCCGCAGTATTACGAATAGTCAATTGGCAATTGCGGCGCGAAGTATTTTGATAGTCATTCCGAGCGGAGCGAGGAATCCCTCCGTGTTCCGTAGCGAGGCCCGAAAAAGAAAGAGGGATTCCTCGCTCCGCTCGGAATGCCCGGCGTTACGTCTGCCCGCGCCCTCCGCAGCCTGCGCCACGTGGCGGGGACGGCGGGTCCACTGTACAAAGGTTCCGATTCCCGTGGCCCTATGCTAAAATGTCCCGGCTATAGACAGGGATACTCCCCCAATTTGCAGAAGAAGAGGCGATTTTCATGTCCGGGCACTCGAAATGGGCCACAATCAAGCACAAGAAGGCGGCAACGGACGCCAAGCGCGGCCGCGCTTTCACGAAACTCATCCGCGAACTCACGATTGCGACGCGTAACGGCGGCAGTGATCCGGACTCCAACCCGCGCCTGCGTACCGCGATTCTTGCCGCGAAGAACGAAAACATGCCCAGCGACAACATTGAACGCGCCATCGCGCGCGGCGCTGGAACGCTCGAAGGCGAACAGTTCGAGGAAGTGAACTTCGAGGGCTATGGCCCCGGCGGCGTGGGCATCATCATTCAGGTCGTCACCACTAACCGCAACCGCGTGGTCAGCGAAATCCGCCACATGATGAACAAGCACGGCGGAAACATGGCCGAAAACGGCGCGGTCGGATGGATGTTTCATCGCAAGGGCGACATTGCGGTCTCCAAGGAACAGGCCGACGAGGACAAGATGCTTTCCATCGTTCTCGATGCCGGCGCCGAGGATTTGCGCGATGACGGCGAGGCTTGGGAAGTGCTGACGCCGCCCGAAGCGTTTGAAGCCGTTCGCGATGCGCTCGGCAAGGCGAACATCAAGACCGAGTCCGCGGAAGTGGCCATGGTGCCCCAGAACTATGTCAAGCTGACGGGCAATCAGGCCGGGCAGATGTTGCGCCTCGTGGAAGCGCTCGAAGAGCATGACGATGTGCAAAAGGTCTACGCCAACTTCGACATTGACGAAAAAGAGATCCAGGCCGTGATGGCCGAAGGCTAGTGGCGTAGGACAGGCTTCAGCCTGTCCAGTTTTCCATACAGACGCGCGGCTATTCAATACCCACCGGCTCTCGTCGCTAAGCCCAAGATCGCGATTTGGAGTTTTGCTCTGTGACACGTGCGCGGACAGGCTGAAGCCTGTCCTACTTTTTCCTTCGCAATTCCTCCCGAAAAACTTGTGGCCGCGCTCGCCGCGCCGCCGTACACTCAGGTCCGTGCCGAATTCTTCCGCATAACACGACTCCGTGTTTCGCGTGCTGGGCGTCGATCCCGCCGCTGCGGGAGCCACGGGCTACGGCATCATCGAGAGCGACGGCCGCAATCTCCGCATGCTGCGCTTCGGAGCGTTGCCCGCGACGCACAAAGGACCGGATTATTTTCCGGAACGCCTGTTTGAAATTCATACTCTCCTTGGCGAGTTGATCCGCGAATTTCAGCCGCATAGCGTCGCGGTCGAGTCTGTGTTCACCGCTCTCAATGTGAAGACGGCACTGAAGCTCGCGGAAGTGCGCGGCGTGGTGCTGCTCGCGGCCGCGCAGAACGGCATCCCTGTGCGCAGCTATTCTCCGCGCGAAGTAAAGGCTTCCGTTGCAGGCTACGGCCACGCGGATAAGCAGCAGATGCAGCTCATGGTCCGCGCCATGCTGAGCATGAGTGAAACACCCGAACCGCCCGATGCCGCCGACGCGCTTGCCGTGGCGCTCTGCCACGCGCAGGCCGAGAAGTTTCGCGCCCGCCTGAATGGAAACTCTATTCCGGCGGAAACTCCCGCATCCATCCCGCGCGCCGCGCGTAGCCGTTCCGGCGTTTCGCGCATCTCACTTTTGCGATGACACGCGTTCTTTTCCGCCGCGCATTTCAAATTTTGTTGTTCACTGTGTTCATTCTTGCGCCTGTGATCCGGGCGCATGCGGGCCCCGCCACGATCTCCTACCGCCGGGTGTTTCAGGGCAGCGTGCCCGAGTTCATCGAGATCAAAATTACCGAGCCCGGCAAGGCCACGTTTGATATCCGTCAACTCGCTGACGATGCCGATCCGGAAACATTTGAAGTGGGCCCACCGGTACGCCAGAAACTTTTGGAGCTGGCGGCGAGCCTGAAGAACTTTGATTTTCCCAGCATAGATATTCACAAGAAAATAGCGAACCTCGGGCAAAAAACATTTCGCTACGAGCATGATTCCGAGGCGCATGAGCTCACATTTAATTACACGCTCAACGCGCAAGCGGTGCAATTGATGCAGATTTTTGAGGGATTGGCGAGGCAGCAGACCGACCTTGCCAATCTGGCGCGCAGCGTGAAGTACGATCGCCTGGGCGTGAATGACGCGATACGCCAGTTTGAATCGGATCTGGATCACCGGATCCTGCCCGAACCCGAGCATTTCCTTGCCGTGCTCGATCAGATTGCCGGCGATTCGCGCTTCATTGATATTGCCAGGACTCGAGCCCGGGCCCTCGCCCAGCACATCCGGGATTCACAGCAGTAACACCGGGGTGTATGAATTCCGCCTGCGGCTTTCTGATTTTGCAGGGACAATCGTCGGCGGATTGAACTGACTGCCAAGAAAATCGCCCGTCATTCCGGATCCCAGAAGTGACCGGCATAAACTCCGTGAGGAATCCCTCTGTGTTCTGTAGCATGGCGCGAAAAGAAAGAGGGATTCCTCGCTTCGCTCGGAATGACGAAAGTGATTGGGTGCTTATACCGCGGCCAGAGTCCTGCACTACAAACCCTACACAATCATTCCCGCATAGCCGACCACCTGTTCAAAATCGCCATTCACGTCACCTGAGGTGGCATATTGGACGAGCGTTGCGCGCGTGGCGCCGAGTTCGCGGGCCGCGGCGAGCATGGCCGTTACGGCGGCATAACCGCACATGGAGATCTCTTCCCTCCGCGCGGTGTCAAACAGTCCTCGCGGATCAATTTCGAGAATGCGGTCAATCGCTTTTCGGTCCTTCACGCGCGTGACGGAATCGCTTTCATAATGATTCATGTCCGAACTGGCCACGATCAGGACCGGCTCGCTTTCGGAACGGACCGCTTCAGCAAGCGCGTGGCCAAGCTGTTCCAGGCGGTCGAAACCTACAGGCCCGAGCACGATGGGGACAAAAGTGAAGGATGGCGCGAGCCGCTGCAGGAACGGAAGCTGGACTTCAAGCGAGTGCTCAGCGCTATGCGCGACTTCGTCTTCCCGCAGGAATGGACACAACTGAACTATTTTCGATGCCAAACCGGAATCGAGCGGAACCAATCCAAGCGGCGTCTCCCAGGCGCCCTCGGACAAAATGGCAGCGGAAGCGCCGCGCGGATAGTGGCGCGGTCCGATCAGGATCACACGCTTCGGAATTGCAATCCTGCGGAAGACTTCTCCCGCGACGCGGCCCGAGTAGATGTATCCGGCATGAGGGACGACGCAGGCAATCGCGGCGACGGGCTTCGTGATGGCCACTTGTTCCGGGGACGAAGCGAGCAGGGAGTCCACGACTTCCCGCAATCGGCGAGGCTCACCGGGATAAAAGCGGCCGGAGACAGCGGGCGGGCGATTCATAGGAGAGCGTAGCGAAGCGATCAGAGCGGCCTGGACGGTTTCCCTTTGATTTTCAGGGCGACATCCTTGCCCGGTTGATACCAGATTTGCACTTTATCGCCGTACTGGTAGCCGCCCTTATCGAAAAGCTTCTGCATGTTATCGCGGATCGCGTCGGAATAGACGAAGGTGTGGAGTTCCATAGCGTTGGTGGAGCTTCGCACCTGAAGGGCATTCGTGAGCATGTGCAACACTTCAAAGCGGCCCTTCAGCGGCTTCGACGGATCCGGTGTGGATTTCTTGATGGTCAGGATGGGAGTATTAATTTCCTGCGCGCGCGCGGGAAGAGCGGGCGCACACGAGGCCAACGCGGCAACCGCGCAAAGCACGAGCGTCTTACTGAGATTCATCATGGGAGATCTTCAGGGATTTCAGAAAGCGCAGGTCCTGCGGGGTCATTTCAATTTTGGACGCCTGCTCTTCTTCCTCGAGGATTCCCTGATCCACCTGGATATGCAGGGACTCGAGGAAGCGCCGGTCGTTTTGAGTCATGCGGGAATCTTCCTTGTCGCGGCGTGCCAAGCCAATGGTGGCATCCAGTTTGAGGACGATATCGAACCCCGCCATGCGCACTTCCGAAATGGCTTCAGTAATCCGCGAAGACTCCGACACGGTGTCGTTGATCGCGTGACCCAACTCGCGCAGCAATTGTTTCAGATGGTTGTCCAGTTGCACGGCGCCCTCCGCCAAACTGCCTCGACTCGAATTGTATGGCTACGCGGGGACGGATACAAGTCCCGTTCGCATGCCGCCCGTGTCTAATCCGCTCACGCTCCATGTGGCGGCTGAATAGGGACGCGTTTTGTACTAGAATTTGGCTGTGTCTACCCCGCCCATCGGCATCTTCGGGGCCCTGCGCAATTCTCTGCGCGTGCTGTGGCGCGCGGCGCGCGAGTTGTTCCATGAAGTGACCGGAACTCTTTTTTTTCTAATTGCGATTTCGGCGCTGCAGTCGGCGTGGCGCGCCTGGCAGCGCGGCGCGGGACAGTGGCTCATCGGCATGAGCGCCGGATACGCTTTGCTGATGATTCTTTTCGGAATCTTGTCTTTTCGAGACTCGAAGCGCGTGCGATGAATCCTCCTTCCAAACTCGTGCCCCCCGCGCCCGCTAAAGGTGCCTCTGGGGCGAAGACTCTAGCCGCCGAGCGCAAGAGCGCATTTGCGACGCTCGGCGGGATTCCGCTGAAGGCGTTTTATAGGGAAGAAGATTTCGCTGCCGGCGCTGGTCCGGAGGAGCGCGATTCCTCCATCGGCGCTCCCGGAGAATTTCCTTACACGCGCGGCATCTATCCGACCATGTACCGCGGCCGTTTGTGGACCATGCGGCAGTACGCGGGTTTTGGCACGGCCCGCCAATCCAACGAACGCTATCGCTATCTGCTCGCGAAAGGACAGACCGGGCTTTCCGTGGCGTTCGATCTGCCGACGCAGATTGGCCTTGATTCCGATCACCCGCGCGCCTCGGGAGAGGTCGGCAAGGTGGGCGTGGCCATAGATTCGCTCGAGGACATGCAGACGCTTTTTGACGGCATTCCTCTCGAGCGTGTCTCGACGTCCATGACGATCAATTCGACAGCGGCGATTCTTCTGGCGCTCTATGTTGCCGTCGCGAAGCAGCAGGGCGCGGACCTTAGAAAACTTTCCGGAACCGTGCAGAACGATATCCTCAAGGAGTACATCGCGCGGGGCACGTACATCTATCCTCCGCGGCCGGCGATGCGCATCGTGACCGATCTTTTCTCCTGGTGCCGCACGGAACTTCCGGCCTGGAACACGATCTCCATCTCGGGATATCACATCCGCGAAGCCGGCTCGACTGCCGCGCAGGAGATTGCATTCACGATCGCCGATGCGATCGCCTACGTGGACGCGGCGATTGCCGCCGGGCAAGCGGTGGACGAATTCGCGCCCCGGCTTTCGTTTTTCTTTAATGCGCACAACGACCTGCTCGAAGAGATCGCCAAATACCGCTCGGCGCGGCGGCTCTGGGCGCATGTGATGCGCGATCGCTTTGGGGCACAAAATTCCGCTTCCATGATGTTGCGTTTTCACGCTCAGACGGCGGGAAGCTCGCTCACCGCGCAGCAGCCGGAAAATAATGTTGTGCGCGTGGCAATTCAGGCGCTTGCGGCCGTGCTCGGCGGATGCCAGTCGCTGCATACGAATTCCATGGACGAAGCGCTCGCCCTGCCGACGGAAGCCTCCGCGCTTCTTGCCTTGCGCACGCAGCAGATCATTGCGCATGAAACCGGCGTTGCGAACACCGCCGATCCCGTGGGCGGCTCTTACGCCATCGAAGCGCTGACGGATGAGATCGAAGCACGAGCGAAAACATATATCGAAAAAATTGACGCGATGGGAGGAATGCTGCGCGCCATCGAAACTGGATACGTGCAGGGCGAAATCCAGAAGGCGGCATACGAATATCAGCGCGCCATCGAGCGCAAGGATCAGATCGTCGTCGGCGTCAATCAGTTCGTGGCGGAAAAAGAGACGCCGATTCCAACGCTGCGCATTGATCCGGCCATCGAGCGCGATCAGGTCGAGCGCGTGCAGGCGCTGCGCGCCAGGCGCGATTCCGTCCGGGCCGCTACGGCCGTCGCGGAAGTCGAGCGCCGCGCCCGCTCGGGCGAGAACCTGATGCCGGCCATCGCCGCGGCCGTCGAGACTTGTGCGACGGTTGGCGAAATCTCCGATGCCCTGCGGCGAGTGTTCGGCGAGTATACGGAATCGGTGGTGCTGTAGGCGCTGCTGTAGCTCGTCTCTTCAGAGGCGAGGGGGTTCGCCAATCCGCGAGGAAATCCCCGCGTCTGAAGTGTACGGTGCCGCGACATCCTTTACACTCGTTGCCAGGACA
>VFSW01004348.1_pt1 | contig 21170 bp, 17 predicted proteins | sample 5358111 | NCBI WGS metagenome assembly VFSW01 (sample SAMN11554181, study PRJNA540505) | mine drainage metagenome | isolation source: sediment from site ElyBrook_90M | place: USA: Ely Copper Mine, Vershire, VT | collected 2017
CTCTTGCACCTACGGCTTCCTTGACGGCCAATCCCAGCACGATTACTGCCGGACAGTCGACCACCTTGACTTGGACAACCGAGCACGCCACCGAGGTAACCATCGACCAACTGGGCACGGTCGATCCCAGCGGCTCGCGCACCGCGTCGCCAACTGCGTCGACCACCTACCATCTGGTCGCCAAGAACAGTGCCGGCACGCAGGAGGCAACCGCCCGGGTCACGGTTACGCAGCCTCCGCCCCCGCAAGCTCCCTCGCAGACCGAGGAGCAGTTGTTCCAGGAGAACGTCAAGGACATCTTTTTCGACTACGACAGCTACGATATTTCGCAGCAATATCAGCAAGTCCTTCAAGGCGACGCCAGCTTCCTGCAGCAGCATCCCAACATCAAGTTCACCATCGAGGGACACTGCGACGAGCGTGGCTCAACCGAGTACAACCTGGCGCTGGGCGATAATCGCGCCAACGCCGCCAAGCAGGCCCTGGTTTCGCTGGGGATTTCCGCCAACCGGATTCGCACCATCAGCTATGGCAAGGAGAAGCCGTTCTGCACCGAGAGCACCGAGGCTTGTTGGGCGCAAAACCGGCGCGACCATTTTGCCTATCAGCCCTAGTCGTGCGGCAAATGCGTGCGGCAAACGCGCGTGCGGCTAGGCAGGCCGGGAACTACAGGGTGGCGAAGTAACGCTCGCCGCCCTGCGCTCTCTCACTGCCGGAGATGACATCTTCGGCTTTCCACAGTCTCTTCTAAGGAAGCCCTGGGTGGGTGGGTTCCTTGAAGGGGACGGTCTTGGAGCCGCGAAGGAGACGGCCTTTCCGCCGTAAAGGGGACGGCCTTCAGGCCGTCCATAACTGCCGTCGTATCCGAGCGGGGTTCAGCCCGCGAGGGATCCGCTCCGGGGACTTTTTCAGCGACCTCTTTCGCCGACGACAGATCTGCCCTGGGCTGTAGCCCGGGTCGTAGGTTTAGCGGGTTCTGGCGCGCAGTGCTGAACCCGAAGCGCTACTGCAATACTCTTTCGAATACGGCTACACTGGAGAAGCTTTAGCCTTGGTGTTTTGGCTAGTTGCTAAGCGCTAATTGCTGACTGCTAATTTACGGGCAAAATCTATGCGAATTCGTACTCATCTACTCTGGCCGGCCTTGGCGGCCCTCATGCTGGCGACGTCGGTTCCCTCCTTCGCCGTCAGCAAGGAAATCATCCAACTGCAAACCCAGGTCCAGTCCCTGCAGGACCAGGTCGCGCGCTTGCAGCAGTCCATGGACATGAACATGGGCGTCATGAAGAACCTGGTCGAGCAGAGCTCCGACAGCGTCAACAAAATGAGCACCGCCGTCACCGACCTGCAAACCAAGATGCAGGGCCTCACCGCCGACAACGCCGGCAAAATGGACCAGATCTCCGCCCAGGTTCAGTCGCTGCACGACTCGGTGGATGAGTTGAAGGCGCGCCTGGACAAGGTCAGCAAGCAGCTCAACGATATGCAATCGGCCGGACAGAACTTGCCTGCCGGTCAGCCCGGCGCGACCGCGCCCGACGGATCCCCCGCACCCGGGGCGCCAGGCGCTGGTGGCCCGGGAGGAAATACCAATCCCGCAGCCCCTCCGCCCGACGTCCTCTACAACAACGCGCTGCGCGACTACAATTCCGGTAAATACGACCTATCTTCACAGGAATTCGGCGATTACCTCAAGTATTACTCGAATACCGACCTGGCCGGAAACGCCCAGTTTTACCTCGCCGACATCGAGTATCGCCAGGGCAACTTCACCGCCGCCGTGAAGGATTACGATAAGGTCCTGGAGCAGTATCCCGGCGGAACCAAGGCCGCCGCGGCGCAACTCAAGAAAGGTTACGCACTGCTGGAGCTCGGACAACGCGATGCCGGCATTCGTGAGTTGAATAGCCTCATCTCGCGCTACCCCCGCTCCATCGAAGCCTCCCAGGCCCGCGACCGCCTGCGCCGCCTGGGCGTGCTGGGCGGCAGCACGCATAAGTCAGCCTCCACGCACTAGCGTCTTGAGGTTGCGGTTCATCGCATGAACCCGGCCTTGGATGAGGCCAGGGCCTCAGCCATGCCCAAAACGCGTTTCTCATGGCGACATCTTCAGTGCATCATTGCCGCTCCCGGCTTCCCCATCTTCGGCTTTCGCAACAGGAAGAGCAAAGGAATCATGAGCACGAAAATCACCGCGAGAAACAGGAAGGTGTCGTTGTAAGCCAGCATCGCGGCCTGCCGCTCCACCATCGCCCAAACCGCCGCGTAAGCTTGCTGGGTTGCCGTAGCCGCGCTCGCCCCTTGGCTCATGAAGTACGCCGTCATGCTGTGAATCATCTGCTGCGCCGCCGTATTTTCCGGGTTGATGTGCTGTCCCAGGTTGTTGATCTGCGTCTGCTGCGCCCGGAATTGCAGCGTTTCCACCGTCGAGATGCCGATGCTGGCCCCGATATTGCGCATCAGGTTAAAGATGCTGGTGGCGTTGCCCATGCGCTCGTTGGGGATGGGATTGTTGGTAATCGTGGTTAGCGGCACAAAGACGAAGCCCAGCGCGGCGCCCTGCACCAGCAGCGGCCACCAGAAGTCCTTCGACGCTACGTCCAGGCTGAAGCGCGAAAGCTCCCACATGGCGTAGGCCGAAGCCACCAGCCCAATGCCCAGCAGCTTGCGATGGTCAACCTTGTCCGTCAGCTTGCCGACGAAGGGCATGATGCAAAACGAAGCTAGCCCGCGCGGCAGGTTGGTGACGCCGGCGTGAAACGCCGTGTAGCCCAGGATCACCTGCATCAGCAGCGGCAACAGCACCGTGCTGCCGTAGAGCACGAAGCCGATGAAGGTCATCAGAAACGTGCCGATGGCGAAGGAGCGGTACTTGAAGACACCGAGATCGAGCACCGGATGCTGGGTGGTGAGTTCGCGGATGATCAGCGCGGTCAGGCCGGTCACCGCCAGCACGCACAGGATCACGATGAAGCGCGAGCCGAACCAGTCGTCTTCCTGGCCTTTGTCGAGCATGATCTGCAGGCTGCCGATGCCCACCGCCAGCAGGCCGATGCCCCAATAGTCGATGCCGGTCTTCGGACGTCGCAGATAATGCGGATCGAAGATGAAGATCTGGGTGAGGAACAGAGACAACGCGCCGATGGGCACGTTGATGTAGAAGACCCAGCGCCAACTGTAGTTGTCGGTAAGCCAGCCGCCGGCGACCGGCCCGAGCATCGGCGCCACCACGATTCCCAGCGCCCAGAACGCCATCGCCTGGCCGCGCTTCTCCGGTGGGAACGATTCCATCAGGATGGCTTGCGAGAGCGGCTGCAATCCGCCGCCGCACGCGCCCTGAATCACGCGGCACACAATGAGGAACGGCAGGCTCGGCGCCAGCCCGCAGAGAAATGACGCCGCGGTAAATCCGCTGACCGACAGCATCAGCAGCCGCTTGCGCCCGAAGCGTCCCGCCAGCCAGCCAGTCATCGGCAGGATGATGGCGTTGGCGACAAGATATGAGGTCAGCGTCCAGGTGGCTTCGTCATTGGTGGCTGAGAGGCTGCCGGCGATGTGCGGCAACGACACGTTGACCACGGTCGTGTCCAGCACTTCCATGAAGGTGCTCGACATGACCGCAATCGCAATCAGCCAGGGATTGATCTCCCTATGTTCGTTATTGCTAAATGGCATTTGCGAATATCAGAGCCGCCTTCCCTTCCCTGGCAGAACCCCATGTAATAGTCGAGCCCAATGTAATAGTTCTGTCATTTCGCACCGGAAGCGACACAAGATCACGGAAAGCCGCGCCGATGATCTCCTATGATGGTCTTATGATTTCGACGTTCAGCTCAGATGCAATACCCCAGCATCCCAAAGGCACACAGGCGCGCGTGCTGTTGAGCTCGGTCTTCGGGCCGTACGCGCGCGATGACGAGTTTGGCAGCCGCGCCATCAATCCCATGGAGCTCTACCACAACCAGGTGACCCGCGCGCAAGGCAGCTTCTCGCTGCGCATGTTTCACCGCTCCTGGGGACTGATGATGATCCAGCGTAACATCTCGGCTCCCAGCACCTTGCTCGACTTCCCTACCCTGGAGCGGTTTGAGCACGAGCTGGCTTCGACCGAGTACGACGTCGTGGGCATCTCCGGCATCATTCCCAACTTCGGCAAAGTCCGCGAGATGTGCCGCCGTACGCGGTTGCTGTCGCCGAAGTCTACGATCCTCGTCGGCGGGCATGTGGCCGCCATTCCGGGCATCGACAAATTGATTGATGCCGATTGCGTCGTTCGCGGCGAAGGCATCGCCTGGATGCGCCGCTATCTTGGCGAAGACCCCGAAGCGCCGATCACCCATCCCGAAATTTTCTCCGGCTTCGGCATGAGAGTGCTGGGCATGAAAATCCCCGACACCACGCGCGATACCGCCGCGACCATCATCCCGTCAGTCGGTTGTCCCATGGGTTGCAACTTCTGCACCACCTCGTCCTTCTTCGGCGGCAAAGGCAAGACCTGCAACTTCTATGAATCGGGCGACGAGCTGTTTGAAGTGATGGAGCGCATGGAACGGTCCATGGGGGTGTGGTCGTTCTTCATGATGGACGAGAATTTCCTGCTCAATCGCCCGCGCGCGATGCAGTTGCTGACGCGCATGAAGCAGGGGGGCAAGAGCTGGTCGCTGTACGTTTTTTCGTCGGCAAACGCCATCCGGAAGTACACCATGGAGGAGTTGGTGCAGCTTGGTGTCTCCTGGATTTGGCTAGGACTTGAGTCGCCGCATTCGTCTTATGCCAAGTTGCACAACACCGACACGCACGCGCTGGCGGCGGAGTTGCGGCAGAACGGCATCAAGCTGCTGGGCTCGACCATCGTTGGGCTGGAGCACCACACGCTGCAAAACATTCGCCAGGAGATCGAGTATGCCGTAGAGCACGGCACCGACTTCCATCAATTCATGCTGTATACGCCGGTTCCCGGCACGCCGCTTTTCCAGCAGATGCAGCAGGAGGGCCGGATGCTCAATGTCGATCTGGCTGACATCCACGGCCAGTTCAAGTTCAACTTCGAGCACGCCGCCATCTCGCGCGACGATTCCAAGCGCCTGCTCGATTGGGCCTTCCGCTTCGACTTCGAGCGCAACGGCCCCAGCCTGTTCCGCATCTGCGACACCATCTTTCAGGGCTGGAAGCGCTATCACAATCATCCCGACCAGCGCGTGCGGCAGCGCATTGCCAATGAAGCCGCGAAGCTCCGTACCACCTACGACGCGGCGTTGTGGGCCATGGAGAAGCGGCTGAAGGGAACGAACGCCGCGGTTGCGTTGCGCATTCGCGAGCTGCGGCGGGACATCGAGCACGAATTCGGCATTGCCACGCGACTGGTCCGCGCCGTCACCGGGCCGATCCTGCTGTGGACCTCCAAGCGCGAGGACCGGCAACTCGCACACGGCAAGACCTACGAGCCGCCGACGTTTGTGGATCGGCGGAATTGGGCGGTGTAAAGATCAATAGGCCAGCTCTATCTTTGCCTCACTCGCACATGGAGTTGGGAATTTGGAAGAACTGGCAACGCTTCTGACTTTCCGCTCTCTGGGCGAGGGTAAGGTTGCGAGAAGCGCGCGGCCCCGCCTCTCCATTTAGTATGAAGAGCACATAGTCGTTTGGAACCTCCGAATACTGCGTCAGATCCGTGGGACAGGTGCCCGATGTAGGCCTCTCAAGAGCGACTAGTGAGAACACGCTTTCACTTGAGTACGAAAAGCAAAACTTTTTATCAGCGTCCTCAATCGGTATCAAGGTGGCGCCCTCTTGCCCGGTCGAAAGCAGTACAGCAATCCCTCCCGTCGATTCATATCCCGCGCTATGACAAGCTTTGATGTCGGCGATAGGGTGATCGGCAAAGTTCAGACTAAGTTGGGCGATCAGATTCTGATTGTCATTGGCGGTCGCCTTGTCGATCGAGTCATTGGCAAACTTCAGAAACTGCCCTGCAACCGGCGTGTAGGGGTTGGCTGGGATGGGCAATAAGGCCAGCGTTTTTCCAGCAATGTCCAGAATGTCGCCAAAAGTATTTCTACCCCGGGTCTTCGCCAAAGTCACACTAACGCCTACACCCGAGGTCGTGACGGCATCCCGCTTCAGGCTAAACGACTTCATAACGGCATACTCAAGGGCTAAAGAGACGCGCCCCTGCTTGTCGTCCGCTATGGATGCGAGGCTGACGGATGGGACATGAGCCTTCTGGTCTCCGCCGTCCAGATCAGTTCTCACAATGGCGCCCGCTCGGTTGTCCTAGGTGAACAGACCCGAGGTTTTTTCCGTCCAAATCCGTTTCAGAAATAGACTGACGTTTTCCTTGGAGCCGTCAATGCAGTGTGTTCCCGCAGGGTCTGTCAACCGGACGACGACCTTACCTGTCCCGCCGTCCTGTCCGTTTGCTATACCGCAAAATGCGATCGCAACCAGAAATACTCGAAACGATTTCATGTTGCCTCCAAGTGGATCCCGCAGTTTCGCACCCTTAGCATCGTGGTGACGACCTAACTTTGCCCCGACCGATGGATCAAAATAGGCGCCCAAAATTGCGACAAGTCAAGCACCAAAGTGGGAAAGCTGCTGCCAGCCAGCATCATGTCGCAAAACGAACCTGCCCGCCGGTGGGACGCGCTACTCACCGCCGAAGTGGCGCAAACTACATGGCACAGCACGTGCGGATGGAGTGAGCAGAGATGGTTCGACCGCAGCGGTCGCGCAAGTTCTATGTCAGGCAGAGGTTGTCGGCAACGAGCGTGCATTTTCCTTGTTGGGTATGATCGCGTGCGTTTTTACAATAAGTTGACTTATGAGAGATGAAGTTGGCGTACATTATCTACGGCTCTGTGAGGACAATTCACAAGCACTAAAGCCCTGCGGTGAATAGCGAGCCCGCGGGGCTAAAGTTTTTTCTGAGCATCGGCGAGCGATGAAACAAAAGACAGACAGGCGCCGAGTTCGAAGAAGGTTCTCGCGGGTCCGCTGGCTTGCGGTCGTGAAATAATGCTGGCGCGGAGGCGCTTTTGACCATCGCACGACCAGCCATCCGATCGTTCTTTCTCGACGGCCCTGCCGGACGGCTGGAAGCTCTGCTGAATGCCGGTGCAAACGCCGCGACGCACTCGGCGCTGGTGTGCCACCCTCACCCGTTGGGCGGCGGGACGATGCACAACAAGGTCGTCTTTCATGCCATGAAGGCGCTGAACTCCTTCGGCTTTCCCGTGCTGCGCTTCAACTTCCGCGGAACCGGACTGAGTGAAGGGCAACACGACGAAGGCCGCGGGGAGATTGCCGATGTCGAAGCCGCGCTGGCATGGCTGAAGCGCGAGTTTGGCCTGCCCATCATTTTTGCGGGCTTCTCCTTCGGCTCCGCCACAGGGCTGCGCGCCGCCTGCCCCGACCCCGATGTGACGGCACTGATCTCGATTGGCACGCCAGTGGAAGCTGAAGGGCGCTTGTATTCCTATTCGTTTCTACGCGACTGCGCCAGACCGAAGCTGTTCGTCAGCGGCGATCATGATGAATATGGCCCGCGCGAAAAGCTGGAAGAAGTGGTCGCGCAAGTGGCCGAGCCGAAGAGGCTGGTCTTCGTCCCCGGGGATCATTTTTTCCAGGGACACCTTAGCGAGATGCGCGAGGCAGTAGAAGAGTGGTTGCAAGGATTGCTCGAAGGAAACCTGCCGGACGAGCGGCAAGAAGCAGATCCCTCGCGCCCAAAGGCCGGGCGCTCGTGATGACAATTCGAAGTGGCGACCGGTGTCTGGCAGCACGCTATGTCATCTTAATTTGTGATTCTCAATAGCTTTTAGCAGTTCCGCCGTTTGGGGCAAAATACTGAGTATGGAAATCTATCTGCTGCGTCATGCCAGTGCCGGCGAGCCAAAGCTGAATCCTGCCAAGGACGACGAGCGCCCCTTGGACAAGCTCGGGATTGAACAGTCCCACAATGTGGGACGTGCGCTTGTGGGGCTGCAGGTGAGCGTCGATGCCATCATCACCAGTCCACTGCCGCGCGCGCGGCACAAACCGCGACCATTGTGGCCGGCGAGCTAGGTCAAGAAGACAAAGTGGTGACTGACGACACCCTGAGGCCCGGCGCGGGCTATGAGCAATTCGAGGATTTACTGCGCCGTTACAGCCGCAGCGAAGCGATCATGATCGTAGGCCACAACCCCAGCATCAGCGAGTTCCTGAACGAGTTCCTCTTGGGAGAAGGCATTGGGGGGCCTACCCAGGTCTCGAAAGCCACGAGACCCGGGGCACCCATTGAGCTGAAAAAGGGAGCCATTGCCAAGCTGGAGAAGACCGGACGCGGGCCGGCGGTGCTGAAATGGTGCATGACGCCGAAGCTCATCCGCTCCATTCAGCGGGCGTCGGCCAGCAGCTCGCGGCCAAAGACGGTTTCGAAGTAGTCCTTTTCCTGCCGCACCGCCCACAACTCCAGATCGATGCCTTCCGGCGGTCGCGGCTTGAGGAGGAAATGCACCTGCCCGTCCTGGTGCACACGAATCTGCAACTCGCCGACGGCATTGCGTCGGCCTTGCTCCAGCGCGCGCGCCAGACGCAGCAGCGACACCGCCTTGGCCACGTGGATTTGGTGGATGCCGGGTAGGATGCTCATCACGCGATCGCTGGGCGAGGGCAGCGATTTTCCCACGTAGCGGGCGATGCCGGCGATGATGCGGCGCTCGAGCGGAGTGTAGCCAAACAGCTCGGTATTGGAAATGAGGTAATAGGTATGCCGGCGACGGCCGGAGCGATTGATGTAGGCGCCCACCTCGTGCAGCATGGCCGCGGCCTCCAGCCAGCCGGCATATTCGGCGGGGAGTTGATGCACTGCCTTTAAGCGATGGAAGAGCTGCAGGGCCAGATCGCGGATGCGCGCGGCAAATTGCAAGTCGGCGCCGTAATGCCTGGCCGCGGCCAGCAGCGCCTCGTGCCGCTCCGATTCCACCTGCTCGCGCAGAGCGGCGTTGCCGTTGTAGTCGGCCATCATCTGGGCCAGCAGGCCGTCGCGCAAGCCGAGCGGCAGATAGCGAAAGCTGCGCAATTTGCAAAGCTGCATCAACTCGGCAAAAACCATTGCGCCGGCAACGATAATCTCCGCGCGGCGCGGGCCAATGCCAGGCAGGGCACGCCGCTGCGCCAGGTTGCGGCGGCTTAGCTCCTCCAGCAGATAAGCGACCGCCGGCTGCGGCACGGTGTGTGGCTTGCGTTCGTCATAGCCGCGCACCTTGGCCAGGTAGAGCCCGGAAAGCGCGGCCGGCGTGCCCGAAGTGGCGATGGTGACTTGCGGCTTGGCCGCGATCACCCGCTCCTGGATGCGCGAGCCCTCACGCTGGATGACGCCGCGCATCTGCTCCAGCTCACTTCGCCACGGAGGATCGTGGCGCAGAAAGGTCTGGGTGAGGCGTATGGCGCCGATGGGCAGGCTGATCATGTCGGCAATGTGGCCAGCGTCGGAGAGCGTCAGCTCGCAACTGCCGCCGCCGAGGTCAATCAGCAGGGCGCGTTTGTTGGCGATGCGCGCGCCGGAGAGCACGCCCAGGTGGATGAGCCGGCCTTCTTCCAATCCGGAGACGATCTCGACCTTCCATCCCGTGGCCGTGCGCACCCAATCGCGAAAGGCGCGGCTGTTGCGGGCATCGCGCAGGGCGCTGGTGGCCACCACGCGAACGCGGTCCGCGCCATAGGTCTGCGCCGCTCGATGATAGCGCCGCAGCACGCGCAACGTGTGGGCCATAGCTTGCGGATCGAGCGTCCCGTGGGCAAAGACGTGCTCGCCCAGGCGGGTCACTTCGCGGTCCTCGTGCAACTCCTCCAGGCGGCCGCGCTCCGCCTTAGCGATCTTGAGCCTCACCGAGTTGGAACCGATATCGACGGCCGCAAATGTGGGCATGGGAAGTAAACACAAAGTATCCGCGAGGTAAACGGCGTTGACAAGGTTGCACGTCACTGAGCGCGTTCACCTTACATTCACTGGGGCTTAAGGCAGCTGCAACCGGGATGTGACTACGTCCCAGGGTCAACTCGAACTGCTATATTCGCAAGATGCCGTCCCCCGCAGCCGAGGCCCGCGTGAGAAGCGTTGACGAAGAAACCGTCGACCGAGTAGGGCGCGCCGGGGGTCTGCTCTGGCTGTTGGTCATCGTCGCTCTGGGCTCGGTTTTGCGTTTGATCGGCGTCGGCCACAAAAGCTTCTGGATTGACGAGATCGCCAGCGTTGCCATCGCTCGGCGGAGCGCGCCGGTGTTCTGGCATTTCCTGTGGCACGACGAAGGCAACATGGCGCTGTATTACGTGTTGCTGCGGCCATGGTTGCGTCTGGGCTACGGCGAAGGCACAGTCCGGCTGCTCTGCGTGCTTCCGGGAATTCTGTCTATCCCTGTGATGTACCTTCTTGGCGGCCGTGGGTTTGGGCGCCGAAGCGGAATTCTTGCGGCAGCACTGCTGGCGTTGAGCCCGTGCGCCATAGGCGTATCGCAAGAGGCGCGGGCTTACAGCTTTCTAGTGCCGGCGGTATTGCTATCGACTTATCTTTTCGCCCTGCTGATTGAGAAGCCTGGTTACGCACTGGCAGCCGGCTACGGCATCGTCACGGGGTTGACTTGCTACTTCCATTATTTCGGGATATTGGTTCCGGCGGCCCATGCGGTCTCTCTACTGGCGATGCCGCGAAGCCGCCGGCCGTGGAAGCCGCTGCTGCTGGCGGTGGCGATCATCATCGTGATGGCCAGCCCCATACTTTGGCTGATGCATGCGCAGAACATCGGGCACATCTCGTGGGTACGGCCCACCTCCTGGCTGGAGCTGTATCACCTTGGCGTGTTTCTTGCGGCTAGTGGCGGCAAGGCTGTGGGCGCGGTGCTGCTGGCGCTGGAGCTGACGCTAGTGGGTTTCTTCGCCGCAAGATACATCCGAGGCTGGCACGCGGGCAACGGCGACCTGGCACGCTGGCGCTACGGGCTGGTCGCCAGCCTGCTCGTCTCTCCTATTGTCATCACGCTGCTGGTTTCAATCGTGAGGCCGGTTTTTTACCACCGCTTTCTTATTATTTGCCTGCCGGGATGGCTGCTGATGATCGCACTGGGCATTGAGCAGATCCGCAGTCGCGGATGGCGAACTGCTGCCGTTGCAGGCGTGTGCCTGTTGTCGCTGGCGAGTACGGTGATTCTCTATCGGCACGTGAGCGAGGACTGGCGCGGCGCCATCACCTACCTCATTGCCAAGGCTCGTTCGGGAGACCGCGTGCTGTATTACCAATCCGTGGGCGAATTTGCCGCCGAAAGCTATCGCGACTGGCTGCCAGGAGGAAGCCAGATGCGACCCGCGCCAGTTGCGGTGGATCCCGCGAACATGAATTGGTATGGCGAAGTGGATCACGCGCCACGCGTGTGGCTGGTGCTGTACCGGGCAAAACCCGACGGCCCGGAGTCGCAGCGGATCGAAGGCGAGCTGGCGAAACAGTATCGGCTTAACCAGCAGCAGAGCTTCCGCGGCGTGAGTGTTCTTGAGTACAACGCAAAGTAGCCAATAGGCTTTGCGAAAACCGGCGTTTAGCCTGGCTTGCGCAGAGTGAACAGAACGAACGTGTACTCTAGCCCGAACAGGTCCCAGCGAATCGGCTTCTCTTCGCAATCCAGGTCAATCGGCCCCGTGGTCGCAAAACCTATCGAGCGCGCCAAATCGAGCGCTGCCTGAATTTCTGCCCGGGTGAAAATCTTGATGGGCGTGCCGTGGGCTGACTGGCCACCGGTGTCGATGGGCGTGGGGTAGTAATCCGTCGAGGTAATGAGAAGTCCGCCCGGCTTCAGCAGGCGATACATTTCGCGGAAATAAGCCAGGAGTGGGACGCCGTGCTCGATCACGCTGAGGCAGGTGATGGCGTCGAAGAATCCGTCCGAAAACGGAGTGTGGGTCAGGTCGCCGGGGATGTAACGGATGGGGCCGCGCCGGGTGGCAGCGGTGAAGCTGAGGTTGATGCCATAGAGCTCGCGATAGCCATACAGGAACAGCGCCGGCAGAACGTTGCTGTAGATCTCCGCACCAGCATCGAGCACGCGAGCCGATCGATCGGTATTGCCGAGAATCGTGGTGACAGCGGCCAGGTGGTCCCAATCCTTCTCCGGTCCGCGATGCAGCGGAACATGCAGTCTCACGGCATTCGCGTGCGCCGCTTCCCACTCCGCTTTGCTCTTCAGCGTTCCGTTGGTGATCTGCGGGCCAGGCGGCTCGGACAATATGGCAGCTCCAAATTGCGCTCGCAACGAGAGCCGATAAATCGCGCTAAAACGCAGCACCAATCCTTTGACACGGCGAAAGAAGCGGCGTGTGGCGGGTACCTGGGAGGTCGCAATCGATTGCGGAGCCGGGTCGGGATTCGTCAAACGCCAATTCCCTACTGTGTCGCGGACTGTGGCCGTTCGCAAATTATCTGGGCTATTCACTGGGCTTCTACACCGCGAATAGTGAGGATGGGGCACGCCGCCGTGGCGACGAGCTGGAATGCCAGGCTGGTGCGCAGGTGCCGCGCAAGCTGCGACTCAGCTCTTACGCCGAGTACAACCAAACCGGAGCTATCTTTTCGAATGTGCTGCAGAATCTCGTCCGCGTTTGCTCCATGTTCCAGTTGTGCTCCCGGTAAGCACCAGGAAGCCTCGCTGCCGGGAACCATGCGAGCCACCGCCTCGCAGTACCGCTCCTCCATCATGTGTTCTTCTTCCGCGGCGATTTCCCCCGGCGCGGGCAACAAATGGCAAACCTCCAAGCGAGTATTGAAATCATGGCTCAGGCCCACCGCATAGGGAGCCGCCGCTGCCGATTCCGGCGTAAAGTCGGTGATGTACAAAATCTGCTCAAACTCAATTTCCGGGCCAACGCCGGCGGGCACGTGGCGACCCACGGTGAGGGTTGGGTACGGTGCTGACAACAGAACTTCTTCCGCATTCGAGCCGATCAGCATGTGATGCAACCCGCGATAGATTCCATGCGTTCCCAAGGCCAGAAGATCGGGCTTGCTCTGGTGGATCTTCTCCAGCAAGGTTTGCGGCATCCATCCCTCAACCAATTGTGTTCCGACCTCTACACCGGCGCGGGCTGCTCCCGCGGCAAGCCTTTCCAATCGCCGCTCCCGGCTCAGTCGCGACATGCTGGGACCGTTGAAGACCTCTGCTTCCATGGCAGGCTGCGGCAGGTGGAAGACATGCAGGAGTTGCAGCTTGGCTTGGTAATGGTGGGCAAAAGCGGTCGCATAGTCTAACGCCAGCCTTGAACTCTCCAGAAAGTCGGTAGCAAACAGAACTGTCTTGATCTCTAACGAAAGACCCATGCGCCATTTCCTCGCCGCCCCAGAGTTTAAAGTTGGATGCTTGCGCTCGCGGAGATCGCGGGCAACTCGCCCGCTGCTCCCCGCCGTGTACATCGGCTCAAGACATCCGCGGTCAACCCTTGCAGCATCATATGCGGGGCAACCTGTCAGAGTCGAGTGGCGTTGGATTATTACTTTCAAAAAACGCACTCAAATTTCCGATCGGCTTTGGCTTGCGCCTGGTCGCCCTTGCACACGATCGCTGCTACAATCCACTTCAGCTTCTGAACAGATGGATGCTACCGAAGAGGTAAGGATAACGGTCCAAGTAACGAGTACGGAGGGACCCCTCGGGATGGCAAAAAAGGCTTCCCGTGTTTCTTTTTTAGCATTATGCATTGCCGTCACCGTAGCCACGGGCGGTCTTTTGAGCTGCCATTCGGCTGCCAAGCCCTCGGCTGCTCCTACCGCGGCCGTTGTCAAAGTAGAACGCCGGAATCTGACCAGCACTCTGGAAATCGCCTCCGAGTTCCTTCCGTATCAGGAAATCGACGTCTACGCGAAAGAATCGGGCTATATTCAAGACTTGCGAATCAATTGGGGAACGCATGTCAAGCAAGGGCAATTGATGGCGGTTCTGGAGATTCCGGAACTGGAGCAACAGCTTCGCTATGATGAGGCGGCGATTCGGCGCAGTGAACACGAAGTTGCCCGCGCGCGCGAGGAGCAAAGCCGAATGCGCGCCGACTACGCCGTCGCCCATATCACCTACAGCCGTATTGCGGGCGTATGGAAAACGCAACCCGGACTGATTTCCCAGCAGGACCTTGATGTTGTCCAAGGCAAGGACCAAGCGTCCTATGCTAGCGTGTCAGCGGCCAAGGCAGCCGTTGATGCCGCGCAGCAGGCGCTCTCCGCCGCCCAGGCGACTCTCGATAGAGATAAGGCACTGTACGCGTATGCGCGCATCATTGCGCCCTTTGATGGCGTGGTGACCCAACTGAATGCTTATACCGGAGCGTTGCTTCCGGCTGGCACAGCGGGCAGCAGTGGAAATCTCAGTCTGTGTCATTTGTCGCAGAATAATCTGCTTCGGCTGGTCATACCGGTTCCGGAAAGGAGCGTGCCCGACGTTCGCATCGGCGACACGATTCCAGTCGACGTGACCACCCTGAACCGGCGTTTCCCGGGCAAAGTGGTGCGGTTTTCCGATCGTATTGACCTGATGACGCGCACCATGCACACCGAGATTGATGTGCCCAATCCCAAGTACGTACTCATACCCGGCATGTACGCCACGGTGGAGATTCCCGTGAAGACCGTCAGCAATTCCCTGGTCATTCCCCCGGAGTCGGTTCATAGCACGTCGGAGACGGAAGGCTCCGTGATGGTAGTTGGCAAGAACAACACGCTGGAGCCGCGCAATATTGAGATGGGCCTGCGAACGCCGGGGGGCGTGCAGGTGCTCAGCGGCTTACAGGAAAACGAGATGGTAGTGTTTGGCGAGCAGTCGCAGTACAAGGCTGGTGAGAAAGTAACGCCGAAGCTGGTTCAACCTCCTACCGCGAGATAGTGGAAAACACGTGCCTGTCTTTGCTCTACGTCATCCGTACTTCATCGTCGTACTTTGTCTGGTGATCTCTATTCTGGGCATCACCAGCCTGGTGCAGATGCCGGTCGACATGTTTCCGCCCATCGATATTCCCGTGGTCACGGTGGCCACCTTCTACAACGGCATGCCACCGGAGCAGATTGAGGCGGACATCACCGACACCTTTGAGCGTTTCTTTACCCTGGGCGCCAACATCGACCACATGGAGTCGCGTTCCCTGGCCGGCGTCAGTCTCATCAAGATCTATTTTCATCCCGGCTCGGATGCTAATGCCGACGTCACCGAGATTGCCAACCTGGCGATGGCTGACCTGCGCCGGCTGCCGGAGGGCACGTTACCGCCGGTCGTGCTGCTCACCGGGGCTTCCTCCTTGCCGGTTTGCATGTTGGCTGTAGAAGGTAAAGGTCTGACTCAGGCCAAGCTGCACGATTACCTGCAATACCAAATCCGCGATCAGATTGCCGGAGTTCCCGGAGCGACCGTACCGCCTCCATTCGGCGGCAAATACCGTCAGGTGATGGTGTATGTGGATCCGCTGAAGTTGCAGGCCAACCAATTGAGCCCGATGGACGTCGTGCACGCCGTCAACAACTACAACGTCATTTTGCCCGCCGGCGACGTTCGCATGGGCTCGCTTGACTACAACCTCTACACCAACGCGCAAGTCAGCCGCCCGCAGGAGCTGAATCAGGTTCCCGTGAAAACCATCGGGCAGCGATCGGTCTATGTCTCTGACATTGGCCATGCCGTCGATGGCTCCTACTTGCAATACAACCTGGTGCGCGTCAATGGTCAGAAGTCGGTGTACGTGCCGGTGATGAAGCAGGGAGGGAAAACCAACACCATTGTAGTTGTGGACGGGATCAAGAAGGCGATTAAGAAGCTGCGCGACATTCCTCCGCAATTGAAAGCCAGCGTGGTTTTTGATCAATCGGTCTTCGTTAAGCAGGCCATCTCTACCGTCTTGCATGAGGCAGGAATAGGTTTGGTGCTTACCGCGATCATGGTGCTGGTTTTTCTCGGCAGCCCGCGCGCTACGTTCGCAGTATTTCTTTCCATTCCACTGTCGGTTTTGGCTACCTTCCTGGTACTTCATGCCATGAACAAGGGCCTCGACAGCATGGTATTGGCAGGACTGGCGCTGGCGTTCTCCCGACTGATCGATAACTCCGTAATCGTACTGGAAAACATCTTCCGCCACATGGAAGAGGGAGCTCATCCAGAACAGGCAGCGGAATCCGGAGCCAACGAAGTATCGCTGGCGGTCTTAGCCATCACGCTGGTGACGGTGATCGTGCTTTTTCCCGTGACACTGTTGTACGGAGTGAGTAAGTTTCTATTTACTGCACTGGCTTCAGGTGTAGTCATCTCCCTGGTTGCTTCCTACCTTATTGCGGTTACTGTCGTGCCGCTGTTCTGCGCAAGGTACCTTCACCCCGCGTCGTCCGAGAAAACGAAGGCAAAATTCGGCCGCGGATGGCTCCATCGGTTTCGAGAGTGGTTTGACGCATCATTTACTAATCTGTTGAACCGCTACGATACCTGGGTATACCGCGCGCTGGACCATCCCAAGCTAGTCGTGCTGGGATTTCTCGGCATTTTCGCGGCAACTCTCGCCCTTTATCCGCTGGTGGGTATTACCTTTTTTCCGCAGACTGATCAGGGGCAGTTTGTCATCAATGTCAAAGCTCCTAGCGGCACGCGTATTGAAGTAACGAACGAATATATAAAGCAGGTAGAGGACATCGTACATCAGGTGGTGCGGCCGGGGGATTTGCAAGCTGTCGTCTCGAACATTGGCGTCTTCCCCGACTTCTCCGCTTTGTTCACCCCGAATTCCGCCATGCATACTGCCTTTGTTCAGGTTGGGTTGACGCCCAAGCACAAGGTCAGCAGCTTCACTTACATGGACGAGGTGCGCCAGCGGCTAGCGACCCAGCTTCCCGAACTGCGCACCTACTTCCATTCCGGGGGCTTGATTTCCTCGGTGCTCAACCAGGGAGTTCCCGCTCCCATTGACGTGCAGGTGAGCGGTATGAGCCTGCCGACGGTGAATCAACTCACCCTGGATCTGCAGCGGAAGCTGCGCAGCCTTCCCGATGTTGCGGATGCCTATGTACCGCAGGACATGGACTATCCGGCTTTGCAGCTCAACGTGAAACGCGAACGTGCCAGCGAACTTGGCGTGAGCCCGAAGGACGTGGTGAACAATGTGATCACGGCGCTCACCTCCGATATCATGATCTCCCCTGGCTACTGGGTCGACTCGCACAACGGCAACCTTTATTTCGTCACCGTCCAGTATCCCGAGAACCGCGTACGTTCCATCCAGGACTTGAACGCGATGCCGCTCAAAGCTCCGAATGTCAAATTCCCCACCTTCCTGGGCCAGGTCGTCGACATCAAGCACATTCTCAGTCCGACGGAAGTCGATCACTACCAACTGGAACGAATGATGGACATCTACGTGCGGCCGAAGGGAGAAGACCTGAGCAAACTGGACAAGGAAATCACCAATCTCATTGCGCAAACGCAGCACTCGCCGGCGATTCACATCAATGTGCGGGGATTGGTCGTCACCATGGAAACATCGTTCAGAAGCTTCGCCGTCGGCCTTTTGCTCGCAGTCTTGCTGCTTTATCTGATTCTGGTGGCGCAGTTCTCTTCTTTCATCGACCCTCTGTTGATCATCCTTGCCATACCTACAGGCCTGATCGGCGTGGTGTTTACCCTGTCCTTCACGAGTACGACTCTCAACATCCAGTCGCTGATGGGGATCATCATGCTGACCGGCATGGTGGTTTCCAACAGCATTTTGATTGTGGATTTCGCCAACCGGCTTCGGGCCGAAGAACCCGACACACGCAAGGCGGTGGCCGTAGCCTCTCGCATCCGTCTGCGTCCTATCCTGATGACTTCTGTGGCCACCATGGTCGGACTTCTGCCCATGGCCATGAAGCTGGAGACCGGCAGCGAAGCCTACGCCCCGCTGGCGCGGGTGATCATCGGCGGCCTGCTCACCTCGGTTGTGCTCACCGTCTTCGTCGTTCCCGCGGCGTATTTGTGGATTTATGAGCGACGAGCCCGCTCACAAGAAAACTAGAGGGACGTTCAATCTGTCCTAACACAGCCCGGTTAGCAGCTTCTTCCGTCGGCTGGCTCGTAGGGTCCCATCGTGACCTACGCGACTTAAGGCAAATCCCCGTCGCCGGCTGGCATCACCTTTGATGTCATGACCATCGTACTTTGTAAATCGAGCTCATGAGCAACGTGTTAAGGAGGAAACATTGGCACAGTCCGGAAAAACGGCTAAGAAAAGCGTAAAGAGTGCTATGCACCGAAAGAAGAAGGGTACGCTTCGCTCTGGCAAGGGTGGTAAGGGCGGAAAGGTGAAGAGCCGCAAGCAGGCCATAGCCATCGGTCTCTCCGAGGCGCGGAAAAATGGCGCCAAAGTTCCCAAGAAGAAAAAAAGCTAAGCCGCAGCCGCGCGGTGGAGAGGTGATGTTACCGTGGCACGAAGGCCGGGCGAGGCGGCAATGACTGAATCTGCACTGACTACCAAGCAGCAGATCGCTTCCCTTTGGGATTTGGGAGGCTTGAGCTGGGGTGAACTGGCGCGGCGCACATGGGGGGGATCAACCAAAACGGTCTCATCGATCGCGCCTATGAGCTGGCCTTTAATTTCCTTCTCGCCGTGTTTCCATTTCTGCTCTTTCTGTTGCCGCTGCTCGGACTGTTTGCGTCTCATGGCGGCACATTGCGCAGGGACCTATTCTTTTATGTTCGACAGATATTACCCCCAGAAGCCTACCGCCTCGTCATCTCAACTCTCCACGACGTATTTCAGAATGCCGGCGGCGGGAAGCTGACCTTCGGCCTTTTGTTCTCGCTGTTTGCCGGTTCTGCGGGGATAACTCAGGCCATAGCCACCCTCAATGCTGCTTATGAAGTTCACGAGGGGCGTTCCTGGATCAAAGTGCACCTCATCTCACTCGGCTTGACGGTGGCGATGTCAGTCCTGATGATCGTGGCTTTATTGCTGGTACTTGCTGGAGGAGCCCTCATCGGCCTGCTGCAACAGTCAGCCAGTCATAGCACCGCCGCGTTTGTCATCGGTAAAGTATTGCAGTGGGGTTTTGCTCTCGGATCCGTGGTGCTCGCCTTTGCGGTGATTTACTATTACGCGCCCGACGTTAAGGAGCGACACTGGTACTGGATTACGCCGGGCTCAGTTGTGGGAGTAGTTTTGTGGGCGATTGTTTCGGTCGGCTTGCGCGTTTATCTGTACTACTTTAATACCTACAGCAGGATCTATGGATCGCTGGGAGCCGTAATTATCCTCTTGCTTTGGTTCTATGTAACCGGCCTTGCCTTCCTGGTAGGCGGACAGATCAATTCAACCATCGAACATGCCGCCGCCGAGCATGGTCATCCCGAAGCCAAGCCGGCAGGCAGGAAAGCTGCCTAGCCCATCACGGCGCTCCTCTGACGAAGCTTCCCTTGCAACCTTCTCGCTGATAGATCCATCAGACCAACAATGAACTTTCCGCAAGCCGAAAGCCTCGACGTGCTTGGCCACAATGAACTTTCGTGAAGGGCTGGAGAGGAATTGTGAAATGCTTTATTACGCATTGATGTTCCTGGTGATCGCGATTATTGCTGGGGTGCTCGGGTTCGGAGGCATCGCCGCTGCCGCTGCCGGAATCGCGAAGATTCTCTTCTTTATCTTCCTGGTATTGTTCCTTATTTCCATGGTTGCACATCTGGCGCGAGGAAGAAGAGTCTGAAAGCTACCTCTGCCGCGCTTCACAGACCGGCCATTGGCGCACCTGCCTTGGGCTTCCCGCTCTGCGCAGTTGCCATAGACTCGCGGCCTTTCATCGATCACATGCAGTGCGTAGCGGATTGCCCCACTCTGAGGCCGATGTCAGAATGGTGTAAGAACTCCAAAAAAGCACTGCTCTGGTTCACACAAGAAGGCAACATGAAACGCTGCCAGGTCCGTGTTTAGCCACGGACGAGCTAAGCTCTCGTCGTTCACCGTCGCGGTGGTTCGAAACTGATGGGGAGCGTTTTCGCGCCTGAGCCAGGCTGGCGCGCAGCTAAACATTCTATGCGTCCCCAGTGGCGACCCGCATTGGGCCACATCACAAGTCCAATTTTGGCCGAATCAACCGCACGAATTGCGGGCATTGGGACTTCTCGAGCCAATCCAGCACTTTTTTGTTCGTGCGGGGCGTCCGCCGCACCTGCCTGGCTCGTGCCGTTCGCAAATTACGATCTCGGCATCGAGGTAAGAGGGGTCAATAAACGCCGGCCTTTGGGCGATTTTTACGGTGCCGCCGTTTTTTAGAGTTAGCATCTTACGTGTTTAAGTTCCCCGCTCTGGGTTCGTATCTTCGAGACGTGCGTTAACCCGCGCATCGCTGATCGATATCGAGACAGATATCACGCGGAAGCGAAAAAGCGAGGAGGGCGAAAGCCCTCCTCGGCATGCCTGGTTCCAGAGAAACAAAACATACCAGGCTAAGGCGTCCTTGAGTTGAGAGCTGTGATTGAGCCGAAGATGCCATGGCTCTCGCCGAAGCTTCCCGCCGTAAAGAACAGGGTCCCAGTAGGACCAGCGGAACCTCCATTGCCAAAGGTCAACCCCCACAGCCCGTCAATCTGCACCGGCAGATAATTGGAAGTCTGCAGGTTTCCTATCCAGGTCCCGGTGGAGAAGTTATACGCCATAATTACCCCGCTGCCGAAATTTCCCACTAGCAAATCATTGGCCAACCCCATGAATGACGCCGGCGCCTGTACTACACCCCATGGCGAGTTGAGGAATAGGTTGTGGGCCATCCGGAGCTGCAGGTTGCCTTCGGTGTCATAGACGTCGACATAGCCATTGCCCGGCCCGGGAACGTCATCATGCTTGTCGGCATCTTGCTTGGCATAAGTAACCACCAACTTTCCGGCGACAAGCTGGACATTAAACGGCGCGAAGCCAGCGGGAATGGTGGAATCTACGAAAGCATTCGGGCCGAAGGAGTGAGGATTGTAGTGGCCATCGTATACCTCAATAGTTCCGGCATGAAAGTTTGCCAGGTAAAGGTAGTTGTTTCCTCCTGCTGCGGCCAGGGCCATTCCTTTGTAGATCGCATTGTTGCTGCTGTTGTTGACCGCAATGAAAGCGTTAGGGAACCTCTGAACAACCACTGCCATTAAGTTGGGAGTGAACTCCCAAACGGA
>VFSW01004349.1_pt1 | contig 21167 bp, 23 predicted proteins | sample 5358111 | NCBI WGS metagenome assembly VFSW01 (sample SAMN11554181, study PRJNA540505) | mine drainage metagenome | isolation source: sediment from site ElyBrook_90M | place: USA: Ely Copper Mine, Vershire, VT | collected 2017
CGGCGGTGAGGCAGCCGCGGGCGCGGCCGAGCGCGCTCACCGGCCCGTAGAACACGATCTCCCCGCCATGCTCGCCCGGCCCGGGCCCGATGTCGAGCAGGCGGTCGGCGGCCTGCATGATGATCGGGTCGTGCTCCACCACCACCAGCGTGTTGCCCGCGTCGCGCAGCCGGCGCATGACGCCGACGATGCGATCGACGTCGCGCGGATGCAGGCCGATCGAGGGTTCGTCGAGCACGAACAGCGTGTTGACCAGCGAGGTGCCGAGCGCGGTGGTGAGGTTGATCCGCTGAACCTCGCCGCCCGAGAGCGTGCGCGACTGCCGGTCCAGATCGAGGTAGCCCAGGCCGACGTCGGCCAGGTAGCGCAGGCGCGCCCTCATCTCCTTCAGCAACAGGTCGGCCGCCTCGTCGAGGGGCGCGGGCAGCGCGAGCGAATCGAAGAATGCGCGGCACCGGTCGATGGGCAGCAGCGCGAGCTCGCGGATGGACAGTCCCGGCGAGCCCAGCCGCCACAGCAGGGCGTCCGGCTTGAGGCGCGCTCCCTTGCAGGCGGGGCACTCGGTGTACGAGCGGTAGCGCGACAGCAGCACGCGGATGTGCATCTTGTACGCCTTGGTCTCCAGCCAGGCGAAGAAGCGGCGCACGCCGTACCACACCTTCCTGGTCCACTCGCCCTCGCCGTCGATCACCCAGTCCCGCTGCACCGGCGTCAGGTCGCGCCAGGGCGTGTCGAGCGGGATGCCGCGCTTGCGGGCGAACTTCTCCAGATCCGCCTGGCATTCCTCGTACGAGGCGGTCTGCCAGGGCTTGATCGCGCCGGCGCGCAGGCTCAGCGAGGTGTCGGGGATGACCAGGCCGAAGTCCACGCCGATGCTGCGGCCGAAGCCGCGGCAGGTGTCGCAGGCGCCGACGGGGGAGTTGAAGCTGAAGGTGCCGGGCGGGGCCGCCTTGTAGGGGATGGCGCAATCCGGGCAGTGAAGCGCCGAGGAGAAGCGCCAGGGCGGCGGCGCAGCGCCGCCGCCCGGCTGCGCATAGACGTCGAGCCGGCCGCCCCCGACCTTGAGTGCCGCCTCGATGGCTTCACCGATGCGCGCCGGGTCGGCACTCGACCAGCGGAAGCGGTCCTGCAGCACCTGCAGCACGCCCGCGCGGCGCTCGTGAATTCGCGTGTAGCCCTGCGCGGCGAGCAGCGCCGTGATCTCGGCCTCCTCGAAGTTCTTCGGGATGGGCACCGGGAAGGTGAGCAGCAGGCGCGGATCGCCGGCCGCCTGCGCGCGGCGCCCGATCTCCTCGCGGATGATCGCGGCGGTGTCGCAGCGCACCGGCCGCGCGCACTGCCGGCAATGCAGCACGGCGGCCCGCGCGAACAGCAGCTTCAAGTGGTCGTTCAGCTCGGTCATCGTCCCGACGGTGGAGCGCGAGGTGCGCACCGGGTTGGTCTGATCGATGGCGATGGCCGGGGGAATGCCCTCGATGCGGTCGACCGCCGGCTTGTCCATGCGATCGAGGAATTGCCGCGCGTAGGGCGAGAAGGTCTCGACGTAGCGGCGCTGACCTTCGGCGTAGAGCGTGTCGAACACCAGCGAGGACTTGCCCGAGCCGCTGACGCCGGTCACCACGATCAGCTCATTGAGAGGCAGCTCGAGATCGAGGTTCTTGAGATTGTTCTGGCGTGCGCCGCGGATGCGGATGGACTCCGGGCGCGGCGTTCTTGAGGGCGGCATGCGCCGCGTAGTCTACTAAGGATTGCCGGGCCGCGGTCAGCGGCCGGCGAACTGCTCCATCATGAGGCCGGTGCCGCCGCGCGTGACGTGCGCGACGATGGCGGTGCGGCGGTGGATCTTGGTGACCAGGCCGAGGTTGATCGCGAAGGCGAGCTGCACCTGTTGCCCCTTGCGCAGGCCGAGGTTCTCGGTCTCGACGAACACGCCGTTGGCGCTCAAATTCTTGGCCCGGCAAATCCGGCTGCGTCGTCCGGGCAGCACGACGTACACGGTGGTTCGCGCGCGATGGCGGGTGTGCAGGCGACGCTCCATCCGGTGATCCCTTCGAGTGGCTTTAGGACACCCGGCCATTATGCACATCGACGCCGGGTTCGCGAAGGGCCGCATGAATCGCGGCGTTTATGTCAAATGCTACTCGACGTCCTTGCGGCGGATCGCGAGCTGCTCCGGGGCATCGATGCCCATCTTGATGCGCCTGCCGGTGCCGCCGAGAAGCGTGATCTGTATCGGGCCGTTCGCGAAGAGCTGGGCCAGCGTGAGGCTGCCATCCACCCCGTCGGCGGGTTGGATGACAATCGACTCATCGGCGCGGCGGCTGAGCACGAGCATCGGTCATGCCCGCGCCAGCGCGCGCAGCGCCGTGGCCAGGGTCTTTCCGTGCGGACCATAGGTGAGCGGCTCGGCGCCGCGCACCACGCCGAGCAGCTGGCGGATCTGATTCTGGCGCGCGTGGATGATGTGGCCGTTGACCTCGTTCGCGGCGCGGCAACCGGCCATCAGATCCATCAGGGCGCGCCAGCGTTCGGCGATGCCGGCGGCGAGCGAGGCGCCCGCGGCCGGGGCGTGCCAGAGGGCGCGCCGCTCCGTCTCCATCGATTCGAGCAGGCCGAACAGCCGCACCTTTTCGGCGGCCAGCTGTTCCACGGCGGCCGCGGACTCGCCGGTGAGCGCGCTCTTCTCGGCCGACAGCGTCCGCTCCAGCGAGCGCGCCACCTCGAGTTCGCTGTCGAGAATCTCTTCGAGTCGGCGGCGCGCGTCCGGGTTCATGGGATTACTTCAGGTGGCGCTCGGCGCCGAGCATCTTGCCGGCGACGCTGCGGGAATTGACTTGATAGGTCCCGGACGAGATTGCCTGCTTGACGGCCGCGACCTTCGCGGCGTCGACCACGGGGGCCTTGGCGATGGCGGCTTCGATCTGCTGCATCGAGCGCGCCGAATCGGTCAGCGTGACGTGATCGCCCGTGGATCCGCCCGCCGCGCCGGCGACGGCCGCGTCGCCCGGCGATCGGTCGGCGGCCGCGGCGCCCGCACCCACGCCCTGCGTGACCGGAGCGACCGGGTTGGTCGACGAGAAGCCATTTATTTTGCCAGACACCGCCTTCTCTCCTTGGGGCTTGCAACCGCCCTAAGCCAGGTTATCGTCAGGGTTTGGATGAACTTTAATCTTCACCGAGCCCCTCTTGGAGCCGCGGCCACCCGCCATGCACCGGGTTATCGACTGTGACGCGGTTCACTGAAGGGCTACTGAAAAATAATTTCCACGATCTGCGCGGACCGGGCGACGCCTTCGACCACCTTGCCCGACGACAGATTCTGCACCCTGACCCGCTGATTGACATAACCGTCGCTCAAGGCCCGGCCGGCCATGCGTATGCTCATTCCGCCGGCATCCGCGACCAGGGTGACGGCCTGCCCTCGCTCGACCGCCTTGGACGCGTTCAATTGTTGATTGGTCAAAACGGCGCCGCCGGAGATCGGCCGGGCGGCGCTCAGGCCGATCGCGATGGACGGCGAGTCGAGGAAGCCCGCCGGCAGCTCGGTCACGTCGTGCTGCTCGACGCGTAGATCGTCCGCCGTGATCACCGTGCCCATCACGATGGCGTGCGCGGCCACCACCACGGCGGAGAAGCCGACCACGCGCACCGGCACGTAGATGTGCCAGGGCGCAGGCGCATCGCAGACCAGCTGGACGGTCACCCGGTCCTTCATGTGCGCGCCGGAGGCGATCACCGGACGCACCGGGGCGGCACAGCGCGGCAGGTCCAGATCGGCGCGCACCGGCCCCGCCTGCAGGCGCTGCTTGTCGGTCAAGGGCGGCAGCACGCCGGCCGCGGCGGCGCGCGCGGCCGCTTCGAGCGACGCCGGATCTTGGCGGGCGGCGTCGGCGCCGCCGCCGGCACCGGCCCGGGCATAGGCGGCGAGCGTCGCGGCCAGTACCGCGCCCACGGCCAGATGTCGGATTTTTGGCGTTCGACGGAACATATATCCATAGACAAGCAAGCCGCGTGCCAAGGTCGCGACGCGCGGCACGGCCCGCTGTGCGGCCGCGGGTGCCGCCTGGCGGCCTGCCACCGCTGCCGGCGGCAAATCCTTGCCGCATGGCCGGCCGCCGTCAGGTCGCTCCCCGGCCGCGCGGGCCGCCGTGTTCGTGAGCGGCGTCGCAGTATTCGCCTCGAGAACGCCTTGGCGCGGCCATTCGGCCCTCCGGCACCGGTTGGCACAGCTCTTGCTTCGTCCTTCGGGCAAAGGAGTATTGCCATGTTTCAGAACCTCTTCGGCATTCACGAGCAAGCGCTGCTGCTGCACGGGCGGCGGATGAGCGTGCTCGCGACCAACCTTGCCAATGCCGACACGCCGAACTACAAGGCGCGCGACATCGACTTCGCCGCCGTGCTCGGCGGCACCGAGGACGGCGCGCTGCCGATGAGCGCGACCCAGCCCGCGCATGTTGGGTCCGCGCCGGATCCGGTCGGCGCCGCGAACTTGCAGTACCGCAATCCCTACCAGGCCTCGCTCGACGGCAACACGGTCGAGATGCCCGTGGAGCAGGCGGCGTTCTCCGAGAACAACGTGCGCTATCAGGCGAGCCTCACCTTCATCAACATCCGCATCGCCGAGCTCACGCTCGCGATCAACGGCCAGTAGCCGCGGCGACGCCCCAGCCCCAGGAAGCAACGCATGTCCCTGTTCAACGTATTCAACGTATCCGGCAGCGCCCTGAATGCGCAGACCATCCGCTTGAACACCACGGCGAGCAACCTCGCCAACGCGGAGAGCGTCAACGGCGATGCGACCAAGATCTACCGGGCGCGCCATCCCGTGTTCCAATCCCTGATGAACACCTACGACCCGGGCGCGGAGGGCGCCGACGGCTCGGTGGGCGTGCGGGTGATGGGCGTGATGGAGAGCGCGGCGGCGCCGCTCGCACGCTACCAGCCGGACAATCCGCTCGCCAACAAGGACGGCTACGTCTACCTGTCCAACGTCAACTCCATCGAGGAGATGACCAACATGATCTCCGCGAACCGAAGCTTCGCCACCAACGTCGAGGCCATCAACACGGCGCGCGACCTGCTGCTCAAGACCCTGTCGATGGGCCATTGAGCCGGCGCGTCCAGTTCCAAGGAAATCCCATGATCCAGAACGTCATGCACACCGCCGCCGGCACCAACGGCACCGCCGGCACCACCGGCACCGGCACGGGCACCGGTACGACCGGCGGCTCCTCGGGCTCGCAGAGCCTCAATGGCGCGACCACGCTCGGGGGCGCCAACTTTCTCACCCTGATGCTGGCGCAGCTCAAGAACCAGGACCCGACCAGCCCGATCGACAGCAATGCCTTCTTGACGCAGCTCGCGCAGCTGAGCGAGGTGCAGGGCATCAATCAACTCAACACCTCCTTCAGCTCGTTGACCAGCTCCCTGTCCTCGAGCCAGGCGCTGCAGGCCTCATCGCTCCTCGGCCATCAGGCGCTGGTGGCGAGCGGCACCGCCACGATCGCGGCGAACGGCACCGTGTCGGGCGCGGTCCAGGTGCCGCAGACCACCTCCCAGGTGGTGGTGAACATCGCCGACGCCTCCGGGGCGCTCGTGCAGCAGATCGGTCTCGGGCCGCAGGCCTCGGGCCTCGCGAATTTCACCTGGAACGGCCAGATGGGCAACGGCTCGCAGGCGCCGGCGGGCCAGTACACCGTCACGGCGCTGTACGCGGGCGCGAACGGCGGGGCGACGGCGGCCACCACCCTGATCAACGGCACCATCGAGAGCGTGAGCATGGGCTCGGGCTCGAACGGCTTGACGGTGAACGTGGCCGGAATCGGCAGCGTCCCCTTCTCGAGCGTACAGCAGGTCTCCAACTAGTCTTCCCCTTCAGGAGTCAGCACTCATGTCATCCTTCAGCATCGCATTGTCCGGCTTGACGGCGTCCAGCTCGGACCTCGACGTCACGTCGAACAACATCGCCAACGCCGACACCATCGGCTTCAAGGAATCGCGCGCCGAGTTCGCGGACGTGTACGCGTCCGGCGCGGTCAACCTGAACAATTCCGTGACCGGCGAGGGCGTGCGCCTCGCGGCGACCGCCCAGCAGTTCACCCAGGGCAACATCAGCACCACCTCCTCGAACCTCGATCTCGCGATCAGCGGCGACGGGTTCTTCACGCTCGCGGACGCCAACGGCCTGGTCTACTCGCGCAACGGCCAGTTCGCCGAGGACAAGAACGGCAACGTGGTGAGCTCCACGGGACAGGCGCTGCAGGTGTATCCGCCGTCCCAGAACGGCGGCTTCAACACGGGCGCCCTGCAGGACCTGAATCTGCAGACCGCGGAAAGCGCCCCGTCGGCCACCACCAGCGGCGCGGTGATCCTGAACCTGCCGGCGAGCTCCACGGTGCCCACCGTGACGCCCTTCGACCCGACCAACTCGGCGACCTACAACGAATCCACCTCGACCACCGTGTACGACTCGCTGGGCCAGTCGTACTCGGCGACCCTGTACTTCGTGCAGACCGCGACCCCGGGGCAGTGGAACGTCTACACCACCATCAACGGCACCCAGGTGGGCGGTGCTCAGACCCTCGGATTCTCGAACGCCGGCGCCGTGACCACGCCGGTGGGCGGCGTGCTGCCGTTCAACGGCTACACGCCGCCGGACGGCGCCCAGCCCATGAACCTGAGCTTCAACTTCGCCCAGACCACCCAGTACGGCGGCCAGTTCGCGGTGACCTCGATCACCCAGAACGGCTACGCCACCGGGCAGTTGAGCACGGTGGCGATCGACAGCGCCGGCGTGGTCTCGGCCGTGTACACCAACGGCCGCTCGACCACCGTCGGCCAGCTCGCCATGGCGAACTTCCCGAATCCCCAGGGCCTCAAGCAGCTCGGCAACACCAACTGGGCGGAGACCTTCACCTCCGGCACGGTGGTGCAGGGCACCGCGGGCTCGGCCGGCTTCGGCACCATCCAGTCGGGCGCCCTGGAGAGCTCCAACGTGGATCTGACCACGCAGCTCGTCAACATGATCACCGCGCAGCGCGCCTTCGACGCGAACGCCCAGGTGATCACGGTGGCGAACCAGGAAGCCCAGGTCGTCAACAACATAGCGCACTAACCATGGACCGAGGACTTTACGTCGCGATGACCGGCGCCAAGCAGATCATGCAGGCGCAGGCGGTGAACAACCACAACATCGCCAACCTGAGCACCACCGGCTATCGGGCGGACGAGATCTCGTTCGCGAGCCTGCCGATCTACGGGCCGGGCTACGCCACCCGCGTCAATGCGGTGGCGGGCGATGCCGGCACCGACTTCTCGAGCGGCGTGCTGCAGAGCACGGGACGCGACCTCGACGTCGCGGTGACCGGCAAGGGCTTCATCGCGGTGCGCGGTCTCGACGGCAAGGAGGCCTACACCCGCGCGGGCGACCTGCGCCTCACGCCGGATGGGGCGCTCACCACGGCGGGCGGTCTCGCGGTGCTGAGCGAGTCCGGTCCGATCGTGCTGCCGCCTTCCGCCGACCTCACGATCGGCGTCGACGGCACGGTGTCGGTGCTGCCGCAGGGCTCCTCGCCGCTGGCCGTGTCCCAGATCGACCGCATCAAGCTCGTCAATCCGAAGCCTGCGGACCTGCAAAAGGGCGATGACGGCCTGCTGCGCCTGAAGTCCGGCGCCACCGCGAAGGCCGATTACGGCGTGACCGTGACCTCCGGCATGCTCGAGTCGAGCAACGTGAACCCGGCGCAGTCGCTGATCACCATGATCGAGCTGCAGCGCCTGTACGAATTCCAGATCAAGAGCATCAACTCGACGGATCAGAACGAGCAGACCGCCGAGAAGATGATGCAATGACAACCTGAAGGAAATACGCCATGAACCTCGCCCTGTGGGCCGCGAAGACCGGCCTCGATGCCCAAAACACCCGGATGGCGGTGATCGCCAACAATCTCGCGAACACCAACACCACCGGATTCAAGGCCGGCCGCGCGGCCTTTCAGGACCTGATGTACCAGAACATCCGGCAGGTGGGCGCGCAGAGCACCCAGAACACCCAGTACACCACCGGGCTCACCCTCGGCACCGGCGTGCGCATCGTCGCCACCGAGAAGGACTACACCCAGGGCAGCGTGAACCAGACCAACGGGAGCCTCGACCTCGCGATCAGCGGCCGCGGGTTCTTCCAGATCACGATGCCCGACGGCACGATCGCCTACACGCGCGATGGCGCGTTCTCGCTCGACAACCAGGGCAACGTGGTCACCGAGAGGGGCTATCCGCTGCTGCCGGCCATCAACGTCCCGGTCGGATCCACCACCGTGACGGTGGGGAGCGACGGCGTGGTGACGGTCACCTCGCAGGCGAATCCCAAGGGCACGAAAGTGGGCCAGGTGCAGCTCGCCGACTTCGTCAACGTCGAGGGCCTGCAGCCCACCGGCGACAACCTCCTGGTCGAGTCGGCCGCGAGCGGCGCGCCGCAGACCGGCACCGCCGGCACCAACAGCCTCGGCACCATCCAGCAGGGAGCGCTCGAGACCTCGAACGTCAACTCGGTGACCGAGTTGGTTTCCATGATCGAGTGTCAGCGGTCCTACGAGATGAACTCGAAGGCCATCAGCACGACCGACCAGATGCTGCAGTACCTGACGACGAATCTCGCATGACGCGCCGAGCCGCATCGCCATCGACCGGCCGGTCCGCCGGCATGTCGGCGCTGCGCACCGCGCTGCTCGGCGCGCTGCTGCCCGCGTGCGGCCTGCTCGGGGCCTGCGGCCTGCTGCCGGCGCGCCAGCCGCCGCCGGAGCCGGTGGTCACGCGCGCACTGCCGCCGCCGGTGCCGCGCACCGACGGGGCGATCTATCAGGCCGGCCAGCAGATGGAGTTGTTCGCCGACCTGAAGGCGCGCCGCGTCGGCGACGTCCTCACGATCCGGCTGACCGAGTCGACCAATGCCAGCAAGAACGCCGTCACCAAGACCCAGAAGACCACGGGCGTGACCAACACCGGGCCGACCGTGTTCGGCAAGACCGTCACCGCCCACGGCCTGCCCATCGGCACGGTGTCCATGAACGGCGCGGACAGTTTCGACGGCGAGGGCACCAGCACGCAGAGCAACAGCCTCGCCGGCAGCATCACCGTGACCGTGGTGGACGTGCGCGCCAACGGCAATCTCGTCGTCCAGGGAGACAAGACCTTGCGGCTCAACCAGGGTGACGAGCGCGTGCTCATCTCGGGCGTCGTGCGGCCCGCGGACATCGCCACCGACAACTCGGTCACTTCCGACCGGGTCGCCGATGCGCGCATCGGCTACGCGGGCAAGGGCGTGGTCAATAGTGCGAACAGCATGGGCTGGCTCGCCCGCTTCTTCAATTCCCCTTATGCGCCGTACTGACATGAATACCCGAATCCGCCCGTCGACCTCGATCCGGCGGCTGGTCGCGGCGCTGCTGGCGGCGTTGCTGGCCGCACTCACGTTCGCCGCCTTCCCGGCGCGCGCCGAGCGCATCAAGGACCTGGCGCAGGTGCAGGGCGTGCGCACCAATCAGCTCGTGGGCTATGGCCTGGTCGTCGGCCTGGACCGCTCCGGCGACCAGACCAGCCAGGCGCCGTTCACCATCCAGTCCTTGAACAACATGCTGGCCCAGCTCGGGGTGACGGTGCCGACCAACGTCATTCCGCAGCTGAACAACGTCGCGGCGGTCGCGGTGCACGCGGTGATGCCGGCCTTCGTCAAGCCCGGGCAGACCATCGACGTCACCGTCAATTCCATCGCGAACGCACGCAGCCTGCGCGGCGGTTCGCTGCTGGTCACCGCACTGCACGGCCTCGACGGCCAGATCTACGCCGTGGCGCAGGGCAATCTCATCGTGAGCGGCTTCGGCGTCGAGGGCGGCGACGGCTCCAAGCTGATCGTCAACGTGCCGAGCTCGGGGCGCATTCCGAACGGCGCCACGGTCGAGCGCGCCGTGCCCACGCAGCTCGGGCAGGGCGATTCGATCGTGTTGAACCTGAACGACGCCGATTTCACCACCGCCACGCGCCTGGTCGCGAGCGTCAATCAGACCGTGGGTCCGGACGTCGCCTCGATCATCGACGGCGGCTCGGTGCGCATCCGCGCGCCCGTCGACATCACGCAGCGGGTGGCCTTCATCTCGACCCTCGAGAATCTGCAGGTGGACCCGGCCTCGGCGCCGGCCCGGGTGATCATCAACTCGCGCACCGGCACCGTGGTCATCAGCAGCCACGTGGTGGTGACGCCGGCCGCGGTGTCGCACGGCTCGCTGTCGGTCACGATCAAGGAGGATCAGTCGGTGAGCCAGCCCGAGCCGTTCTCGCAGGGCCAGACCACGGTGGTGCGCAATTCGACCATCAACGTGGACGAGGGCTCGAAGCGCATGTTCGTGTTCAAGCCGGGCGTGGACCTCGACCAGATCGTGCGCGCCGTCAACCAGATCGGCGCGGCGCCGAGCGATCTCGTGGCGATTCTCGAGGCGCTCAAGGAGGCCGGCGCATTGCAGGCCGAGCTCGTGGTGATCTGACGTGCACACCTATCTGCCCATCCTCGGCAGCACGCCGCTCGAGCCCGCCGCCCCGGCCACCGATGCGCGCGCCGCGGCGGACGCCTCGGCCGCGAACACCTACACCGACGTCAATGCGCTCGAGGGCCTGAAGCGCAATCCGAACTCGCCCGCCGCGCTCGAGGCGCTCGCGGGCCAGGTCGAGGCGCTGTTCCTGCAGATGATGCTCAAGAGCATGCGCGATGCTTCGACGGGCGACCCGCTCGACAGCAACGAGATGGGCATGTACCAGGACATGTTCGACAAGCAGGTGGCGCTCACCATCAGCCAGCACCACGGATTGGGCCTCGGAAATCTGCTGAAGCGGCAGCTCTCCAACCGGGCCGGCGGCGCGGCGCCGGCGCCGCCGCCCAGCGCGCCCGCGCCGCCGACCAGCGCACCGGCGCAGGGCGCCGCACCGGGCGCGCCGGGTACCGCGGGCATCGCCGCGACGCCGGCGCAGTTCGTCGCCCAGGTCCTGCCGACCATCCGGCGCACCGCGGCCGCCCTCGGGGTGCATCCGCTCGGCCTGCTGGCGCAGGCGGCGCTCGAGACGGGCTGGGGTCAGCGCATGCCGCGCAATGCCGACGGATCGCCGAGCTTGAACCTGTTCGCTGTGAAGGCGGGCGCGCAGTGGAGCGGGGCGCGCGCCCCGGCGACCACGGTGGAGTTCGCCGGCGGCGTGGCCAGCCGGCAGCGCACGGCGTTTCGCGCCTATGGGTCCATCGAGGAGGGCGCCGGCGACTTCGCCAAGCTGCTGACGGCCTCGCCGCGCTATCGCGAGGTGCTGGCCGCGGGTGCCGATCCGCAGGCCTACGTCGAGCGCATCGGCCGGTCGGGCTACGCCACCGATCCGCAATACGCCAATAAGTTAAGTCAAATCCTGAACGGCGACACCCTGCGGGCGGCGCTCGGCCCCCGGATGGCGTCGCTTTAAGAAACGCCGACTGCGGTCGATAGTGCGGGAGTGGAGTGAAGCCGTCATGGCGATGAGCGCGGGGTCCTAACGTGTCCGACATCTTTGGAATCAGCGTCTCGGCACTGCAGGCGTTCCAGAACGCCATCTCGGTGACCGGCAACAACGTGGCGAACGCGAGCACGCCGGGCTACGACAAGGAGACCATCAACCTGGTCGCGGCGGCGCCGCAGTCGAACGGGACGGCGAGCATCGGCGCGGGCGTGGTGGTGGCCGGCGTGGGCCGCGCCTACAGCCAGACCGCCACCGACCAGCTCAATTCCTCGACCAGCACGCTCGGCCAGCTGAACGCGCTGCAGAGCTATACCAACCAGATCAACAACCTGTTCGGCACCACGGCGGGCGGCCTGAGCACCGCGCTGCAGGGGTTCTACGGCGCCTGGTCGACGCTCGCGAACGACCCATCTTCGGTGCCGTCGCGCCAGGCGCTGCTCGGCCAGGCGCAGGCCGTGGCCACCAGCTTCCAGAGCACCAGCGGACAGTTGAACGCCCTGAACGGCGACGTCAACAATCAGATCACGCTGGACGTGCAGCAAATCAACTCGATCGCCGCGCAGATCTCGACCTTGAATTCGCAGATCGTCATCGGCACCGCGCAGTCGGGCGGTCAGCCGCCGAACGAGCTGCTCGACCAGCGCGACCAGCTGGTGACCAACCTCTCGAAGCTGGTGGGCGTGAGCACCACCACGGATTCGAACGGCGCGCTGAACGTGTTCGTCGGCAACGGCCAGCCGCTGGTGCTGCAGGGCCAGACGACGGCGCTCACCACCGTGCCGAACGCCTTCAACGCCTCGCAACTCGACATCTCGACCGCGGCCTCGAACGGCAACGTGATCACGGGATCCATCACCTCGGGCGACCTCGGTGGATTGCTCGCGGCGCGCACCCAGGCCATCGACCCGGCGCTCAATCAGCTCGGCCAGATCGCCGAGGCCGTGGCCCAGACCGTCAACTCGCAGCAGGGCAAGGGCTTGGACCTCAATGGCCAGCTCGGCACGGCCCTGTTCTCGATCGCGGGGCCGCAGGCCTACGCGTCCGCGAAGAACACCGATGCCACCACCGCGGCGGTGAGCCTGACCAACGTCGGGGCGCTGACCGCCAGCGACTACCTGCTCACGTACCAGGCAGGCGCGTACTCCCTGACCCGCACCAGCGACGGCGCCAGCGTCGCGCTCACCGGCAACGGCACGGCCGCGAGCCCGCTGCAGGCGGACGGTCTGTCCATCGTGCTCTCCGGCACGCCGGCTTCGGGCGACCAGTTCATGATCCGGCCCACCGCGCAGGCGGCGGGCAGCATGGCGGTCGCGCTCACGGATCCGACCAAGATCGCGGCGGCGGGCGCGGTTCAGACCGCCGCGGCCAGCGGCAACACCGGCAGCGCCGCCATCAGCAGCGGCACGGTGCTCGACGGCACCAATCCGAACCTGTTGACGCCGACCACCATCCAGTTCACCGGCCCCGCCACCTATTCGATCAACGGCGCGGGCAGTTACGCCTACACGAGCGGCGCCAACATCACGCTGAACGGCTGGCAGGTCGCCATCAGCGGTGCGCCGGCCGCGGGCGACAGCTTCACGGTCACGAGCAACGCGAGCGGCACGGGCGACAACCGCAACGCGCTCGCGGTGGTCGACCAGCAGAACACGGGGGTGCTCGGCAACGGCGCGGTGAGCATCGACAACGCCGTGGGCGCGGTCATCACCGGCATCGGCAGCCAGGCCCAGCAGATCGACACGGCCCAGACCGCGCAGGCGGCGGTGAACACCCAGGCGCAGAACAGCGTCCAGTCCGTGTCCGGGGTGAATCTCGACGAGGAGGCCGCCAAGCTGCTGCAGTGGCAGCAGGCCTACGGGGCCGCGGCCAAGGCCTTGCAGATCGGCAGTTCCCTGTTCCAGACGCTGCTGGACGCGGTTCGCACCGCCTGAGGAATCACCATGCGCATCACACAGCTATCCACGCAATCGCAGTTTCTCGCCGGGCTGGGCACGCTCGAGTCGAATCTCGCCCAGACCCAGAATCAGATCTCGAGCAACCAGTCCTTCAGCACGGCGGCGCAGGACCCGGCCGCCGCCGGCGCGGTCAACGGCTACAACCAAGTGCTCGCCCAGAGCCAGCAGTACACCGCCAACTCGAACATCGCGCAGTCGAACCTCGGGGTGGAGGACAGCACGCTCTCCCAGGTGCAGGCGCAGCTGCAGAGCCTGCGCGACCTCGCGCTGCAGGCGAACAACGGCACCTTGAGCAGCAGCAACTTGAGCGCGCTGCAGACCCAGGCCGCGCAGATCCAGCAGAGCCTGATCTCCCTCGCCAACACCCAGAACGGCAGCGGGGAGTATATTTTTTCGGGCTACGCCACCGGCACCCAGCCGTTCTCGGCCACCGCGACCGGCGCCGCCTATGCAGGGGATCAGGGGCAGCGTCAGCTGCAGATCGGCGCCGGCATCAGCGTCGCGGACGGCGACACCGGCAGCGCCGTGTTCGGCCAGATCAAGAACGGCAACGGCACCTTCAGCGTGACGGCCGCCGCCGCCAACACCGGCAGCGGCCTGATCGGCGCGAGCACCGTCACCGATCCGACCGCCTACGACGGCGGCACCTACTCGATCAAGTTCTCCTCGGCCACCGCCTACCAGGTGCTCGATTCGGCGAACAACGTGGTGAGCTCGGGCAGCTACACCGACGGGCAATCGATCGCGTTTCGCGGCGTCCAGGTGACGCTGTCCGGCGCGCCGGCGTCCGGGGATTCCTTCACGGTGGCGCCGAGCGTCAATCAGGGCCTGTTCAGCACGGTGCAGAACCTGGTCTCCACCCTGCAGAGCGGCGGGAGCGGTGCCAATGGGGCGACCCAGCTCGGCAACTCGCTCACCGGCGCCATCAGCAACATCGACCAGGCGCTCACGCACCTCTCGAACGTGCGCGCCAGCGTCGGCGGGCGCATGAACACCATCACCACGCAGCAATCGGTGGCGAGCACGCAGCAGCTGCAGCTCAAGAGCTCGATCTCCTCGCTCCAAAGCCTCGACTACGCGGCCGCGATCACCACCCTGGATCAGCAGAACGTCACGTTGAGCGCGGCACTGCAGGCCTACAGCCTGACGCAGGGCCTGTCGCTCTTCAAATATCTGTAGGCCGGGCCGCGCCCTCAGGCGGCGTGCCCTAGTGGTGATGACCGCCCGGGCCGTGCACGTGCCCGTGCTCCAGTTCCTCGCCGGTGGCTTCGCGCACGCCGACGATCTGCACGTCGAAATGCAGGGTCTGATCGGCGAGCGGGTGATTTCCGTCCAGGGTCACCATGTCGCCGACCACGGCCGTGACGGTGAACAGCCGCATGCCGTCGTCGGTGCGCGCCTGGAACTGCATGCCCTTCTTGATGTCGCCCGCGCCCTGCAGCGCGCGCTTCGGAACGCTCTGCACCAGGGCCGCGTCGCGCTTGCCGTAGCCCTCCTCCGGCGAGACCGTCACGTTCAGCTGGTGGCCCTCGGTCTTGCCCTCCAATGCGCGCTCGAGTCCCGGAATGAGGTTGCCGTGGCCTTGGATGTAGGCGAGCGGCTCGCCGCCGTCCGAGGAGTCGATGACGGTGCCGGCGTCATCCTTCAGCGTGTAATGAATCAGTACCACCCGGTCAGCCGCGATTTCCACGTTCCATTCTCCGTAAGTTCGATCGAAAGAATAAAGATTCCGCGGGCGCCCGGCCTGCGCTAGGCGCCCGCACGAGCCTCGAGATCGTAATCGCCGGCCGCCGTGACGCGCACCGTGGCGAACTCTCCGACGGGCAGCTTCGCGCCGCCGCGAACCCGCACCACGCCGTCGATCTCCGGCGCATCGCCGCGCGAGCGCGCGATGGCGACCCCGTTCTCGATGCGGTCCACGAGCACCTCGAGGCTCGCGCCCACCTTGGCGGCGAGCCGCTCGGCGCTCAACTCGGCGGCGAGCTGCATGAAGCGCTCGCGCCGTTCCCGCTTGAGCTCGTCCGGCACCGCCGGCTCCCCGAGCGCGTTCGCGGCCGCCCCTTCGACCGGCGAGTACTCGAAGCAGCCGACGCGATCCAGGCGCGCCTGCCGCAGCCAGTCGAGCAGCTCCTCGATGTCGGCCGCGGTCTCGCCGGGGAAGCCGACGATGAAGGTGCTGCGCAGGGTCAGGGCGGGCGCCACGCGCCGCCAGGCCGCGATGCGCTCGAGCGTGTTCTCGGCGGCGGCGGGGCGCTTCATGAGCTTGAGGATCCGCGCGCTCGCATGCTGGAAGGGGATGTCCAGGTACGGCAGCACGCGGCCCTCGGCCATCAGCGGGATCACCTCGTCGACGTGGGGGTAGGGATAGACGTAGTGCAGCCGGATCCAGATGCCGAGCTCGCCGAGCGCGTCGGCGAGCTCGTGAAAGCGCGCGCGCCGCTCGGCGCCCCGCCATTCGCCCGGCGCGTATTTCAAGTCGGCGCCGTAGGCGCTCGTGTCCTGGGAGACGACCAGGATTTCCTTGACGCCGGCGCGGGCGAGCAATTCCGCCTCGCGCAGCACCTCGGCGATCGGCCGGCTGACCAGGCGGCCGCGCATCGAGGGAATGATGCAGAAGGTGCAGTGATGATTGCAGCCCTCGGAGATCTTGAGGTAGGCGTAATGGCGCGGCGTGAGCTTCACGCCCTGCGCGGGGATCAGGTCGACGAACGGCTCGTGGCGCGGCGGCAGGTGCTCGTGCACCGCGGCGATGACCTCTTCATAGCGCTGCGGTCCGGTGATTTTGAGGACCGAGGGATGGCGCTCGAGGATCTTGCGCGGCTGCGCCCCGAGGCAGCCGGTGACGATCACCTTGCCGTTCTCGGCGAGCGCCTCGCCGATGGCATCGAGCGACTCGTCCACCGCGGAATCGATGAAACCGCAGGTATTGACCACCACCAGGTCGGCCGACCGATAGGTCGGCGCCACTTCGTAGCCTTCCGCACGCAGGCGGGTGAGGATGCGTTCGGAGTCGACCAGCGCCTTGGGGCAGCCCAGGCTCACGAAGCCGACCTTCGGGCTCTTGCGTCTGACGGTTTTCAAGGGAGTATGGCGATGCGGGGGAAATTTGCGCGCATGATACTCCAAAAAAAGCCCCGGCTGCCGATAACGCCCGCCGAAGGGGCCGCCGGCCGGGCGGCCTGTCAATCGCCTTGCGCAAAAAGGGTGACCGAGTGCCAGAAAAAGGCCCCCTCGCGTGGAGTTTTCCCCTAAAGAACCCCGCCGCCGATCCGATAAACCTCCTGAGTGTGTCACCGGTCCGCCCGCTAGGCGGGTGAAGTGACCACAAGGCGAAAGTAGGGCCTAAGACGGGCCGGTGTTTCAACCATCAGGAGTTTCTCAACATGGCACTCGTTCTAAATACGAACATCAACTCGCTGGTTGCGCAGAACAACCTGGCGAGTTCCCAGGCCTCGCTCGGCCAAGCGCTGACGCGCCTGTCCTCGGGTCTGCGCATCAACAGCGCGGCCGACGACGCGGCGGGTCTCGCGATCAGCCAGCAGTTCACCACGCAGATCAACGGCACCAATCAGGCGATCAGCAACGCGAACGACGCGGTGTCCGAATCGCAGACCGCCGCCGGCGCGCTGACCACCATCGTCAACAACCTGCAGAGCATCCGCACCCTGGCGGTGGAAGCGGCCAACGGCTCGAACAGCGCCTCGGATCGCGCGGCGCTCGACCAGCAGGTGCAGCAGCAGATCTCGGAAATCACCCAGATCGCGTCGCAGACCTCCTTCAACGGCCTGCACGTGCTGAACGGCTCGAGCGGCGTGCAGACCTACCAGGTCGGCGCCAACGTGGGCAACACCATTTCGATCAACCTCGCCCAGGGCGTGGGCGCCAACCAGATCGGCGCAGTGGCCTCGAACACGTCGGCGGTCGGGAACACGGCAACCGCCGGCGGCCTAACCATTGCGATCGGCAACGGCAGTGCGACCACCATCGGTGCGAGCAGCCTGTATGCGACGACCGCCAGCGCCGGCACGGGCGGCAGCGCCTATGCCTACCAGGATGCGAAATCGGCCTACGCGAAAGCGGCCGCCATCAACGGCGCCAACATCTCGGGATTGACGGCCACCGCCACCAATTCCCAGGACGTGACCTTCGGCTCGGTCACGGTCAACAACGGCGGCTATTCGCTGGCGGTCAACGGCGTGACCGTCTTGAGCAAGACGTCCGGCACGGTGCAGGCGTCGGACCTGGTCACCGCGATCAACAGCTACTCGACCCAGGACGGCGGCGTCACGGCGTCGGCGGGCGGCAGCGGCCTCATCTTGACCGCGGCCGACGGCAGCAACATCCAGTTGAACCAGAACCTGAATCCGGCCGGCGGCACGGCGACCGCCAGCACCGGCGGCATCACGAACGTCGCCTCGTACAACGCCGCCACCAGCACGGACATCGGCACTGCCGCGGCCTATACGACCGGCCTCGGGTACTTCTACGGCCAGGTCTCGTTGTCGGCCTCGCAGAACATCCAGGTCGGCGGCGCGCCTACCGATCTGACGGCGATGGGCTATACGGCGGCCACCACGGTCACGGCCACCGGAACCTTGCAGGGCAACAACGTGCTGTCGGTCAACGGGGCCAATTCCACGATCGAGTCGGTGGATGCCGCGCTGACCACGCTCAGCCAGTTCCAGAGCCAGCTCGGCGCCATTCAGAACCGCTTCCAGGCGGCGGTGCAGAACCTGACTTCGACCAGCCAGAACCTGACGCAGTCGCGCAGCACCTTGCAGGATGCGAACTTCGCCCAGGAGACGGCCAACCTGACCCAGAGCCAGGTGCTGGAGCAGGCGGGTATCTCGGTGTTGGCACAGGCCAACCAGCAGCCGCAGCTGATTCTCAAGTTGCTGCCGTAACGGCCGATACCTCAGCTCGAGGCCTAGGTCGACCGCGAGGCCCGGGGGTGCAAGCCCCCGGGTCTTGCGGTCATCGGCGCAGCGGGCGCCGACGCCGAGGACGAGAAGACGCAAGGATGAAATCAACGGTCCACTGAACGTCAACGGGTGTACACATGGCGAGTCATTTGAGCTCGGGACAGATCCCGGGCACGAGCCTTGTGCACGGAAGCCAAGCACCTTCTCCGGCGGCCGTACCGTCGTCCGGCGGCAAACCCTTGCCGCCCGGCGGCAACGGCGCGGCAGCCGCCGCGGCACCCGCGCCTGAAAGATCCGTTCCGACGGCCGGCGCGCGGCCCAATGCGCCACCGCCCCCGCCACCACCGCCCGCGCCGCGCCCTTCGGACCCGGCCTCGCTGGTCGCGGCCCTCAATCACTTTCTCAACGATTCGGGGCGGCCCGATCAATTCCGGATCGCGCCGAACTCGGGCAATACGCTGATCCAGCAGATCAATCCGGCCACCGGCGACGTGGTCGGGGTGTTTCCAATCGACGAGTTCCCGGCGCTCGCGCGCGCCATCGGCGCCACCGGTCTGCTGGTCGACAGCCGCGCCTGAGGGAACCGGCGTCGTTGGTACGCCGCTTGCTTAAGTTCGGTGTCGAGGCGCCGATATCCTTGAGTCAAGGGCCACGCAGAGGTCGTCGAAAGTCCCATGAGCACACCGATTTCATCGAGTTCGAGCGCTGCCGCCTCGAGCAACGCGCTGATCACCTCGCAGGGCATCGGCTCCGGTCTGAATATCAGTGCCATCGTGTCGAGCCTCACCCAGGCCTATGGCGCGGCGCAAAACAACCAGCTCACCGCGCAGCAGACCAGCTTGCAAACGCAGGTGTCGGCCTTCGGCACCTTCAGCAGCGCGCTCGACACGCTGCAGGCGACCTTGGGCGCCTTGGAGACGCCGAGCCAGCTGGCCGGCTTCAGTGCGTCGGTGGCGGACAAAACGGTCGCGACCGCGACCGCGAGTTCCACGGCGACCGCCGGTCAATACTCGCTGCAGGTGCAAAATCTCGCCACCGCGGCGACGCTCACGTCGCAGGCCTTCGCGGGTTCCGGCAGCACGGTCGGCACCGGCACGCTGACCCTCGCCGTGGGTGCGAACTCGACCTCGATCACCATCGATTCGACCAACGACACCGTCGCGGGCATCGCCGCCGCGATCAACGCCGCGCCCAACAACCCCGGCGTGAGCGCGAGCGTCATCACCACGACCAGCGGCGCGCGGCTGGTGCTCTCCGGCACGACCACCGGCGCGGCGAACGCCATCACGGTGACCGAATCCGGCGGCAACGGCGGCCTGTCGCCGCTCACCTACGATCCCGCGAACGGCACCACCAACCTCACCCAGACGCAAGCCGCCCAGGACGCGAATTTCACGCTCAACGGCTACGCGGCCACCAGCGCGAGCAACATTGTCACGGGCGCGGTCTCGGGCGTGACCATCGATCTGGTGGCGCCGTCCGCCGCCAACACCTCGACCACGCTCAGCGTCAGTCCGGACACCACGGCGGCCGCCACCTCGGTGGGCACCTTCGTGACCGCGCTGAACGGCGTGTTGACGGCCGTGCAGAGCCTCACGGCCTACGACCCGACCTCCAAGACCGCCGGTCCGCTGCAGGGCAATGCGACGCTCGAGTCCTTCCAGAATCAGCTCGCGAACATCCTCGATGAGATCAAGGCGGGTGCGGCGGGCGGCATCAACTCGCTGTCCGCGATCGGCATCACCGCGAACACCCAGGGAACCTACGACACCAATTCGACCACGCTGAACAATGCGCTCGGCGCCAATCTGACCGCGGTCGGCAATCTGTTGGGGGGCACCGGCGGCATCGCCACGAAGATCGACTCGCTGATCAAGCAGTACACGCAGCCCGGCGGCCTGCTGTCGACCATCAATCAAGGGCTGCAGACCGGCCTGCAGAACGTGGCGAGCGCCCAGGCGCAGCTGAACGCGCAGCTCGCGACCTACTCGGCGACGCTGACCGCGCAATACAACGCGATGGATACCGCGGTGGCCCAGCTGAAGCAGATGCAGACCTATCTGACCGCGCAGTTCAATCCGAATACCGCCAACCAGGCCAATACCAGCCTGGGCAGCGGCAATCTGAGCACGGGCGGGTGACGCCATGATGTACGCACAACGGGCGGCGGCCCAGTACCGCAATGTCCGCAGCCATGGCCTGGTGGCGGATGCGAGTCCCACGCGGCTGGTGCAGATCCTGTTCGAGCAGATCCTCGCGAGCCTCGTGACGGCCGAGGGCTGCATGCGGCGCATCGAGGACAACCTGCCGCTCGACGAGGTGATCGCCAAGGGCAAGGCCATGAGCGTCGCGGTGCGGCTCATCGGCCACTTGAACGCCACCCTCGACATGGAGCGCGGCGGCGCCATCGCGGCGAACCTGCGCGCCCTGTACGAGTACATGTTGAACCGGCTGACCCAGGCCAACGTGCTCAACGACCCGTCGATCGTCGAGGAGATCTCGGGCCTGGTGGGCAAGCTCAAGGCGAGTTGGGACCAATTGGTGAAGGACGGCTGGTGAGGCCGGCCGGCGCGGGCGGCGGGCGGCCGGAGGTGATGGACGCGCTCGGCCGCGCGCTCGACCTTTCGCGCCAGATCGCGGCGATCGCCGACGCGGGGTCGCCCGAGCTCACGCAGCGGCTCGACGAGCAGCGGCGGACGTTGCTAGCATCGGTGCGCGCCGGGCCTGCGAACGGTCCGTGCCGCTAGCGCCGCCCGCCGGCCTCAGC
>VFSW01004350.1_pt1 | contig 21163 bp, 19 predicted proteins | sample 5358111 | NCBI WGS metagenome assembly VFSW01 (sample SAMN11554181, study PRJNA540505) | mine drainage metagenome | isolation source: sediment from site ElyBrook_90M | place: USA: Ely Copper Mine, Vershire, VT | collected 2017
ACTGCCGTCATAGCACCAGTGCCAGGACGGAAGCCAGGCGGCTATTTGCAGGTTGATAAAAACTGAGCCGAAAGCCCTTTGCAGGGATCGGGTGAAAACTCGAGTTTGTGGTTTTTTGTCTTGCCGTGTGGTGGTGAGTCTGCGACGACCGGGTTCCGAGCGCGCGCAACGGACAGAGCAGCGTGGTGAGTTTTGGCGGCCGCGATCGCGGCCGCGCGCCGCTTTGCCTCGGCTGTGGCCTGTGCCTTTGCTTCGGCCAATTTTTTGGCCCGCAACGCTGCCGCACGTGCGCGCTCCCTAACGCGTGCGAGAGCCTCGGCATGTTCGCGCTGCAGTTTCTTGACTGCCGCTTCGGCTGCTGCCCGCCGCCTTGCTTGTTCGGCCGCGGCGCGTGCTTTGGCAAGCGCTAAGGCCTGTGCTTGCGCGCGTGCGCGCGCCTGTGCTTTTGCCTCCGCCGCAGCCTGCGCCTCCTGCTTCGCTTTCGCCGCGTCCCGAAGTGCCCTGTTCCAATTCGCCAGTTTGTCCTTGGCTTCAGGATTCCCTTTTTTGGCAGACTTCTCGTACCACTGGTGCGCCAGTTCCAGGTTGCGCGGAGTACCTAGGCCCTGTTCGTACATTTCGCCCACGTAGAACTCCCCGTTGGGGTCGCCGCTTTCCGCCAGGCGCAGCTGGACCTTGAACAGGCTTGCCTCGGCTTGGCTCACCGTGCCGGCATAGGCTGTGCCCAGGGCGAAGAAAAGGATTCCCGTGCAAAAAATCAGTTTGATTTGCGGCATGGTCTTATCCGGGAGCTTTAACCAACGGCAATGTGTCCGGAAATGTATGATGATATTTTTCGACTGGAGACATGTCCGCCGGCAGATACTGTCTTCCGCAGCGCTTGATTTCGTGGTTGTTGTGGCGTCTTCCATTCATACGGGTCGGCTCATTATGGTCGGTGCGGAAAGTGGGCAAGTCGGTCCGGCCCAAATCCGCTGATTGTCAACGTTTGGCAAACTCAAGCGAATGGTTCTTCTGGTTTGAGCAAATGAGGGTTTGCGGATTCCTTGCTCTGCATCGCAGGGTCTGTCCGGGTTGCTGCCAGCCGAGCCGCGCCTGTGGAGCAGGGTCAGCGCTGCCATCGCCAGCGGCTGGGTCGGAGTGATTCCCGCTTATGTCCAAGACGTCGTAGATGTAATTCACCGTGAAGTCACCCTTGCGACCAAAGTTGGACAGCGTGGACTTCACGGTATAAGTGAGTGCCGAGCCTCCGACCGCGCGGTTCAGCCGCTCGGAGAAACAGATGATCTTGCTGCTGCCCGCCTGAAGGCAACTGGTGCTGGCCGACGGCAGGTATTGTGCGGCGCTCTGGCTTTGGTACCAATTGCCGCCCAGAACGATTCGCATGGCATTAATGGGCTGCTGTGCCCGTGTCTGCGCTGCCTTGGCGATCGCCATTCTTTGTGCAGCACGCGCCGCTTCCACCCGTGCGCGGGCAGCACGTTCTGCTTCAAGACGTGCGCGGGCAGCCAGTTGGGCTTTCCATCTGGCGCGCGCAGCCAGTTGGGCTTTCATTCTGGCATGGGCAATGTCTTCACGTTTTTTTGCGGCCTCCGCCGCGGCCTTCTCTTTTGCCTTTTCCGCCAGCTCGGCGGCGTGTGATTTCTGGCCGAGCTTGTCCTTGGCAGACTGATTGCCCTGTGCCGCGGCCTTCTCATACCACTTTTTGGCCTTGTTGCTGTCCTGCGGGACGCCCTTGCCAGTTTCGTAGAGATTACCCACGATGAATTCAGCATTGGGATCTCCGCTGCGGGCCTTAGCCAGGAAATACTGGAAGATCCGTACCTGAACGCCTTCGCGAGGCTGAGCATACGCCGGCAGCATGAAAAGGGCGCACAATAAACCAATAGCGATTCTCGACATCTGGACTACTCCCCGAACTTTAATTCCGAAAATATGAATATTGTTGAAGTCCGCGACCGTTGATCGCGGTGCACTGCCTAAATAAACTTATAGAACAAAATCCCAAGATTGAAAGTACCGGGACGATTGAAATGCAAGATCGGGGACGGCGGCTGTCTGGCCGTAGATCCCGGTTTGAGACGGTGCTTGAGGGAAGGTGCCGGAAGGCTATTAATGGCGCTGAAGCGGCCTGGGGCGCCGGTTTGACAGGGTTGCGTCGCCTTTTTTGGGGACGTTCCGGGAAAAATATAAGACGCTGAAGTTAAAGATATTTTCTGAGATGCCACAATCCCTCCGTGAGCATCTTGCAAGCTGCCACCGCCTGCGGCGCCTCACTCTGACGGAAGCAGCAGAATTACCTGGCATCGATCCGGCGATCGCCCCCACTGGGACATGAGCAAAACCATCGCCTGTGATGGGACTCGTCACGACCAAGGCGGGATTCCTCAGATATGATCCATCTTCTGCCCGTATTGATATGGGCTACTTGTCCGCATCGATGAAAATCGATGTGCCAATGGTGACCAGAGAGAAAACATTTGTCCTAGCACATCGAGGATATTGTGATGATCACTACGAAAGCGACCAGCGATCGCGACGGCGGGTGTGATAGCAGGAACGCCAGCGGACGCATCAATGCGGTTTTCAACCGGGCTGCGGTGGGCTATGACAGAGAGGCGCTGCGGTTCTTCGCTTTCGCAGCTGACCGGCTCGTGGTGCACGCAGGCATAAGGCCAGGACAAAAGGTGCTGGATGTGGCCACGGGTACCGGTGCCGTGGCGATCGCCGCAGCGCAGATTGTCGGGCCCGCAGGGCGGGTGGTGGCGATCGACATGGCGGAACAGATGCTCGACCGGGCGCAGGCAAAGATCGAGCAGTTCGGCATCGCGAACGTCGATCTGCACCTGATGGATGCCGAACATCTGGAATTTCGCGCGGGATACTTCGACGTAGTTCTATGCGCGCACGCCCTGGATCTGATGTCCGACATGGAAGCCGCAATCCATGACTGGGTGCGCGTGCTTAAACCAGGCGGCACGATCGCTTTCTCTGGCTTTGGAGCAGGTGCGTTTGAACCCATGGCAGGACTGCTACTGCGCCGCATCGAAAATCGGGAAGGATCGGACGCCGACCAGGCGATCGCCCCTGTGCTCCATAGCCTTGCAGTACCAGGACGATGCCAGCTGCTGCTGCACAGTGCCGGACTGAAGGACAGTCAGGTGACCGAAGAGCAGCTAGGCTATCATCTGCGCGACGCGTACGAATGGTGGGAAGTCGTCATAAACAGCGGCTTTTGTGACCTTGTGGACCGGGCCGATCCGGCGCAGGTTGAAGTGATCCACAACGATCACTTGCTGGAGGTGAGCCCGCTTGCTGACGACGCCGGCCTATGGCTGGATGTTCCAACTCTGTTTGCCCTCGGACGCAAGCCCTGAGTTGTCGAATGCCTCAGCCGGAAACCGGCGCAGGTGGCGCCCGCGGTCCGGGCTCGGCTGGCAGCGGGCGATGAGTCTCCGGCTCTGCCTGCGCCGCGCCGGGTGCAGACAGAGCGCTTGGAAACCCGTTCGTCTGCGGCAGCCTATACTCTCTTACTGAACCGGAATCGGTGCGCTGATCCTTTCGGCGATCTTGGAGGGTGCTTGATCTATTACCTAGCGCGCATCGTGTGGCTGGGGCTGTGCTGGCTAGAACTTACGGTATTCACGGCAATACTCTTTGTTCTGTCGTTTGTGAGCGCAGACTGGTCGCAACGGGCGTACTTCATACTGTTTCGCCTGTGGTGCCGCTTATTCGTGCGTGCACTTGGTGTTGACCTGCGGCTGCATCAAAAGAATCGCGGTCCCCTTCCGAATCACTTCATCCTGATCGCAAATCATCCATCGGCGTTCGAGGATATCGGCATACCGACATTGTTCGACGTGGTGTCGCTGGCCAAGATTGAAGTTCTCGACTGGTGGATAGCGGGTCGGATAAACCGGGCAGCCGGCACGTTATTCGTCAGGCGCGAATCGCGCGAATCGCGCCACGCCGCCGCAGAGCAGATCGTTGCGCAGCTGCACAAGGGCCGCAATGTCGCCATCTATACGGAAGGCGGTTGTAAGGGCAAGCGCATCTTCTCGTCGTTCCGCTACGGTGCGTTCGATATCTCACTTCGCACCGGTATTCCGATTGTCCCGGTTTTTCTCCATTATGAGGCTCAGGATGCCTTCGAATGGAAACCGCATGAAACGCTCATGCAGAAGCTTTGGCATTTCCTGACGGCGCCGAACAATCGCGCGAACTATTATGTATACGATGCCATCGATCCAGCCAGGTTCACGGACAAGCGCGATTTTTGTGACTATGTCCACGGACTCTATCTCGACTGGCAGTCAAAATACCTCGACTGAAAGCATGTTTCGTGGTGGCAGAGCCAAATGTCGGACGCGGCTTCCAATTCATCGGGACGGAATTGGTATCGTCGGTACCGTGGTGTATGTTTCGACTGGTTTACTTTGGCGCGTACGGATCGCCGGCGTGAGGTAGGACCCAATTGATCATGGCAAGATGGCAGGCCGGCGATGCAATCGCGGGCCGTTGGCACGTCCACGACGTTCTAGCTGGCCCCTTCGGGGTCGTCTATGTCGTTTTTGACGGCGAGTCGGGTGAGGTCTTCGCGGCGAAAGCGTTTTCCGATGTACTGCTGCAATGGGACCGCATTCTCCCACATCGCTTCAAGAAGGAAGCGCTGCAGTGGCTCAAGCTCGGTCACCATCAGAACCTGGTTCATCCGCGCTTCATACGCAGCGTTGATGGGTGTCCGCTTCTGTTTTTTGAGTATGTCTGCGGCACCAATCTTGGCCAGTGGATCGGTACGGCAAACCTGACTGATGATCCGGTGATGGTCCTACGTCTCGCCCTGCAGTTGTGCGACGGACTGGAGTTTGCGCAATCAAACGGCATCGGTGCGCACCGCAACATCAAGCCAGAGAACTGTCTCATCACCCCGCAGCACGTCCTGAAAATCACTGATCTGGGTCTGTCCAAGGCGCTTGATGATTCCCTGATCGCTGCTTCTGTCGACGCACGCGTGGCGGTCCGGACACGTACCCGCGCCGACCTCGCGGAGCTGGTTCATGGACGCAGGGCGGAAGATGGCCAGACCGGAGCCGCCACCGCCATCTATCTTGCTCCCGAGCAGTTTGCGGGCAGCAAGCATGTGGACCGGCGTGCGGACATCTACGCCTTCGGCGTGCTGCTGTTTCAGATGGTGACCGGGACTCTGCCGTTCGTTGCCACATCGTGGATGGAATATGAGCGGCTGCACAAGACCCAGCAGCCGCCGCTGCTGCCACAACGCCACCAGTTGTTCGGTGAGGTGATTTATGGCTGTCTTGCCAAGGATGCCCCCCGACGTTTCACAGACTTCGCTGCCGTGCGCCAGCAGCTGGCGCAGCTGTATCGGTCACTGACCGGACAGACCTATGCGCGGCCACTGGAAGACGATGATCTGGAGGCCGAGGATCGCGACATTCAAGGGCTCGGTCTGCTGCGTTTCGGGTACCTACGGCAAGCGCTCGGTTCTTTCGAATGCGCCCTGGAACTGAGTCCGGATCATCCGGTGCTGTGGGCGCACAAGGGAGAGGTTCTGCGTCAGCTCGGCCAATGCGACGAGGCGCTGGTTTGCCATCAGGTGTCGCTCGAGCTCGATTCGAAATGCGCGGCGGCCTGGTACCATCGCGGCCTTGCGCTGTGTGCATTGCAGCGGTTTAGCGAAGCGCTCGCCAGCCACGAGCGCGCGCTCGAGCTCGATCCGCGTTGCTGGCAGGCCTGGATGGACAAAGGACTGACGTTCGCAGCGCTCGGACAGCGCACGGCGGAGCTCGCCTGTTACGACCGCGTGCAGGAGCTAAATCCCCGACATGTGCCTGCACGGCGAAACTAGATAATCGTGCCACGGTGTGTCCGAGTGTCATCGGCGGTGACCTGTCTGTTACGACCACGATTTCGTTAATTCAGTCCAGCAGCGAGTTTGCGCGGACCATCCAGGGTTTTATGCTCGGCAAGCTGGGTAATACCGCGCATGAACGGCGGCGCGCTGAGCACGCGCGTGGGATCAGCATGTTACGCCGCCGGCATGGTTCCGCTAAGGTGTTGGGCAGGGGTGCCGAGCAGCTTGGCATAGCGTTCAACGCTCCAGTCATCCCGGGGGGCGACGGATCAGCTTGCAGCGTTGCGCCGTGAGCGCACTGACAAACAGCATCCTTTTCTTTGGCACATTCCGCGGTATGTCTATACTTCTGGAAGGATCCATGGTCTGGATCCTGGGCGGTGACCGCACTGTCATGAACTTGCCGGAGGAAATCTGTGACCGAGAATCGCAGGCACGAGCGTTATGCGATGTCGCTGGAGGTGGAGGTGTCCCATGTCGAGTCGGGCAAGACGACCCTCAGCACCAAGGACATCAGCGACGGCGGCATTTTTCTGTATATGCCCAATCAACTGCGACCAGCCATCGGCACCGTCATGCACCTGAAGCTGCGCGGACTGCTGGCGGGCGAGGAGCCGCCTACTGTGAAGGTAAAAGTGGTGCGGACAACAGACGAAGGGATTGGGTTGCAGTTTATTCCCGAAGATTGAGGGCAGAGACTCCGGCCGAGCGCCCAACGCCCTGCGGCATGCCCCGCTGTTTCCTTCCACCGCGTTAATCACGTAGTATTTGATAAAAACATCGTTGATGGTAGGGATGCCATCAGGTCATAGTTTCTTGGTTTGAAGGGGGCAGCTATGAACATCGAACGCCGTGACAACCCACGCTTGCCGGTAGCGCTTGATGTGGCACTGTATTACAGCTCGTTGAAGCTGCTGGATTGCCAGACACGCGACATCAGCTTGGAAGGCGCCTATGTGAAAACTGGAGGCCGGGTACTTCCACAGAATGCGGCGATCGACCTCGCGCTGGCTCTGCAGATTGGCGACGAAGTGCGCTACCACCGGTTGCCTGCTGAGGTGACGCGTGTTGACCAAGATGGCGTCGGCCTGCTGTTCCGCTATCCCGATTACACGTCGTTCAACGCGCTGGTGAATCTGCTCGACGCTAATTGACGGCGCAACGGCATCAGCGCCGCTACGTTTCCCGTGCACGATGGTTGCCGGACGCTGTGCCGGATTTCCTCTTCTGTTGCAGCGAGCAGGCCTCCTGAGGCCTGCGGGCACGGTATATTCGCCCGGGAACCCGGCCCGTGGTGGTCGCGGCCGGAAGGCGTCATCGTGTTCCGGCCTTGGTCAGGAGACTCCCCGCCGCGCGTATGCCGGGTTATCCATGTGCCGGCAGATTTAGGCGGAGGGCGGCGCAGTGATGTCGACGTTTTGCGCGACCAGATCCGGTTCGCCCGTTCGCTGCAGAATCTGCTTTCTCACGGCATCGCGTAGGTCGATGACCGCGGCCCAGTCGCTACCGGACGCGGTGATCGCGGGTGCCACGTCGATCTGCACGCCAGCGCGGCGCGGAAACCACTGGTCACCCCGCAGAATCGAGCGTGTTCCACGGATTGCGATCGGCACAACTGGGCTACCGGATTGGGCCGCCACGTAGAAGGCGCCGGCATGAAAAGACAGCATGCCGGGCATGCGCGTGAGTGTGCCTTCTGGGAAGAATACTAGGGTTTGACCCGAGCGGACGGCGGCCAACGCCGCGACCGTGCTCTGTACTCCACCGCTCGGCTCCACGCGCTCGGCGAACAGCGCTCCGATGCGCCGCAGGAACACTCCAGCGACGAACTGCGACGCGACTTCACGCTTGACGATAAAGGTTGGACAACGAGGTAGCAGCGCCGCCAGCACTACCCCATCGAAGTAGCTTGAATGGTTGGCGGCCAGTATTGCGCCTTGTGCCGGAATATGCGCGACGCCGGTCGGCCGGAACGGGATGGCGGCGCAACGCAGGAATGTCCGAGAGATCCCATGGACCATGCGCCAGCGCAGGGCGCGCCCCGGCAAAGTTGCTACCAGCGTCCAGGCGACCAGGCCGAGGGCGTAAAGCAGCGACCACCAGTAGGCGGCGTAGAGCAGCGCAGCCACCGTCGGGCGCATGCGCCGGGTGCGTTCAAGGAGGCTGCGCAGGTATAGCCGTGCCGCTTGTAACAACACCGGTGGCGCACGCTCGCCGAGCCTACCGCTTTCGTACAACTCACGGCATGCAGCACGGCGAATCTTGCCGCTCGAGGTCTTCAGAACTGTGTGCGGCGGTGTTAGTACCACGTCATCGGCCGCGGCATCGAGCAAACCGGTCACGAGATCGTCGATTTTCTGTCTGAGCGTGGCACGCTTCTTCGCCTCTTCGATCCGTGTTTCGGCGACGATGATGAGCCGTTCGGTACCGGTGACGCGATCATGGCTTCCAAAGGCCACCACGCATCCGCGGCGGACGCCGGGAAGATTGCCGATTGCCTGTTCCACCTCATGCGGATAGATGTTGCGGCCGGCGCGAATAATGATGTCCTTGCTGCGGCCGGTTAGAAAAATGTCTCCGCTCGCGGTATAAGCCAGATCGCCGGATTCCAGCCATGTGCCGGAAAACAGTTCGGCGTTTTTGGCGGGATTGCGCAAGTATCCGCGGGTGGTGGACGGTCCGCGAAACTGCAGTTTGCCTTCACGGCGGTCTTCCAGTTCGTGCCCCGCGGAATCGACAATGCGGATCTCATGATCCCGCAGGGCATGTCCGCAGGCAACGAACTCCAGCGCGGTGAGATCGCTGGCGGTAGCGGGTGTGGCAGTGCCAGTGCGTACCAGGGCAGCGCGTTGCACGTGGTCGATGATCGGTGCCCGACCCAGCGGCGGAAAGCTCAGGCCCACGGAACACTCCGCAAGTCCATAGACCGGAATCATCGTTTCGGGGCGGAATCCGAAGCGGGCGAAGCGCGCCTCGAAGCCGCGCACTGTGTCCGGGCTGACCGGTTCAGCGCCGTTGACCGCCATGCGCCACGAACTCAGATCCAGTCCCGAAATGTCTGCGTCGTCGATTTTGCGCAGGCAAAGTTCGTAGGCGAAGTTCGGTGCGGCCGATAAGGTGGCACGATGGCGGTGAATCGCCCATAACCAGCGCTCTGGACGGGCGAGGAATCGCAGAGGCGACATGATCACCGCCAGTACCGCGAAGTAGAGCGTTCCCAACCATGCCCCGATCAAGCCCATGTCGTGGTACAGCGGCAACCAGCTGACGAAGACGTCCGCGGAACTCACCGCCATTGCCTCGCCGATCGCGCGGATGTTGGCCAGCAGATTCGCATGGCTGAGAACCACGCCCTTGGGATCTCCGGTGCTGCCGGAAGTGTACTGGATCAGCGCAATATCATCCGGTGCACACACGGCCGGCGGCAGCCCGGCGGCATGTGTAGACAGGCCATCGACTGTTTCTACACCTTGGATCGTCCCGACCAATCCACTCACCAAACGCGCAATGCGGCGGCTGTCCTCGGTGGTTACGAGGAGGGCCGTTTGGGCGTTGGACAGAATACTTGCCTGCCTGCGCAGATGCTCTTCGAGCTGCGCCGGCCGGAACGGCGGGTAGATCGGCACCGGTACTGCGCCCGCGTAGAGCGTGCCGAAGAAGGCGGCGAAAAAGGCACTGCCCGTTGGCAGCATGATCGCGACCGTCTGGCCCGCCTGAAGGCCGCGAGCGCGCAGGCCGGTGGCCACCGCCAGCGCGCGTTCGCGCAGGGCCTGGTAGGTAATGATTTCGCTGTGCTCGTCTGAGTCTTCCAGTTGGACATGCGGCCGGTCAGGGTGGCTGGCAACGTGCCAGTCGAGCACCTCGAGCAGGGTACGTGCTGCGGCCGGAGTTGCCTGCACCGGTTCGAGTGCCAGGGTCGCCACTGGGAGTATTGCTGCGGGCACTTCGTGGACGGCGTACTGCACGGCAGCCAGCAGCTCGCGCAGCGTTTGAACCCGGATTAGCACCTGGTCTTCGAGATGCACCTTGAACGCACGTTCCAGGCGCAGCAGCAGCTCGACCCTCCCGAGGCTGTCAAGCCCGAGGTCGTGGTCGAGTGAGCTGTCCAGGCTTATACGCAGCGTGGCGCGGCGATGCGGATGCAGGCTCAATGTCAAATCCCGCGTGATTTCGAGCAGTCGCTGCGCGACTGCATCACCGTTGTCCGCTGTGCCCGTACCCCCCATCTGACCTTCAGGATGCGGCATGAGTGTCCTGGTAGCTGAAACCGCCATTGGACGGAGTTCGCAAAGGGCTGTTTCCCGGCGAGGCACTGGGAAGCGGGGGAATAACCGGTGCGCCGTCCTGTGGCTGCGCCGCAAACTGGTGTCTGCGCATTCTTGCGTGACCTCCGTCACACTCTACGGACGGCTCCATCGGCGCGGATAGCTTGGTACTAGTGACGCAACCCGGAACGTGTGAGAACAGCTTTGGTTGCCCATGGGCGCCGCAACCGGGGCAGAGGATTGTCGCGCGACCCGCCGGTGCCGCAGATGCACTTGGGCATCACGTCGGCCTGTTGCACAAGGCCCTATCCAGGACTGGCGAGACGCGGTCACGCCGTGGCCTGTCGCGGCAGCTGTGCCAAGATGCGATGCACGCAACGCGCGCAGCTGCCGACCATCACGGTCTCCTCAATAGTGTAAGCCTTTGTTGCGACATTGGGATAGTGCAACGGCGGATCAGCGGTGCCGGAGGTTGGCGCGCGAGCGATGTTCAAGAAGCGTATTCGGAGCGGCTGCGCGGCGGGTCCGCGGGGCGCGCTTGCATTACCCGTAGTTTCAGGCTGAATGCGGGGTGCGCACGCTCCGGTAATGGTCGGCAGATTTCATGGTCGGGCAACGGGTTAGCGGACCATTGCATACGGCTTGCTCCACGAACAGCGTGTGCAGCCGGCCCGGCAGAAGTACAAATTCCGTCGGTACGGGTCATGCGCCCTTCATGATGGTGCACCACGGCATGATGCTTCCGAAGTACGTGCCTGAACGGAGGGCCGCTCTGGGCCATTAATCCGATATAATAGCGGGGCCAGCTGTTAACTGTACCGATGGCGAATTGAGCATGTCTCGCAACGACAACGCACCTGACAGTCATCCTGTTTCTCCAATCAGGTTCTTCACAGAGGAAGAGCTTGATGCGCTTGAGCTCGTGGATCCGGACCGCGCCTACCGCATTGCGCGTGCCCAGGCCATGGCAGAACGTTCCGGCGCGCATGTGTTGGCACCCGTTTCGACCGGCGCGCCGCCCGATGCGGAAAAAGTGCGGGAAGCGGTGGAAGGCGTGCGTCAGATCCTGATGCGTGACGGTGGTGACATCGAGCTTGTCGATATCCAGGGGTCGACGGTGCGGGTGCACATGAAGGGCGCCTGTGTCGGATGCCCAAACTCCGTGCTCGACCTGAAAAATGTCGTCGAAAAGGTTGTCCTTGCCGTCGCGGGGGTCGTCAAAGTCGAGAACACATTTTGAACGATGAACAGTCTGCAATGCCGCAGGCCGAGTGAACAGCGGCCCCGCATAGCGGCCTGATGTCGATTCGGGCCGAAGTCGGTGAGCCGGCGCAGCCGGTAGGGAGCCCGATTTGCGCGCGGTGATAGTCATGGTGCGATCGGATAGCGCCTGCCATGAACTGCATACGGGGGGCACGGCCGGAGGTTCGCAGCGATTTTGCTTGCGCGCAGCATAGTGCGCGGTTCGCTTACTGAGTCCTGTCGATGCGGATCAGGATTCGCCGCGGTGTTGCAGCGGTGACGTTGGTCCGGCCCAGAATCGTGCGCGTAATGTCGCTGTTCGCCCCCACGACTCCACCCAGATCCACCCATTGGCCGATCCTGGCGTCGATGGTGGTGCGCAGCCGCTGAAAATCCACCGCCTGGCTGCCGCGGTTGCTGGCGAAGGAGAACCGCGGAGTGACCTCGATCCAGACCTTGTCTCCATGCAGCCGCGGCAAAACCTCGAATCCTGTGGCGACATCGTGATACTCAATCCCGGCGCCGATGTCGATCTGACCGTTCGCCAGCGCCACAAATGGTAGTACCTGCGGATAAGATCGGCCAACCTGTATGAAGGCGCGATGGCCGTCAAGCACCGAGACAAACCGCGTGGTGAAGCCAAGACGCCTGGACGTGTGGCGTTCTATCCGGTAGCTTCCAGCGGACGAGGTAGTGCCCGGCAGAGTCGGTCCCTCGCCGGACACAGTGATGTGCGTGTTTCCGCTCTGCAGCCCGCCGCTCATGGTACGCATGCTGTCGGTTCTGTCCAGTCCGCGAGACTGGCGTACGCTGATGCGCAGCATCTTTTCTGGCACATCAAGCTCCGTTACTACATGCCTGATGTCGGCAAAGTTGCGCTGCGAGGTGCTCACGAAAAGCCTGAAGCCTCGCCCGCTAATGCTTCCTCCCGGTTCCACTAACGGCCTTATCACCGGCAGAATCTGGTTCGCGGGTCGGTTGTACAGGTTGATGATGTGCAGACTGGCACCGTCCGCCGCCGCGGACACCACGAGCAGGATCAGACAGACGCGAATCCAGATGCTGTGTCTAGGCATGCTTCACTCATGCATGAAGGGAAAACGCCGTACGCTTACAAAATGCCGGCGCCAGTAGGGATCGTTAATGCGGTCGATACGCACTCTCTGGCCGGTCGTTGGTGCATGGACGAACATGCCATGACCGATATAAATGCCGACGTGCGACGAGGAGATACCCCGCTCCTTGAAAAATATCAGATCACCTTTATGTATGTTGCGGATTGATTCCCAGTGCGCATCGCGGCGTTGCGCCGCAGTGGTACGCGGCACCGGCTCGCCCGCCTGCTCATAACAATAGTAAACGAGCCCACTGCAATCGAAGCCCCCAGGGGTATCGCCGCCATAGCGATAGGGTCTTCCCACCATCCTGCGGGCCACGGTCACGACCCGGTTTGCGATGGCAGCAGAAGTATTTCCACGCACCGGCGCAGTGGAACATGCCGCCAGAAGAGCATTCACGACGACTAGGCCAAAGATGGTGATTAAATAGCGGCGTTTTGGCATGGTCCTCCCTGTGATTTGTTACAAACCCGCCGCGTTGATTTCCGCAAGCGGTTCACCCTGGTCCCACATTGTGCGGAAGCGCCGCGCCAGAAGCGCCGCTTGGCGTGGTCCCTGATCATGAAGCAGCCGGTAGACCCGATCCGTGTCTTCCTGGTACAGGCAGGCGCGGTTGTCAATGACGACAATAAGTTCGCGCAGACCGGCGTGGTCCTTGCCGACACGGCGTATCTGGACAGCATCAGCGAAGCGGCGGGCGAGCGCAATCATGCGAGCGTTGTCGCGGATGACCTGCCGCCCGTGCTCGACCAGAATGTGGGCACGATTCTCGCGATGGTTGGCTATGAACCGTCCAAGTGCATCCCCGGCGCGCCGGGTATTGAAGTAATACCCGTCAAGCACGGGTCCAAACACGAGAATTTCGTGTTGCGCCCGCTCCAACAGCGAGGTGATCACTTCCCGGTTGGCGTCGCGCGCAGCCGCAAGGCGCTCTGGCTCGCCGACGGTATGTTGCTGGTCAGTGTCAATGCCCATGGCTCTAGTGCAATAACCAGGTTGGCACCTGCTGCGAAATTTTATTGGACTGAGTATAGCCGCATCCCGCAGGATGACTGCAGGGGCACCAGGTTTGCGACGCATGAAAGGCCTGCCAGAGCGGATCGCCGGTCATAGTCGAAAGCACTCCGGCCGATGATCGGCAGGGCCGGCTGAATCGACATACCCCGGGCCGACGTCACGAATTCCCGCCGCAGGGCCGAAGGTTGCAGGTCAGGGATTGGGTGCTTTCCCAGACTCGCTAGCCTGGGCAGCGGCGTTGCCGGTATAGTTGGACGGTGTGAGCTCCATGAGCTCGGCGCGCGCCTGTTCCGGGATGTCGAGCCTGGCGATGAAGGCGCGCAGCGATTCCGGGTTTATGCCAGCGCGTCCGCGGGTAAGCTCCTTCAGTTTTTCGTAGGGGCGCTCGACGCCATAGCGGCGCATGACGGTCTGGATTGCCTCGGCCAGTACCTCCCAGTTCGCGTTCAGATCCTCCTGCAGGCGGACGCTGTTCACCTCCAGTTTGCCGATACCGCGCAGGCACGAGTCGTACGCGAGTAGGGCGTAACCCAGCCCGACGCCCAGATTGCGCAGCACCGTGGAATCGCTGAGATCCCGTTGCCAGCGGCTGACCGGCAGCTTGGCTGCCAGATGTTCGAACAGGGCGTTGGCCAGGCCGAGATTGCCCTCGGAATTCTCAAAATCGATGGGATTGACCTTGTGCGGCATGGTGGAAGATCCGACTTCACCGCTCACCACCTTCTGCTTGAAGTAGCCGAGCGAAACGTATCCCCAGACGTCGCGGTCGAAATCGAGCAGGACCGTGTTGAAGCGGGCCAGCGCGTGAAAGAGTTCCGCCATGTAATCGTGCGGCTCGATCTGCGTCGTATAGGGATTCCAGTTCAACCCAAGTGAGCGTACGAAGCGGCTTGTCACGGCCTGCCAGTCAACCGCGGGATACGCTGCCATATGCGCATTGTAATTGCCGACGGCACCGTTCATCTTGCCCATGATCTCGATGCCGGACACCTGATCGCGCTGGCGCCGCAGCCGGTAGGCGAAATTGGCCATCTCCTTGCCCACAGTGGTCGGCGACGCCGGCTGACCATGGGTACGTGCCAGCATAGGCTCGTTCGCGTAACGTCGGGCGAGACCCTCGATAGCAAGGATCAGTCTGTCGATTACAGGAAGGAGTATCTCGTCGCGCCCGGCGCGCAGCATCATGCCGTAGGCAAGATTGTTGATGTCTTCCGAAGTGCAGGCGAAGTGGATGAATTCCATCACCGCAGCGATTTCGGGATTGTCCCGAGTCCTTTCCTTGAGAAAATACTCGATCGCCTTCACGTCGTGGTTGGTGGTCGCTTCGATCTGCTTCACCCGTTGCGCGTCGGATTCTGACAACCCGGTCGCCAGCCGTTCGAGTTGCGCCCGCCCGTCGTCGCTGAAGGCTGGCACCTCCGCAAGCTGCTGCAACTCCGACAGCACCAGTAGCCAGCGCACCTCGATCAGCACGCGATGGCGGATGAGGCCATACTCACTGAACAGTGGCCGCAGGTCCGCGGTTTTTGATGCGTAGCGGCCATCCAGCGGCGACAACGCCATGAGGTTTGTTGTCGCCCCGGGCTGGCCGGCAGGGCGGGCCGCGTTCATGTAGGCGCGAAGCGTCTCGATCTTGCTGTTGCCGGGGTCCTGGATATGGCCGCCAACAAGCTTGCGCAGCCATTCCAGGCCGAGTCCGGTATCCTGCGCGATGGTGGGCAGATGCCCCTTTTGCGTTTCCAGGTAATCGATGATCTGACGTACACTATCGGTGGTCATGGGCGCCATTCTAGTGAGATCGTAGCGTGTGCGAAAGCTGCGTTTCGGGCAGCGATTCCGCTTTTGGCGAGGCAGCCAGGATGATGCCGCCACCCAGACAGACCTCTTCACGATAAAATACTGCCGATTGCCCGGGTGTGATGGCGCGTTGGGCGACCGCGAAATCGACGCGTACGCCTTCTTCCGGCATATCACGGATCACGCAGTCCTGGTCGGCCTGTCGGTAGCGTGTTTTTGCCTGACAGGTGAGTGGTAGCACCGCGGGTTTGCCCGAAATCCAGTGCATGGATTCCATTTTCAGTCCGCACGCATACAGCGCTGGATGATTCACCCCTTGTTCGACGTACAGAATGTTCCGCCCGATGTCCTTTCCGACCACATACCAGGCATCGCCGGGTCCGCCGACTCCGAGTCCGTGGCGCTGTCCGATCGTATAGAACATGAGGCCATCGTGCCGGCCCTTTACTTCTCCTTCGAGCGTGGTCATCGTTCCCGGTTGCGCTGTCAGGTAGCGGGCAATGAACTGCCGGAAGTTGCGCTCGCCGATGAAGCATATGCCCGTGCTGTCCTTGCGTGCATGGTTCGGCAGGCCTGCCTGCCGGGCAATGGTGCGCACCTCGGTCTTGGTCAGATTCGCCAGCGGAAAGAGCGTACGGGCCAGCTCTTTCTGGCCCAGCGCATGAAGAAAGTAGGTCTGGTCCTTGTCGCGGTCGCGCGCTCTGAGCAGGCGGTAGGTGCCATTGAATTCGGCGACGCCGGCGTAGTGGCCTGTGGCGATATAACGTGCACCGAGCATGGTCGCGTGCTCCAGGAACGCCTTGAATTTGATTTCCTTATTGCACAGCACATCCGGATTGGGTGTGCGTCCGGCGCGTAGTTCGGTGAGAAATGAGCTGAACACATGGTCCCAATATTCGGTCGCGAAGTTGACGGTACTGAGGGGTATCTGCAGAACGTCGCAGACGTGGCGGGCCTCTCTCAAGTCCTCTTCGGCCGCGCAGTGGCCGTCGCGGTCGTCATCCTCCCAGTTCTTCATGAACAGGCCAGTGACGTCGTATCCTTGGCGCTTCAGCAGCAGCGCGGCTACGGCGGAGTCGACTCCGCCGGATAGTCCAACGATTACGCGGGTTGTGCCGGACATGCGGTTCAGTGGGCGCGGAAGCCTAGGAAACCTCGCGCAGGCTGTCCAGCGGGTAACGCGTGCCGGCGAGGAAATCGCCGATGCAGCGGTGTACCTGCGGGCTGCGGTGGCGCGTGGTGCTTTGCGCGATTTCTTCAGGCGTCATCCAAAGCGTCCGTATGATGCCCTGATCGAGCGGACGCTCGGCATCGTGGCGCAGCAGGTCTCCGGTGAACGCGAAGCGTAAAAAGGTCTTCCGGTCCGCAGGCGACGGCCAGCGATATACGCCCAGCAGAGCGCGCGGCGCGAAATCCCACCCGGTTTCCTCCAGAGTTTCGCGCACGACTGCATCGAGCAGGCTTTCGCCTTCCTCCAGATGACCCGCCGGCTGGTTGAGTACCATCCGCCCGTCGATCTGCTCCTCGACGAGCAGGAAGCGGCCATCGCGGCAGATGATAGCGGCTACGGTAACATGGGGTTTCCACGTCATGCCTTGGCATCATACAGAGGTTTGAGGGGCGCATCACGCCACTGGCCCGGTTGAAGGTCATCCAGCTTCCACCGCCCGATCGCGCAGCGCACCAGACGCAGGGTCGGATGGTCTACCGCCGCCGTCATGTGACGCACTTGCCGGTTACGTCCTTCGGTGAGTGTGATTTCTATCCATGACGTCGGGATATTGCGCCGAAAACGGACCGGCGGATCGCGCGGCCACAGCCGTGGTTCCGGTATCGCCCGTACCGCGGCCGGCCGGCTCCGCCGTTCCTGGATCATTACCCCGCGGCGCAGGGCATCCATGGCGCGTTCTTCGGGGATGCCTTCGACCTGGACCCAGTAGATCTTCGCCAGCTTATGGCGTGGGTCGCTGAGGCGGTGTTGCAGTCCGCCATCGTCGGTCAGCAGCAGCAGGCCTTCGCTGTCCTTGTCCAGGCGGCCGGCCGGATAGACTCCAGGCATCTTGATGTAATCGGCCAACGTCGCCCGCCCTTCGCTGTCCGTGAACTTGGTCAGGACTCCGAAAGGTTTATTGAAGCAGATCAGTCGCGGCATGTCAGAAGCCGAAGAAAAACTGTATGGAAGGCAGGATCCGCCTCGCCCGCATCGTCAAGCGCTCGCATTCTATAGCGGACCCGGAAAGCGACACAATCGATGTCGGGCCCGGGTCTGGCGCAGGGCAACGGACAGGCACGAGCATGCCGTTCGCGGTCCATGCATCGGAATCCGCGAGCACGTCAGGGTCCGGCAGATCACCGGTGGCTGGTGCACCGTCGCGCTGATGCTGGATGGTGGCGGACGGTTGCGGTAGATTACGTCGTTTCCTGCCGCCGGCTTGAGCCACTCGACCTCTCCGCATATTCCTATGTCCGATTCCGGTTCTAGCCAACGGCTGAGCGGTTTCGACCGCCTGCACGGCCGCAAGCGGCGGTTTCGCCGCGATCTGCGGCGCGGCTGGCAGAACTACGGCGTCCTTTGGGCGGGCTCGATCATCATCGGCCTGCTGGCGGTGCTGTTCTCGGACTGGACCAATAGTGTGCTGGCCCTGTTTCTGAGGTGGATCGCCGGCCGTGCGTGGCTAGCGTTGTTCATCACTCCGGCATTCACCGCCGCCGGCGTCTGGGCGACGCGCAAATGGTTTAACGGCAGCGAAGGCAGCGGAATTCCCCAGGTCATCGCCGCGCTGCACGCCCCTCCGGATCCGAACCGCGGCTCGCGACTGTTCGGGCTGCGCGTGATCATCGGCAAGGTCGGCATCGGACTGCTCGGCATGCTCGGAGGCCTGACCCTGGGCCGCGAAGGGCCGACGGTACACATCGGCGCCTCGGTGATGTACGAGATGCGCCGCTTCTATCCGCGTGTTTCGGTGCGTACGGAACGGCTGCTGCTGTTGGCTGGCGCCGCCGCTGGGCTGTCGGGTGCCTTTAACACCCCGCTTGCCGGTATCCTGTTTGCCATCGAAGAGTTAAGCCGCAGCTTCGAAATCCGTACCAGCGAAGTACTGATCGTCAGTATCGTCATCTCCGGACTGGTGTCTCTGGCATTAGCAGGCAACTACCTGTACTTCGGCCAGATCAGCGCGCCGGACATCTATCCTGTTGCCTTTGCCGTGCCGGTCTTGACTGCGGCGGTGGTGTGTGGCCTGGCTGGTGCCGCATTCAACCTGCTGCTGCTGCGCCAGACGCGGTGGATTCCGGTGCGGCTGCACGCCTGGCGCGAACGCTCGCCCGTGGGCTGGGGCGCGGTGATGGGATTACTGGTGGCAGTCATCGGGATCGCCGCAGGCGGCCAGACCTGGGGCAGCGGCTATGACCAGGCCAGGCATCTGCTCATGAATCAAGGTGCGCAGGTCGGCTGGTTCTACCCGCTGGCCAAGCTGGCAAGCATGGTCTTGTCCTATTTCACCGGCCTACCCGGTGGGCTGTTTTCGCCATCATTGTCGATCGGCGCCGGCTTCGGCCACTGGGTCAGCCACTGGTTTATACAGTATCCGCAATCCGCGCTGGTGGCGATTTGCATGGTGGGCTATCTGTCAGCAGTGACCCAATCGCCGCTGACTTCGTTCGTGATCGTGATGGAGATGATCAACGGCACTGGACTGATCATCCCGCTGATGGCTACGGCACTGATCAGCAGCAAGATCGCCAGTTTCTACAGCGGGCCTCTCTACCTGGAACTGGCGCATCAGAAATATTTCGAGGTGCCGGAAGAACGCAGACCGACCAGGGGCTGATCAGGACCAGGGATATTATCCCGGGCGAAGCCCCTGGGGGGAAAGCGGCCGGGCAGCGGGAATCGTGCCCCCGATCCTATCCGATCCTATCTTTGGGATAGACCGGAAAGTTTCCGGATTCCGCGTGGGACTACCCGCGACTTCAATCTCCGCAAGAATTGCACTAAACTCCCCCTGCGGCGCGTGGTGACCCTGCTAAATCAACGGTTGCGACTCGCGCCGGCACGGTCTGCCGGCGACTTTCTCCGGCAGGACCAGGCGTCGAAGGGGTTCAGGATTCCATGCACGCTTCCTGGCTGTATGCTCCATCGAGCACGGGGAGAGAACCCTTCGAGCGACGCAGGGGATTTACCAAATAGGTTTGCGTCATTCGTTATTCATGGCCGGGCAGGCTGCCCAGTTCGCCAAGCGCCGCCTTTGAGATAAGGCGGTGCGCGGACAGGATCCTGTTTTGCCGCTGAGTTCCAATTTCTTGATCGGACCCCAAGCACCCATGTCCACTATGCCTTCCACCGCCGATTCATCACGGGATGAATCGGTTTCCATGACTAAGCACGAGCGCCGCTCGAGCATTACCCTGGCTTCGATCTATGGTCTGCGTATGCTCGGGCTGTTCCTTATTCTGCCGGTATTCGCAGTCTATGCCCGACACCTGCCGGGCAGCAGCAGGACCCTGATTGGTGTGGCGCTGGGCATCTACGGTTTGGGTCAGGCACTCATGCAGATTCCGCTGGGGTCGGCCAGTGATCGTTTCGGGCGCAAGCCCGTCATGGTCTTCGGCCTACTGCTGTTCGCCGCCGGCTCATTCCTGGCGGGAGCGACCAGCAGTCTGTATGTCATTATCGCCGGCCGTGCTCTGCAGGGCATGGGCGCGATCTCGGCGGCGATCTCAGCGATGATTGCCGACTCTACCCGTGAACAGCACCGCACCAAGGCCATGGCCTTGGTCGGCATGACCATCGGGCTGAGTTTCATCATTTCGCTGATCGCCGGTCCGACCTTGGGTCATCTCATCGGGGTACCCGGTATCTTCCGTCTCACCGGAGTGCTAGCGCTGCTTGGGATTGCGGTCGTCGTCTGGATCGTGCCGGACGCACCAATGGTCACCCATGCCGAGGAAACCCAGGGGCACTGGGCGCGCGATGTGTTCACCGCTGCGTTGCTACGACTTGATTTCTCGATCTTCGTAGTCAATTTCCTGCAGGTCAGCCTGTTTCTCGTGGTGCCCATGGCCTTGATCCGGCATGTCGGCATCCCGCTGCGCCATCATTGGATGGTCTATCTGCCGGTCACTGTGCTGTCTTTCGCGCTGGCTGTTCCCGGCATCATCTGGGCCGAACGCCGTGGCCACATGAAGCCGGTGCTCCTGGCTGCCGTGGCTGTGCTCGCGCTGAGCATGCTGGGTATGGCTGCCGGCTACGACCATCCCGTCGCGCTAATTGCCGCGCTGTTCTTCTTTTTCGTCGGCTTCAATGTGATGGAAGCGCTGCTTCCTTCACTGGTCTCACGCACTGCACCGCCGGCGCGCAAAGGGCTAGCTTTGGGCGTTTATAGTACCGGGCAGTCTTTAGGGATTTTCGTCGGTGGCACGGTCAGTGGCCTGCTGGCGCAGCACGTAGGCCGACCGGCAGTGTTCCTGGCCGGCGCAGGTCTGGCAGCCGTATGGCTGTTTGTGGCTGCGTTTATCCAGCCTCCGGCGAAGCGGCAGGGACCGCCGCCGGCAACGGTGCGACACTCGTCCTGAGAAGCGGTGATCCGGCAGCAATACTGATGGCCGGCGACATCCTAACTCCCAGGCGGACGACAAGGCCAGATTGACTGGGAATATTTCACTGCAGTTCTGGCACTTGATGTCGAACACCGTAAATATGCATCAGGTCTATTCATTCTTCCAGAATTTGACGCAGTGGCCCCTTGTGCTATTTGCCTACTGAATCAACCCACGCTCCCTTACAGTTCCCGTTCTCTGTCATCTCGGGGTGAAATACCCAGGTCAGTTTCGGCATCGGCCATGAATAAATT
>VFSW01004351.1_pt1 | contig 21163 bp, 16 predicted proteins | sample 5358111 | NCBI WGS metagenome assembly VFSW01 (sample SAMN11554181, study PRJNA540505) | mine drainage metagenome | isolation source: sediment from site ElyBrook_90M | place: USA: Ely Copper Mine, Vershire, VT | collected 2017
TCGAACATCACGCTCTGGAAGCGCGCATAGGGGCACATGTACTTGCAGACCTGTTCGCGCAGGAACCCGGCGTTGCCGTAGGTGGCAAGCGAGTAGAGGAATATCCAGAAGATCGCCCAAGGCCCGAGCGAGGCGTCCAGGATCTGCGCGCCGATCGAACGGATGGGCGTGAAATAGCCGACGAAGGTGAACCCCGTGTAGATCGCGAGGGTCACCCATAGGACCTGCTTGGCGGCCTTGCGCACCACCTTCTCGACGCTCCACGGCCCCTGATCGAGCCGCATGCGCCGGTGGCGCGGCCCCTCGGTGAGGCGCTCGAGCCACAGGAACAGCTCCGTCCACACGGTCTGCGGGCACGCGAAGCCGCAGAACACCCTGCCGGCCAGCGCCGTGAAGAAGAACAGGGACAGTGCGGCGATGATCATGAGCAACGCCATGTACCAGAAGTCCTGAGGCCACAGCGTCAGCCCGAACACGTAGAATTTGCGCGCCGGCAGATCGAACAGCAGCGCCTGGCGCCCGTGCCATTGCAGCCAAGCCGTGCCGTAGAAGAGCCCGAGCAGCACGATCACCGCGACGTTGCGCTTCGAGGCGAACCTGCCCTGCACCTCGCGCGGGTAGATCTTGACCGCGGCCTCGTAGAAGCTGCTCGGCGCCGCCGCTTCGCCTTCGCTCACGGCCCGGTCTCGTGGTCGCGATGCGCCGATGGGTCGGCGCGCGCGGTGCGGATGAGGTACACGCTGGTGGCGCTCGCCACGGCCCCTACGCCCCAGAAGAAGAAGAATCCGAGCGCATAGCCCTCCTCGCGGTCCAGGCCTTCGAAGACGCGCGGACCCGCGTCGCGCAGCAGCTGCGGATCGACGGCGGCGAAGAACAGCAGACTCGCGAGTGCGGCGGCGAGGAACGACGGCCACAGCACCAAGGCGATGTCGAGCCGATGCTGCCGACTCACGGAGCCGCGGCCTCGGCCGTGGATGGGCCGCCGGCATGGGACAGGCTGTACACGTACGCCGCGAGCAGGCGGATCTTGTCCTCCCCGAGCCACTTGTGGCTCGGCATCTGCCCGTGACGGCCGTTGGTGACCGTCGCGCGCACCACCGCCTCGGAGCCGCCGTAGAGCCAGATGTCGTCGGTCAGGTTGGGCGCTCCGATGGCATGGTTGCCCGTGGCGTCCGCGCCATGACAGGCGGCGCACAGCGCGAAGCGCGCCTTACCGGCCTCGATCTTGTCCGCGGGTTCCTTGGCGCCGCTCAAGGAGCGCACATAGGCGACGACTTCGGTCACGCCCTGCTCCCCGAGCACGGCGCCAAGCGCCGGCATGACGCCCTCACGTCCGTTGGTGATGGTCTGCACCAGGGTGTCGGGGTCCCCGCCGTACAGCCAGTCCTGATCGGTCAAGTTCGGAAAGCCCGTCGCGCCGCGCCCGTCGGAGCCGTGGCACTGCACGCAGTTGTTGGCGAACAGACTGTGGCCGAGCGCGAGCGCCTTCGGATCCTTGGACAGCTCGAGCACGCTGCGGCCCTCGAAGGCCGCGTACACCGGCGCGTATTCACGGCGCGCGGCCGCCATTTCGCTCTCGTACTGGTTGGCCTTGCTCCAGCCGAGGACATTGCCGAAGGTGCCGAGCGCCGGATAGAGGAGGAAATACACGAAGCAGAACCCGATGCTGAGGAAGAACAGGATCAGCCACCAGCGCGGCATGGGGTTGTTGCGCTCCTGCAAATCTCCGTCCCATACGTGGTCGATCACCTCCCCCTGCTTGACCTCGTTGGGCCGGCCGCGTGCCGTCCACCAGATCAGCCAGGCGCAGGCGAGCACGTTCAGGATGGAGACGATCGCGACGAACAGACTCAGGCCGTGGGTCATCATCGAGGCTTCTCCCCGGCGGAGCGCGGCGCCGACGTGCGATCCGCGGTCGGATCCCGGTCGTCGAAGATCATGTTCGCCGCATCGTCGAACTCCTTGCGGCGCCGGGGGCTCCACGTGGTCACGACCAGGACGATGAACAGTCCGAAGAGCGTCACCGTGACCGTATCGCGCAAGATGTCGAATACCATCGAATTCATCGCATGCCTCCGTTCAGGATCCACGCGGCCGGGCGAGGCCGAGCGATTGCAGATAGGCGATCAGGGCGTCGAGCTCGGTCTTGCCGGTGACGGCGGCCGGCGCGCCGGCGATGTCCTCGTCGGTGTACGGCGTCCCGAGCATCCTCAAGGTGCGCAGCTTGCGCCTGGTCAGATCGCCGTCGATCGTCGCGGTGGCGAGCCACGGGTAGCCCGGCATGTTCGACTCGGGCACCACGTCGCGCGGATTGTGCAGGTGCACCCGGTGCCAGTCGTCGCTGTAGCGCCCGCCGACCCGGCCGAGGTCCGGGCCGGTGCGCTTCGAGCCGAACTGGAACGGGTGGTCGTATTGCGACTCCGCCGCCACGGAATACGGCCCGTAGCGCTCGGTCTCGCTGCGGAACGGGCGGATCTGCTGCGAGTGGCACAGGTAGCAGCCCTCGCGCACGTAGATGTCGAAGCCCTCCTGCTGCAGCGCCGTGCGCGGCGTGATGTGCACGTTGCCCTGCGACTTCGCCGCGCTCATCATCAGGGGCACGATCTCGACGAGCCCGCCCACGCTGATCACCAGCACGATCAGCACCGTCAGCAACCCCAGCTTCTTCTCGACCGTTTCGTGACTCATCGTCAGACTCCCACCGCGGCGGGCATGACCGCCACCGGCGCGGGCTTTTCGTTGCGCACCGTCATCCACACGTTGTAGGCCATGATCAGCATCCCCACCAGGAACAAGCTGCCGCCGCCCAGGCGAACCAGATAGAAGGGATAGGTCGCCTTGACGCTCTCGACGAAGCTGTAGGTCAACGTTCCGTCGGGATTGAACGCGCGCCACATCAGGCCCTGCATCACGCCCGCCGACCACATCGAGGCGATGTACAGCACCACGCCGATCGTCGAGGTCCAGAAGTGCACCTCGATGAGCCTGACGCTGTGCATCTGCGTACGGTTGAACAGCCGCGGGATCAGGTAGTACATGGATCCGATGGTCATCATCGCGACCCAGCCGAGCGCACCCGAGTGCACGTGGGCGATGCCCCAGTCCGTGTAATGCGACAGGGCGTTCACGGTCTTGATCGACATCATCGGCCCCTCGAAGGTCGACATGCCGTAGAAGGACAGCGAGACGATCATGAACTTGAGGATCGGGTCGGTGCGCAGTTTGTACCAGGCGCCCGAGAGCGTCATCATGCCGTTGATCATGCCGCCCCACGAGGGCGCCAACAGCAGGATGGAGAACGCCATCCCGATCGACTGCACCCAGTCGGGCAGCGAGGTGTAATGCAGGTGATGCGGGCCCGCCCACATGTACACCGAGATCAGCGCCCAGAAATGCACCACCGACAGGCGGTACGAGTAAATCGGCCGCTGCGCCTGCTTGGGTACGAAGTAGTACATCATCCCGAGGAAGCCCGCGGTCAGGAAGAAGCCCACCGCGTTGTGCCCGTACCACCACTGCATCATCGCATCGACCACGCCGGAGTAGATCCCGTACGACTTGGTGAGGCTCACGGGCACGGCGAGGTTGTTGAAGATGTGCAGCACGGCGATGGTCACGATGAAGGCGCCGTAGAACCAGTTGGCGACGTAGATGTGCTGAACGCGCCTGATCGCCATGGTGCCGAAGAACACCACCGCATAGGCCACCCAGACCAGCGTGATCAGGATGTCGATCGGCCACTCGAGCTCGGCGTATTCCTTGCTCTGCGTGATGCCGAGCGGCAGCGTAACCACGGCCCCCAGGATGACGAGCTGCCACCCCCAGAAGACGAACGCGGCCAGCCGGTCGCCGAACAGGCGGACGTGGCTCGTGCGCTGCACGACGTAGAACGAGGTGCCGATGAGCGCGCAGCCGCCGAATGCGAAGATCACCGCATTGGTGTGCAGCGGCCGCAGCCGGCTGTAGGTCAGCCAGGGCACGTCGAAATTCAGGGCGGGCCAGTACAGCTGCGCCGCGCACAGGACGCCGACGGCCATGCCGACGATGCCCCAGACGACGGTCATGATCGCAAACTGCCTGACCACCTTATCGTTGTAGGTCTCGTTCATCACCTATTCCAGGTTGCGGGATGAGGATTGGCTCGGCGTCCCGAAGTCACGGACGCGTGCGGCAAATGTTATAGGCCGGCGGCGGCGGCGCGCTTCCGTGGTTGCGCCGAACCGCCTAGGTATTTGCCGCAGTGGCGGAGCTTCAGCGCAATATCTGGCGACCGACCAGTTTGACGTCGGTGGTGCCGGTCAGCGCCAACGTGACGCGCAATTCGTTGCGCATGATCTCGAGCAGCCGGGTGACTCCCGCCTCGCCGCCGGCCGCCAGTGCGAACAGGTAGGTCTTGCCGATCAATCCGCCGCGCGCGCCGAGTGCCAGCGCCTTGGCGACGTCCTGGCCCGAGCGGATGCCGCCGTCGAACAGCACTTCGCAGCGTCCGCCGATCGCGTCCGCGATCTCCGCAAGCACCGAGATGCTCGAGGGCGCACCGTCGAGCTGCCGGCCGCCATGATTCGAGACCACCACCGCGTCGGCGCCGGTCGCGGCCGCGAGCCTGGCGTCCTCGGCATCCAGCACGCCCTTCAGCACGAGCTTGCCCGGCCAGCGGCTGCGCACCCATTCGACGTCGCGCCAGCTGGCTGCCGGGTCGAACTGCGTGGCGATCCACTCGGCGAGCGTGTTGATGCCGCTCGCGCCTCCGACCCGGCCGACCAGGTTGCCGAAGGTGCGATGCCGGCCGAACATCACGCCGAACGTCCACGACGGCTTGGTGATCGCGTCGTAGAAATTGCGCAGGGTCAGCTTGGGCGGCACCGTGAGGCCGTTGCGCGGATCGCGGCGGCGCTCGCCCTGCACCTGCAGGTCGAGCGTGAGCATCAGCACCGGGCATTGCGCGGCCTTGGCGCGCTCGATCAGCTCCTCGTTGAAGCCGCGATCGCGCATCAGGTACTGCTGAAACCAGAAGGGCCGTCCGGTCGCGGCGCGCACGTCCTCGATGGAGCAGATCGACATCGTGCTCAGGCAGTAAGGAACGCCGAAGGCCGCGGCGGCGCGCGCGCCGTGAATCTCGCCGTCCGGGTGGAACATGCCCGCGAGCCCGGTCGGCGCGATCGCGAGCGGCATCGCGGCGGGCGAGCCGCCGAGCGTCGTCGCGAGCGCCACCGTCGACACGTCGACCATGACCCGCTGCCGGAACGAGAGCGCGTCGAGGTCCGCGGCGTTGCGCCGCAGGGTGTGCTCCTCATAGGCGCCCCCGTCGGCGTAATCGAAGATGGCGCGCGGTATGCGGCGCCGCGCCAGCTCGCGCAGGTCCTTCGAATCGAGAATCATGGCGGCTCTCCGCGGTGCTGAAGCGGCCGATTGTAGGTCAGGCGAAGGCACGCCGCAGCAGGCACGTCGGCGCTACGGAGCCAGTCCGAGCGCGGCGAACCGCTCGCCGACCTTGGGTGAAATCGCCGTCGCGGCGTCGAGATCGGCCCGGCCGCCTTCGACCCGCCCCGCACGCAGCTTCGCGATGCCGCGACCATACAACGAGCCGGCATTCTTGGTGTCCACTGCGAGCGCCGCGTCGTAGTCCGCGACGGCCTGGGCGTAACGACCGGCGCGCAGCTCGACGAGCCCGCGGCTGTCGAGCACCTCTCGCTGGAACGGCGACCCCGGCCGTGCATGGCGCAGCGCCGCGTTGCAGTCGGCGAGTGCCTTGTCGAGTTCGGCGCCCTTTGAGGCGCGCGCCCAGCAGCGGCTGTTCAAGGCCTCGGGGAACCGAGAGTCCGCCCGATGATGCTCGATCCACAGATCGAACTGGCGGACGGCCGCGTCCCAGCGATTGCCGGCCTCGTACAGCCTGCCCAACACCAGACGAACATCGGAAGCCGGAGGTGCGGCGTGGTCGGCCGCATCGGCGTCCTCGAGTGCGCCGGCCGTCTCGCTGCGCGCCAAGCGCAGCTCCGCGCGCGACATCCGCGCCTGCAGATCGTCGGGCGCGAGCGCGAGAGCATGGTCGAGGTCGCGCAGCGCCTCATCGGCCTGCCGATTCCGCCAATGCGTCATCCCCCGCTGGTAGAAGTAATCGGGCGCCGAAGGATCGAGCTCGCACGCCCGGTCGAAATCCGCGAGCGCGTGCGCGATGTCGCCGCGGCTGGCGAGGGCCGCACCGCGCCGGGCGAAGCCCGCGGCGTCCGTGGGCTCGTCGGCCGCCGCCACGGGGGCCGGGGGCGGCGCCGCCGGCGCTTGCGCCGGCGAAACCACGCCGGCGGTCGCCGGCTCGGACTGCGGATCGCGACCCGTGTTGAGATCGAACACCGGACCTCCGTTGTAGGTGAGGTACAGCCGATGCTGGCTGTTGGCGACGAATATCCGGTGCGACAGGAAGAAATCGGCACCTAGCAGCATGTCCCCGTCAGGGAAATGCAGATCGGCGAACGCGAACCGGGCGTGCCGTATCTCCTCACCGTCCCCGATCTTCAGGCTGTCGAAGGTGGCGAGGTAGACCTTGACCGACCCGGCGCCGATCCCCGTGCCATAACCGGCCTCGGTGACCCCGGGCGAGTTGGTCTTGATGCCCGCGCGCTCCGCCACGGCGAGCGACAGCACCGAACCGGACGCGCCGGTGTCGAAAATCGCGCGGATCTTGACGCCGTTCACCCAGACCGTACCGGTGGTATGCGGCTGCTGCGGGTTCGCCCGGTTGATGTCCATGGTGGAGTACGGCTGGCCGGGAACCACCCAATAGGCGAGCATCTTCTGCTTGCAGCCATCGGTCTCGAACAGGCGCACCGCGCCATGCGCCAGATCGTACTCGACGTCCCATTTCTCCAGGAAGTTCTGCCCGACGACGCCGGCGTAGCCGACGTCGCTGCCGCCCACGAGGAATTCGACGTTGTGGACCACCTGGTCGGCCAGGGTGAAAGCCCGGATGGTGGTGACTTCCGTGGAGGCCATGCCGCCGGCGCCGGATACGCGCAGCCCCCGCACCGGAGTGAGCTTCAGATTGAAATCCGACGCCGTCGCGGACGAGATCATGCTGTAGAACGCGCCGCTGTCGAGCAGGAATTTCGCGCCGGCGCCGTTGATCTGGGCGGCGACCGTCGGTCGCCGGTTCTCGACCGTGACCGGGAATTCCACCACGCGCTCCAACCGGCAGTCGGCCGCCGCGGGCCGGGCTGTGGCCGCCGCCGTCACCGACGCTCCGATCAATGCGCCGATCAGCCTCCGAGTCCTTGGAATCACGTCGGGCTTCCCATCGCCTGGCATGGGGGGAATTATACGCATTGCACGGCACGCACCGGCCGCGCCGCGCCGTGGTACCGCTCGCGGCGAATGTTGGTTAAGCTCCCTGAGGGATATCCAGGGAGATCCGCTTGCCAACACATCGATACGGCCGCGCCGCGACCGTGCTCGCCGCGCTCGTGCTCGGCGCATCCGCGATGGCGGCGGCGGACGCACCGGCGCCGCCGCCCGTGCCGGGGCCCGCCGGGTGGGTGGACGAGGCACGCCTCGCCCGCGCCGGCGCCGAGCCGCAGAACTGGTTCACCGGCGGGCGCGACGCGGATGGCACGTATTTCTCACCGCTCGCGCACATCGACTCGGGCAACGTCCGCGATCTCGGCTTCGCCTGGGCGTACGACCTCGCCGGCCCCCAGCGCGGCCAGGAATCGACCCCCATCGTGGTGGACGGCGTGCTGTACACCTCGGGCACCTGGGGCTACGTGTACGCGGTGGATGCGGCCACCGGCCGCGAATTGTGGCGCTATGACCCGCATGCGCTCTATGCGGCCGCACGCCATCCGTGCTGCGACCTGGTCAACCGCGGCGTCGCGGTCTGGCGCGGCCGGGTGTACGTGGCCTCGGTCGACGGGCGGCTGCACGCGCTCGACGCCGCGACCGGGCGCAAGATCTGGGAGGTCGACACCATCGCCGACCACGGTCTGCCTTATTCGAGCACCGGCGCGCCGCAGATCGCCGGCGACGCCGTGGCGATCGGCAACGGCGGCGCCGACATGGGCCACGGCGGGGTGCGCGGCTACGTCTCGGCCTACGACCTGGCCACCGGAGCGCTGCGCTGGCGCTTCTACACGGTGCCGCCGGCTCCCGGCCGGCCGCTCGAGAATCCCGAACTCGCCGCGGCCGCGAAGACCTGGGATGCGCACCGCGACCCCCGGTTCCCGGGCGGCGGCACCGTCTGGGACGGCTTCGCCTACGACCCGGCGACGCACCTCGTGTACTTCGGCACGTCGAATGCGGCGCCCTACGATCTGCGCCAGCTGGGGCCCGCGCGTCTCGACAGCCTGTACACGGCTTCCATCATCGCGCTGGACGCGCGCACGGGCCGCATGGCCTGGCATTACCAGACCACGCCGCGCGACAGCTGGGACTACGATTCCACGCAGAAGCTCGTGCTCGCCGAGCTCACGCTGGACGGCGCGCGCCGGCGCGTGCTGATGCAGGCGAACAAGAACGGCTTCTTCTACGTGCTCGACGCGCGCACCGGCGCGCTGCTCTCGGCGCACAACTTCACCTACGTCAACTGGGCCTCGGGCGTGGACCTGAAGACCGGGCGGCCGCAGGTGCTTCCGGCCGCGGATTGGTACGACCATCCGCGCACCGTCTATCCCTCCTGGGCCGGCGCGCACACCTGGAACCCGATGTCCTTCGATCCGCGCACCGGCCTGGTCTACATCCCCGTGATCGATGCGCCGGCCGTGTGGGTGGATCTGCGGCACAACGGCGGCGCGGTCGATTTTCTCGACGGATTCTTCACGGTCAACGGCATCATTCCCGACAACACCTACGATGCCGGCGACCTGCGGCGCCTGTTCGGCCCGCTGCCCGGACGCTCCCAGATCCTCGCGAGCCGCAAGGTCGATCCGGTGCGCGAACTGTTGCGCGCCTGGGACCCGGTGGGCCGGCGCATCGTCTGGGAGCACGAGACCTCCGCCGGCACGCGCGGCTACGACGGCGGCGCGATGTCCACGGCCGGCAACCTCGTCTTCCAGGGCCGGGGGAGCGGTGCGCTGTGGGTCTATGCGGCCGACACCGGCAAGGTGCTGAAGGTGATCGAGACCGGCAGCCACATCATGGCCGCGCCCACGACCTACGCGGTGGCCGGCGTGCAGTACGTCGCCGTTCAGGTGGGCTACGGCGGCACCGGCATCGCCTCCGGACCGATCCCGCCGAGCAGCGCAGCCGCGAAACACCTGAACGAGAACCGCATCATCGCCTTCAAGCTCGGCGGCGGCCCGGTGCCCGCGCCCCCGGCGCGCGTGGTCGCGCCCTTTGCGCTGCCGCCGGCGCAGACCGCCGATGCGACGCGCATCGCCGCGGGCGAGGTGAAGTTCGTGGAGGAATGCTCGCGCTGCCATGCGCTCGGCGAGAACGTCACGCCCGATCTGCGCCGTCTCAACGCCGGCCTGCACGCTGCGTTCAAGGACATCGTGCTGCACGGGTTGGTGGCGCCGACCGGCATGGAAGGATTCGGCGATCTGCTGAACGAACGGGACGTGGACGACATTCACGCCTATCTCATCGACCAAAGCTGGATCGCCTACCGCGCGCAGGAAGCGGCGGCGCACCACTGAGACCCTCATGACCAGCCAACCGCAATCCGCCTCCCCCGACGCCGCCAACCAGCTCAGCCGCTCGCTGAAAGGCCGGCATCTGACCATGATCTCGATCGGCGGCATCATCGGCGCCGGGCTGTTCGTGAGCAGCAGCACCTCGATCCTGGCGGCCGGGCCCGCCTGCTTCCTGAGCTATGCCCTCACGGGGCTGCTGATCCTGCTGGTGATGCGCATGCTCGGCGAGATGAGCACGGCGCTCCCGGGCGTGCGCTCGTTCACCGAGTTCGCGCGCGCGGGTCTCGGCCACGGCGCCGGATTCGTGGTCGGATGGCTGTACTGGTACTTCTGGGTGCTGGTGGTTCCCGTGGAGGCGATCGCCGGCGCCAAGATCCTGAGCCTGTGGATTCCTCTGCCACCGCTCCCCATCGGCCTCGGCTTGATGGCCGTCATGACCGGCGTCAACCTGATGTCCGCGCGCTCCTACGCGGAGTTCGAGTTCTGGTTCGCCTCCGTGAAGGTGGCCGCCATCCTGGCCTTCATCGGCATCGCCGGCTCCTTCGCCTTCGGCTGGAGCGCGCCGCACGGCGCGACCTTCGGCAATCTGGTCGAGTACGGCGGCTTCACGCCGCATGGCTGGGTCGCGGTGCTGGCCGCGGTGCCGACCGTGTTCTTCGCCATGACGGGCGCGGAGATCACCACCATCGCCGCGGCCGAGTCCGCCCAGCCCGAACGGGCCGTGGCACGCATGAGTTCGGCGGTCATCGGCCGCATCCTGGTGTTCTACGTGCTGTCGCTGTTCCTGATCGTGTCGGTCGTGCCCTGGAACGCCGTGCGATCCGGCGAGTCGCCGTTCACCCTGGCACTCAACGCCATGCACGTGCCCTGGGCCGGCGCCATCATGACCGTGATCATCCTGACCGCGGTGCTGTCGTGCATGAACTCGGCGTTCTACGTCAGCTCCCGGGTGCTGTTCATCCTGGCCGATCGCGGCGACGCGCCCCGGTGGCTGGTGCGGTTGAACCGCCGCCGGGTGCCGGTCGGATCGGTGCTCATGGGCGCGGTGGCCGGGATCCTGGGCATCGTCGCCGCCACCGAGGCCCGGCAGGCGGTGTTCGATTTTCTGGTCAGCTCCTCCGGCGCCCTCATCGTGTTCGTCTACATGGCCATTGCCGCCGCACAGATCGCGCTGCGCCGCCGCCGCGAGCGCGCCGGCGAGCCGAACCCGGCGGTCGCCATGTGGCTGTTCCCCTGGCTGAGCTATGCGGCGATCGCCGGCATGGCGGCGGTGTTGATCGCGATGGCGTTCACGCCGGCGCTGCGGCAGGACTTCAAGGCGAGCTGCCTCACCCTTGCGGTGGCCGTGGCCGCCTACGTCGTGCTGCGGCGCGGCCGACCATCGGCCGGCAGCATGACACAGCCGCTGTCAAGTGAAAAAAACTGAATTCAACGTGACAAAGTGTACGCTCCGCCACCGGGACGTTTTGGCAATATGAGTCCCATGCGCTGCGACGAGCGGCGCGCTCGAAAGAGCAGGTTTAGGAGCAATTCGCGCCGGCAAGCCAGCCAACTCCCCCGCTGGTGCGATATCCCGGCGGCGCGGGTCCTCACTTAAAAATGACCCGCGCCGTTTTTTTTCCAGCCAGCTGATCTGCGCCCCCTCGGGCGCGACCCGCACCGGCCCAAGTCCACTAGCCCAAGTCGATGACCAGTCGGTTGGCGCCGTCCTGCCAGCGCGCCTCGATCTCGGCGAGCGGCACCAGAGCGGCGCCCCGCCGGTGCGGGTTCGGCGCCAAGTCGAAGGGCACCGCCGCGCCGTTCAATTCGAGTCCGGCAACCCCGTGACCCAGGGCCCCGATCCGGTAGCGCACCTCGAGCGGACGGCCGAACATGCTCGTCCCGATCGACAGTCCGTCGAGCGTCCGAGGCATCACCGGATCGATGCGCAGGCAGCCCGCCTCGCGGCTCAGGCCGACGAACGAGCGCATCACCAGGCCGAAAGCGATGCCCGGACCGCTCGAGTACACGCGCCAACCCCCGTCCAGCGCGACCGTGCCCTCGGCGACGCGGCCATACTGCTCGCTCGCCTGACGGCGATCCGCGAAGGCCGCGTCCGAGCTGGAGAAGTACGCGTTCGACTGGCGCGCCGTCGCCGACCCCACGAGCCCGCGGATCCCGATCGGATTCGCCTGGCGCAACGCCCGTAGAAAGCGCTCCGCCTCCCCCACGTGCGCCAGACACTGCGCGTAGCGCAGATGCGCGTGCGTGTACATGAGACCGATCTCGCGGCCGAAGAAGGCCGCCGTCTCGGCCCGCTGGAACAGCTGCGCCGGGCCGCCGTGATACGGCAGCGGACGATCGAACAGCCGCAGGCCGTCCGGGCCGCTCAGGTGCCGGTCGATGAGCGCGAGATGCGCGCGCGCCTGCGCCGGACTCAACAGGTCCTCGATGATCGCGTGCACCATGGCGAGCGCGCTGTAGTGCACGCCGGTGCGCCCGTCGCGCGGGTGCAGCAGGTAGCTCACGCGCTCCGGTCCGTCGAAGGCCGCGTAGCCTGCGAGCACGCCGTCGGCGACCAGCAGGCGCTGGAAATCGGCGCGCACGGCCTCGGCCCGGCGTCCGAGGCGGTCCGCCTCCGGCGCGCGCCCGATCGCGCCCAGCGCCCGCGCCAAGGTCGTCAGCGTTTGGAAATGCAGCGTCACCGTCCAGGCGCTGCACAGGTGCTCGCGCATCTGCGGGTCCACCGGCTGCAGCGAATCGTTCCAGTCCCCGTGACCATAGGCCGCCAGAGCGGTCCCCGGAATGACGCGCCGGTCGATCACCGAGAGCGCCCGTTCGACGTGCCCCCACACCGTGGCGCGCTCCCCCGCATCCGGACCCCGCGGATCGAAGAACGGCACCCGCTCCTCGAGCACCGACGCATCGCGCGTGGCCAGCAGATAGCGCCCGAGCACCAACAAAGGCCAGAAGACGATGTCGCCGTGCGAGTCGTCGGCGCGGATGCCGCGATCACGTTCGAAGAAGGTGAACCACTGCGGCCAGTCCCCGTCCGGGTTCTGCGCCCGCAACACCGTCAACAGCAGATCGCGCACCGCCTCGGTCCGATCGGCCGCGAGCAGCAGCTCCACCGGGCCCTGGCACACGTCGCGCGTGCCCCATCCGCCCCCCGAGAACTGCTCGAGGCCGCGCGGCGCAAGGTAATGCACCAGCGCGTCGTGCGCGAACCACGGCAGTATGTCCGCGAGCTGCGCGACCGCCTCGAACCCCGGCGCCTGCGGCGCACCCGGCAGGCCGAGCGCCGGCATGACACCCTCGCCGGCCCGCACGCCCGCCGGCCAGTGCGCCGGCGCCACCAGCTGCCCGGTGATGGCGAATGCCGCCGACGCCGCGGGCGCCGTGATCACGCACAGATACGGCTGCCTGCGCGAGCGGCCGTCGAGGAACAACGCCTCGTCGCCGCCGATCAGTTCCACCTCGGTGCCGGACGCCGGCATCAGCCGAAAGGCGCCCGCCGGAAACCGCCCCGCGAGCTCGCTGCCCGGCGAGGGCTCGATCACGACCCCGCGTCCCTCGGCGCGCCGGCACGCGGCCGGCGGCGCGCTGCCGTCGTCGCCGTTGAGAGCCACGTGCAAGGACAGCAAGAACCGCACGGGGCCGCCGACGCGCACGCGCATCGACAGGCTCAACTCGTGCGGCTCGCCGCGTGCCGCCGACTCGATCTCGATGGCGCCCGCCGCATGGGCATAGATCCAACGGCACGCGTCCGGCGACATGTCGAATGCCGAGGGCAGATCGAGCAGACGCCATTCCCCGCCCAGCTCGGCGAACACCCGCAGCCCGTGCGAACGGAACAGCCCAAGGTAGCCGCGCACCGTCGAGAGGAAGCGATTGATGTTCACGTGGCCCTGCGTGACCATCGAGTGGAACACCCCCGCCATCCATACCGTCGAGGTGAGCGCCGATTCGTCCGGCGCCAGATGCACACCCGTGCGCAGGATGTGCCCGTGCGGCCTCAGCACCCGCAGCTCCTTGCGGCGCAAGACCACGTGGCTCGAGGCGCCGTGGAAGAAGCTCAGGAGACGCCCCTGCTCGTCGCGCTCCTCGTGACGCCAGGCCGCGCCGAACCACCCGCGCACCGCCGGCTCGTCGAGATCCAGGGCTTCCAGGGCCGGGGCCGCGGTGAACAGCGTCGCGGGATCCGCCGCGCGCGCCTGCGGCTCCCCGGACGGCGCGAACGCCGCCTCCGGCAGCGCGCGCACCGCGGCTACGCGCGCCAGATCCGACTCCGAGGTCGCGGCGGGATGATCGGCGGCGTACGCGCCGAAGAAGCCCGCCGTGACGGCCGCGCCCGGCGGCCGCGACACCGGCGCATCGCGCACGGCCCCCAGCGCGTGCGAGTGCTGCAGGCGCCGGCCGGGCGGGTCCGCCGCGAGCCCCGGGGGAGCCGCCCCGCGGCGGCTCGCCAGACCGTGGAAATCGAGCGCATCGGTGGCGTAGTACTCGCCGGCGCGCAGCGAGCCGATCAGGCACCATGGATAGCGGCCCTCGATCGCCTGATTCTGCCGCGAAGCCACGGCGTAGCCGTGTTCGGGGTGGCGCAGCGCCGTGTGGTCGAGGTACTGGCTGACGTAGTACTCGTTCATGCGCACCGCGCCGTAAGGCGCGAGCGCGATGTCCTGCGCATACGTCAGATCCACGCTCTGCGCGGCGGCGCCGGTGTTGCGCAGCTGCACCCGCCAGAACCAGACCGGCGCGCCGCCCGCGAGGATCAGGGAAAGCGAGTAATCGATCCCCCGCCAGCTACCCCAGCCGTGCAGCATCCCGCGACTCGGATCGGCGCGAAAGCGCGTCGGGCTGCGCGGCCCGAGCAGCCCGGTCCAGTCCTGCTCCGCCCGACGGCGCAGGTATAGGTTCGCCGGGCCGCCCTCCAGCTCGTTGCCGACGAACAATCCCAACGAAATCCCGCCGCAGTCGAAGCGGCGCAGCGAGCCGTTCGCATTCACCTCGACCCGCAGGCCGGAGGCGCTGGTCAGTACGGCAGGCTCGACGGCGGGGTCCGGCATCGCGGCGATCATACCGCCTGCGCGGCGGCCTCGAGCAGGTCGTCGATCGATCGAAACCGCTCCGGACGGGTCAACATGACCCGCGCCAGCGCGAGCGCACCCGCCTCGCAACCGGCGCGCCGCCCCGCATCCGGGATGCCCTCGAAATCGGCCACGTGCGCGAATCCGGTGATCCGCCGGATCATCTTGCATCCGGCGAACCCGATCATGTCGGCGAACAGCTCGTCGAGGAAACGGGCGCGCGCCGCTTCCAGAGCGGGCGCATCCGCGGCGCCGAACATGACCGCAGGATACGCATCGCCGCCCGGATGCCCGGCCCAGAGCGCGAGAAAGCGGCTGCGGAACGTCACCCAGAACACCTTCGCCTGCTCCAGGATCCAGCGCCGCTGAGCGGCTCGCTCGCCGGCGAGCTCGCCGAGGCCGGGCTGCGCGAACCAGTTCAACAGCAGGTTCGCGAGGAATGCCCCGAGATCGAAACCGATGGGCCCGTAGAACGCGAACTCCGGATCGATCACCCGGGTGTCGGTCGCGGTCACCATGATCGAGCCGGAATGCAGGTCGCCGTGGATCAGCGCCTGGGTCTCGCAGAGGAATTTTCGGCCGAAGCGCGCGGCCGCGGCCTTGAGCGCGCCGTCGCGGCGCAGATCCTCGACCACGGCGTCGAGCTGCGGCGCCGTGTGGCGATTGCGTGCGCAGGCTACGTAGGGATCGGTGAAGACCAGGTCGACCGTGATGCGCACCAGGGCTTCGTTGCCCGCGAACAGGGCGGCGCCGCGCAGCTTCCCCTCGAATCGCTGCGCGAGATCCGAGGTGAAGAAGCAGGCGCGCGCCACGTAGTCGCCGATGTCGCGCGCCGCCCGCTCGTAGCGCCGGCCGGCGATCAAGCCGTGCCGCAGGATGACGTGCGGGGACAGACGCTCCATGACCATGCAGAACAGTTCCGGCTCGTAATGGAACACCCTCGGAATCAGCGCGCCGACGTGCGGCGCGACCGCGCCGTAATAGGCATTTTCGAAGAACGCCCGCGCGGGCGTCATCGGCCACGACGGGCCCGCCGCGCGCACGTAGGGCAGCGCCTGCTTGACGCAGACCGAGCCGTCCGGCCCTTCGACGATGAACACCAGGTTGAGGTTGCCGTCGCCGACCTCGCGAATCCGCCAGGCGCCGGGCTCGTGGCCCAGCAGGGCGCGCACGTCCGCAAGCCCGCCGAGCAATTCGACGATCCCCGCCGAATCGAGAATCCGATAGCCGGCCGGCAAGGCGTCGCCGGTCAAGGCCGATCCGCCCCGGTGGCGGCCGGCGGCGCGCCTCCGCCGAACACCAGCCCCGCGTCCGCGGCATCCTGCCGGGCGTAGCTGCGGAACTTCTCGATCACCAGGCTCATCTCGGCGGCATCGAGCAACCGTACGTCGCCGAGCGTGCAGGCCGCGCGATATTGGGCGGCGAGATTCTCGACCTCGCCGGCGAGCGCCACGGCCGCCGCGAGATCCCGGCCGAGCGCGATGACCCCGTGGTTGGCGAGCAGGCAGGCCCGGCGCCCCTGCAGCGCCTCGATCGCGGCGTCGGACAGCTCCTGCGTGCCGAACGTGCGATAGGGAGCGCAGCGGATGTCCGCGCCGCCGGCGACCGCGACCATGTAATGGAAGGCGGGTATCCCGCGGCCGGTGCACGCGAGCGCGGTCGCGTCCCGCGAATGGGTGTGCACGATCGCGCCGACCTGGTCGAAGGCCTGGAAGATGTCCCGGTGCATGCGCCACTCGCTCGACGGACGCCGGCGGCCGAACCAGCGGGCCTGCAGATCCATCAGCGGGACGTCGGCCGGTTCGAGCGCGTCGTAGGCCATGCCCGTGGGACTGACGAAGAAATGTTGGGAATCCCGCCGCAGGGCGGCGTTGCCCGCGGTACCGTGCACCAGACCGCGGCGCGCCAGGTCCCGGCATGCGCCGATCACGGCGGCACGCATGGCCTCATCGCCCTGCGGCTCGGACGATCGGTTCATGTCCCGGTACGCCGCTCCGGGTACAGACCCTGCAGGCCCGCGGGCGTCGCGGGGCAGACGCCGCGCTCGGTGATCAAGGCGCTCACCAGGCGCGCCGGGGTCACGTCGAACGCCAGGTTGAGCGCCGGACTCGATTCGTGGACCACGCGCACCGTCTCGATGGCGCCCGCGCCGCTGCGGCCGGTGATGTGGGTCAACTCCCGCGCCGGGCGCTCTTCGATGGGAATGTCGACGCCGCGGCTCAGGCTCCAATCGATCGTGCCGAACGGCAGTGCCGCAAAGAACGGCACCTCGTTGTCCCGGGCGGCGAGCGCCTTCAAATAGGTGCCCACCTTGTTGCACACGTCCCCGGCCGCGGTCACCCGGTCCGCGCCCACGATGACCAGCTGCACGCGTCCGCGCTGCATCAGGTGACCGCCGAGATTGTCCGCGATCACGGTGTGCGGCACCCCATGCGCCGCGAGCTCGAAGGCCGTGAGCGCCGCACCCTGATTGCGCGGCCGGGTCTCGTCCACCCAGACGTGCACCGGCAGTCCCGCATCATGGGCCTGGTAGATCGGCGCCAGCGCGGTTCCCCAATCCACGCAGGCGAGCCAGCCGGCGTTGCAATGGGTCAGCACGTTCACCGGGCCGTTGACGGCCGCCGCCAGATCGCGCATCAGCGCAAGTCCATGCGCCCCGATCAGGCGGCATTGCTCGACCTCGGCGTCGCAGATCGCCGCGGCCTCGCGCCAGGCCGCCTCGAATCGATCGGCCGGCGCGGCCGCCCGCAGCACGCCGCGCATGCGGGCCAGCGCCCACTGCAGATTGTAGGCGGTGGGGCGAGTCGCCTCGAGCAGGCGCGCGGCGTGCGCCACCCGTGCCTCCGAGGCATCCGCGCGCAGCGCGAGCGCCATCCCGTAGGCGGCGGTCGCGCCGATCAGCGGCGCGCCGCGCACCTGCATGTCGCGAATCGCCCGCGCGGCGTCCTCGAGCGTCATCAGGTCGACGAAGGCGAATTCGAACGGCAGCCGGGATTGGTCGATGACGCGCACGGCGCCGGCCGCGGTGGGCCAGATGGTGCGGTAATGCGTTCCGGAGATCTTCACGGCGCCCTACGATAGCATCACGGCGCCGCGACTGCGCCCTCAGGCGGCCAGCCGGCGCCGCAATTCCCGGCGCACCAGCCACAGGCTCACCAGCGCCTGCAAGGTCATGCTCGCCACGGACGCGTACCACAGCTCGACCAGCCGGAAGTCGGCGCGCCCCGCCAGCACCAGCGCCGGCACCACGAAGCTCACGATGCGGCTCGCCGAGCTGACCACCGCCGGCACCGTGTTGCCGAGCCCCTGGAACACCGCCGAGCAGGTGAACACGCAGCCCGAGGCGATGAAGTTCCAGGACACCACCCGCAGGAACTGCGAGCCCACCGCGAGCGTCGTGGGATCGGTCGAGAACCCGCCGACCAACCAGGGGGCGCGCCACTGGCACAGGGCGGTGAGCACCGCCATGATCACGGCGCTCGCCGCCATCGCGATGCCGAAGGTGCGGCGCACCCGCAGTGGCTTTCCCGCCGCGTAGTTCTGCCCGACGATCGGCGCCGCCGCGAAGGCCACCGCCATCGCCGGCAGGAACAGGCTTTGCATGATGCGCATGCCGATGCCGAACCCGGCCTGCGCGTCCGGCCCGAAGCGGCGGATGATCACGTACATGACGCCCATGAAGACGAACATGAGCGCGAACTCGCCGCCGGCGGGCAGACCGACGCGCAACAGCCGGCGCCAGACGGACACTTGCGGCCGCCAGGCACGCAGGTCGAAGGCGACGAAGGTCTCCGATCGGCGAAAGTACAGGGCGAGCAGCGCCACGCCGGCCATCACCGAGAGCGTGCTGGCGAACCCGGCGCCCGCGACGCCGAGCGGCGCTCCGGTGCCCCAGCCGGCGATCAGCACCGGCGCGAGCACCGCGTTGAGCACCACCGTCAGCACCTGCACGAGCATGGCCGGCTGCACGACCCCGGTCGCCCGCAGCGCCGAGGACATGGTGACCAGCGCGAACTGCAGCGCGAGACTCGGCACGAACCAGTACAGGTAGCTGGCGCCGGCGGCCGCGGTGGCCGAATCGGCGCCGAGCGCGCGCATGTACCGTCCCGCCAGCGGATATCCCGCCGCCAGGGTGACCGCGGCCAGGGCGAGCCCGAGCGACAGGCTCTGATTGAACAGCACCGTCGCATCGGCGCGGTCCTTGCGTCCGGCGGCGTGCGAGACCAGCGCCACGGTGCCGACGCCCAGGATCTGGGTCAGGGCGAACACGATGAACATGACGTTGCCCGCGGCACTGACGCCGGCGAGCGCCGCGGCGCCGAGGCGCGACACGAAGTACAGATCCACGAGAAAGTACAGGGTCTGAAAGATCATCCCGGCGGCGATCGGGACCGCCATGCGCACGATGTGCGTGCCGAGGGAATGGGTGGTCAGGTCCTTCAAGATGGCCTCCCGGGAAAGCTCGCTGCGCGCCGGCCGATCAGCGCTCGAATTTCGTCGACAGGATGATCGAGGACGTGGTGCGCTCCACGCCCGCGAGCGCGCCAATTCGGTCGATCACCTGGTCCATCTCCGCGACCGACGCCGCGCCGGCGATCGCGATCAAATCGACGTCGCCGCTCACCGAATGCAGCACGCGCACCTGGGCGATGGCGCGCAGGGCGGCGGTGACCCCGCGGGCCTCCTTGGGCCCCACCTTGATCATGACGTGGGCACGCACCGCATCGGTCGCGTGCTCCGGCGCGATCCGCACCGCGTAGCCGGCGATCACACCCTGTTTCTCCAGCCGGTCGATGCGGCTCTGCACGCTGGTGCGCGAGCGCCCCACCAGCCGCGCGAGCGCGGCGGTCGACGCCCGCGCATTCTCCTTGAGCGCGAGCAGCAGCTTCTGATCGATCGCATCCATTTCGATTCGTCGGTCTATGCCGTCAAAACGCCTGTTTAGATCGGCAATATATACTGTTTGTACCTTCTAATCGCAAGTCGCGCACGGGAGAATGACGCCTTCACGACATTCGGGAAGAGAACACCATGCGCAACATCGTCATCGTCGGCGCCGGCAAGATCGGCTCCATGATCGCGGAACTGCTGGGCGGCTGCGGGGATTACGCGGTCACCGTCGTCGATCGCTCGCAGCAGCAGCTCGACCGGCTGGAGACCTCCGCCACGATCCGCAAGATCGCCGCCGACATCAGCGCACCGGGCGAACTCGAGCGCATCCTGACGGGCCAGTTCGCGGTCCTGAGCGCCGCGCCCTATCACGCGACTCGGCGGATCGCCGAGGCCGCCAAGGCCGCCGGCGCGCATTATCTGGACCTCACCGAGGACGTCGCCAGCACCCGCGCCGTCAAGCAGCTTGCCGCGGGCGCCCGCACCGCCTTCATACCGCAGTGTGGCCTGGCGCCGGGCTTCATCACCATCGTGGCGAGCGACCTGGCATCGCGCTTCGATGAACTGCACGACGTGCGCATGCGGGTGGGCGCACTGCCCGAGTTCCCCTCCAACGCGCTCAACTACAACCTCACCTGGAGCACCGACGGCGTCATCAACGAGTACTGCGAGCCCTGCGAGGCCATCGTCAACGGCCAGCTGCGCGAGACTCAGCCGCTCGAGGAACTCGAGGAATTCTCGCTCGACGGCGTGCTGTACGAAGCCTTCAACACGTCCGGCGGGCTCGGCACCCTGTGCGACACGCTGAAGGGCAAGGTGCGCAACCTCAACTACCGCACGATCCGGTATCCCGGCCACGCCGCGATCATGAAGGCGCTGCTCAACGATCTGCGCCTGCGCGACCGGCGGGAACTCCTGAAGGACATCCTGGAGAACGCCGTGCCCGTCACCCTGCAGGACGTCGTGATCGTGTTCGTCACGGTGAGCGGCATGCGCGCCGGCCAGCTGATGCAGGAAACCTACGCCAACAAGATCTACGCCGCGCCCATGGGAGGGCGCACGCGCAGCGCCATCCAGATCACGACGGCGGCCGGCATCTGCGCCGTGCTCGATCTGCTCGCCGAGGGCCGCCTGCCGCAGAGCGGCCTCATCAAGCAGGAGGAGATCCCGCTCGACGTGTTCCTCGCCAATCGCTTCGGCCGCGTCTACGGCTCGAAGCCCGCGACCACGGCGCGCGCCGCCTGACGGCAGCCCCGCCCCGGGACCCGGCCGCTCACCGGGACCCGGCGCCGCGCGGCCGCGGTGTCCCACGGGCTGCGCGCCGCGTCCGGCGCGGCGGCGGCTGCGCCGCGACGGCCACCGCGCGCCGCGCCCAGCGCACGCACTCCTCCGGATCCTCGAGCGCATCCGCCGGCACGGCGTAGTAGCGGAAGCTCACCTCCGGCCGATCCCGGTACGGCCGGAAGGGCGCCATGCCGCGCGCCTCATAATCGGCGCGAGTGGCATCGTCCACCTTGAAATAAAGCACGTCGCCCGCGATCAGGCCGAAAAACGTCTCGCCGCAGTAGAGGCCGACGCCGCTGA
>VFSW01004352.1_pt1 | contig 21159 bp, 12 predicted proteins | sample 5358111 | NCBI WGS metagenome assembly VFSW01 (sample SAMN11554181, study PRJNA540505) | mine drainage metagenome | isolation source: sediment from site ElyBrook_90M | place: USA: Ely Copper Mine, Vershire, VT | collected 2017
CACGGTATCTTTCGTCCGTATCACTCCACACGTAGAAGTCGCGCTCAGGCGAGCCTGGCGCCGCAAGACGCGCCGCCTTGAACCATGGATGCTGGTCAGAGGTGTGGTTCACAACCAGCTCTATCATCACCTGCAGGCCGCGCTGATGGGCTGCTTCCAGAAACGCCTGAAACTCCTCAATCGTCCCGTAGTCCTGATGCACGTTCAGGTAGTCGGCAATGTCATACCCGTCGTCCCGCAGCGGCGAAGGGAAAAACGGCAACAGCCAGATGCAGGTGACGCCGAGGTCCTGCAGGTAGTCGAGCTTGCCCATCAGGCCAGGAAAATCGCCGATGCCGTCCTGATTGCTATCCGCAAACGCGCGCACATGCAACTCGTAAATAACAGCGTCTTTGTACCAGAGCGGATCGGACGCACTACCTGCCTTCTTCACGAGCGCTCCTGACTGATGCCTTCGGCGTGCGCATGGTCTGTAACATGACTTCCTTCATCCACAGAGGAGCTTCCCTCTGTGACTCTTTCTATCAGGAAGATGTGAGCCGGACGCACTTCCGGCGTCAGTTGCACATAATTCCACTGCCCGGCCCATGCATACTCATTGCCATCCAGCATATCTATCACTCTGAAGCGCTCCCCCGCCGCAAGACCCAGGTCTTCCATGTCAAGCTCGGTCCATCCAGACTCAGTATTCACCGTGCTGAGATTGACGACAACAAGCACTACGTTCGATCCGTCCGGTGAAGCCTTGCTGTAGCAGATCAATGCATCATTATTAATCCCGTGAAAATGCAGACCCATATTTCGCTGCAGGGCTTTGTTACCTCGCCTGATCTGGTTCAGCCGAGTGACAAGAGGGGCCAGCGACGACGGCGCATCTCTATGCCAATGCTTCAATTCGTACTTCTCGGAGTTGAGATACTCTTCGCCGCCCGGCTTCTGTGGAACGTTCACCGCCAGTTCATAAACGGGACCATAGATTCCATAGTTCGCGCTCAGGGTTGCGGCCAGGATGAGGCGCAGCACGAAAGCGGGACTTCCTCCTTCCTGCAAAATACCCGGCAGGATGTCCGGCGTATTCGGCCAGAAGTTGGGACGAAAAAACTCGTTCACTTCTGTCTGTGTAAGTTCCTTCAGATACTCGGTCAACTCCTCCTTCGTATTGCGCCAGGTGAAGTAGGTATAGCTCTGGCTGAATCCGCTCTTTGCCAGCGAGTACATGACATGCGGACGCGTGAATGCCTCGGCGAGAAACAGCACATCGGGATGTTTGCTTTTAATCTCCTCTATCACCCACTCCCAGAACGGGAACGCCTTGGTGTGAGGGTTATCGACACGGAAGATGCGGACTCCCTGTTTAATCCAGTAAACGAAGACGCTGAGCACTTCATCCCACAATCCGCGCCATGCGGCAGTGGTGAAATCCAGCGGGTAAATGTCCTGATATTTCTTCGGTGGGTTCTCGGCGTATTGAATGCTGCCGTCCGGCCGCTTGCGGAACCATTCCGCATGCTCGGAAACATAGGGGTGGTCTGGCGAGCACTGCAAGGCAATGTCCAATGCCACTTCCAGACCGGCATCCTCTGCCTTCGCCAGCAATCTCTGAAAATCCTTCAGTGTGCCCAGTTGCGGATGGATTGATTTATGCCCTCCATCCGATGAGCCAATGGCCCATGGACTGCCCACATCACCTGAGGCCGCCTCAATGAAGTTGTTGCGTCCCTTGCGGAACGACGCGCCAATGGGGTGGATTGGCGGTAGATAGAGGACATCAAAACCCATCGCCGCAATCTGCGGCAGCAACGCCTCGCAATCGCGAAACGTACCATGCATGCCTTCAACGGGAGCGCACGACCGTGGAAACATCTCGTACCAGGATGAGAAGACCGCCCGCTCGCGGTCCACGACTATTTCCAGTTCCCTTTCAGATCGCGTCGCGAAGCGAAGGTCAGGGTAACGGTCCATGAGCCTGCCGACTTCCTCCATGGCGGAAATATCCAGTTCCACTTGATCGCGCAGTTGAAGCGCATACTGGCGCAAGCGTGCCGCATCTGCTTTTCTGGCTCGCGAGACCGCCGCCTTTACCAGCAGACCGCCACTCCTCAACGCCAATCCAAGATCCTGCCCCGCAGCCATACGGATAACGTAATCGTGGCGCCAGGACGCAAAGTCGTCCACCCATCCCTCGACGCAGTAACGGTACCGTCCGATGGACTCGGCTTGAAACGATGCGCTCCAGACATCATTGCCGTCATGCAGCATGCGAACGTCTTTCCAGGCGCGGTCTCCTTCAGCCCTGTACAGCAACCGGGCAGAGACCATGTCGTGTCCGTCCGCAAAGACCGATGCCGTCACCCGCACCACATCATGCAAGGCACGCTTGACCGGATGGCGTCCGCAGTCCACATGCGGCCTCACATCCTCGATCATGACCCGTCTTCTTCCCTCCGCCGGTTTCCTCATTCCTGGCATTTTTCCATTCTGATGTTTTTCGCGAACTCGTCCACCGGGCCGAAGCAGCTTAGCCATGGCAACCTGCATCTATCAATAGGATAGACGCCTGCTCATGTCGATTTGACTCCGCTGTGCCTCTGCGTGCTGCGTCACGATGACAAGTTCCGATTGTGAACGCCAATTTGATTGCCGTCAGGTAGAGAGATGCGGTTTGGCTGGCAGACGTTTTCCAAATGGAAAACATACCTCCCTCAAGCCTGGCCACATCCCGCATGCGGCCACAGCAAGCCCTCCTTCACACTGTTGAAGAGACGGCGACAAGGAAGCAATGCCCACATCCAGGCCCATCGAAGACTATGCTCTCATCGGAGACTGCGAGACCGCCGCACTCGTTTCACATGACGGCAGTATCGACTGGCTATGCTGGCCATCGTTCTCTTCTGGTGCGTGTTTTGCGGCCATTCTGGGCGACACCAGCCACGGGCATTGGCGCATTGCCCCCACCGGGAATGCATCAGCGCGCCGCCGGTACGAGCCGCACACCCTGGTGCTCGAAACTGTTTTCGATGTTGGCGATGAGCGAGAACCGGAGAAGCTGAAGGACGCAGCCGGCGGTAGTGTCCTGGTAATCGACTATATGCCCGTCCGCGACCGGCACTCGCACGTGGTCCGCATCGTGCGCGGCATCCGCGGTGTCGTCGCAATGCGTATGGATCTAGCTCTGCGCTTTGACTATGGCAGCATCACGCCGTGGGTGACAAAGACAGAGGACGGAATACGCGCCATCGCCGGGCCGGACATGGTGCTGCTTCGCAGCAGCGCCCCACTTCGCGGAGAAGCCATGACCACTGTCAGTGAGTTCAACATTTCCGCTGGCGAGGAAGTCACCTTCGTCCTTTCCTATGGCGCCTCATATGAGGATCCGCCGGCGGCGATTGACCCATTCGCGGCTCTGGCTGCAACACGCCAATACTGGCGAAACTGGGCATCGCTCAGTGTGTATAAGGGCGCGTATGCAGACGCTGTGGAGCGCTCACTCATCACGCTGAAGGCGCTCACGTACAGGCCAACCGGCGGCGTCATTGCAGCACCCACCACATCGCTGCCGGAACAGGCCGGCGGCCCTCGCAACTGGGATTATCGCTACTGCTGGCTGCGGGACACATCCTTTACACTGCTTGCTCTGATCGATGCCGGATATCAAAAGGAGGCCATGGCCTGGCAACAGTGGCTACTGCGCGCCGTGGCCGGGTCGCCCGACCAGATACAGACCCTCTATGGCATCTGCGGCGAACGCCAGCTTGTGGAGTGGGAAGTGCCTTGGCTACCAGGATATGCCGGCTCCAAACCAGTTCGTATCGGCAATGCAGCCTCTCAGCAGTTTCAGCTCGACGTCTTTGGAGAGATCGCGGCGGCGCTGCTGCATACCCATGATGACAGCGACAAGCTGGGCACAGGACTCGCTCTGCAATGCGCCATGACCACTCACCTGGAAACGGTATGGAGCGAACCGGATGAAGGTATCTGGGAGGTGCGCAGCGGGCGGCAGCACTTCACCTATTCCAAGGTAATGGCTTGGCTTGCCTTCGACTGCGCCATCCAGAGGCTGGAACGAAAAAAGCCTCCGCTCGACAAGGAAGAAAGCGAAAACATCCTGCGCTGGAGCAACATCCGTCAGCAAATTCACGATGACGTCTGTTCGCGCGGGTTCAACACGCAAATGAACAGCTTTGTTCAATCCTACGGATCGATGGAGCTGGATGCTTCCTGCCTGCTGATTGCCATGGTTGGCTTCCTGCCGCCCACTGACCCGCGCATTCGCGGAACCGTGGAGGCCATAGAAGCGAACCTGATGCCAGATGGTCTGGTGCTGCGTTACAACACGCAAACCAGCGACGATGGTCTGCCGCCAGGTGAAGGTGTGTTTCTCGCCTGTAGTTTCTGGATGGTGAGCAACCTGGTTCTGCTGGGACGCAACGCTGATGCGCAGAGACTCTTTGACAAGCTGCTTGCGCTGGCTAACGATGTGGGCTTGCTGGCAGAGGAGTACAACCCATCATCACAAAGATTTGCCGGCAATTTCCCCCAGGCTCTTTCGCATCTTGCCCTCACCAGTGCGGCCTTTACCCTGGCAGGCATGAAAAGCAAATTGACCAACGGGGCTGCCATTGCCCCTGGGGCGACATCGCTCAACCCAGGACTGGACAACCAATCCTCGCCAAAAGTACTCAAAACAGTTTGACGCATTTTTCAGGCATATTTGACATCGGCAGCTAATACGCCGTTGTTACCTACACCGTTGTTACCCTCTTGCGCCACCACGCGCCATAGAGAATCGCAGAGCGCGCTGAATTCAACTTACAGGAAGCCGGATTGATGCCCCGTACGCCACGAGCAACCTATCGTCTTCAATTGCATGCAGGCTTCAACTTCGATGATGCAGTGCGCATGACAGATTACCTCTGCGCCCTGGGCATTTCTCACATATATGCATCGCCCTACATGCAGGCCGCACCCGGAAGCAAGCATGGGTATGACATTGTCGACCATCAGCGCGTGAACCAGGAACTTGGCGGCGAGGAAGCCCACCAGCGCTTCTGCGCCAAGCTGGCGGAATGCGGCCTGGGCCAGGTGCTGGACATCGTTCCCAACCACATGTCACTGGTGAGCAACAACAGGTATTGGTGGGACGTCATGGAAAACGGCGCATCGAGCCGCTATGCCTCCTACTTTGACATTGACTGGCAGCCTGTGGAATCAAAGCTGCGAGACAAGGTCCTGGTGCCAATTCTTGCCGATCAGTACGGGCGCATACTTTCGGCAGGAGACATCAAGGTGGTCAGGCAGGGGAATAATTTCCTGGTGCGCTATTTTGACCATGTTCTGCCCGTCGCGCCGCGCTCCCTGTCCATCCTGCTGACGAGGGCGGCAGACAAGGCCAACTCCGACACGCTCCACTTTCTATCGGACTCGCTGGCGAACCTGCCCGCTCCCAACTCTGTTGAGCGATCTGTGATCCTTGCCCGCCACCGCGACAAAACGGTGCTTGGCACTCTGCTGGAGCACGCATTGGAAGAGGACGCTTCCATAGCGCAGGCGATCGACAGTTCCATTGAGGAGTTGAACGCTGACATTGACGCCCTCGACAACTTCCTCAATCAGCAAAACTACCGCCTGGCCTTCTGGCGCACATCTGACCAGGAAATTGGCTACCGCCGATTCTTCGACGTGAACACGCTGGTTGGGCTCCGCGTCGAACGCGAACACGTCTTTGCGGAGACACACTCGCTCCTCCTCAAGTGGCTGGAACAGGGTGTGCTCGATGGTGTGCGCGTGGACCATCCTGATGGCCTCAGAAATCCACTTCACTACTTCGAGCGGCTGCGCAGAACCGCCCCCAATGCATGGATCGTTGGCGAAAAAATTCTGGGACCAGAAGAGCAGTTGCGCGAGGAATGGCCGATTGAAGGCACCACCGGCTATGACTTTCTAAACCAGGTCAACAGCCTGCTGATTGACCCTAAAGGTCTGGCGGAAATTACCAGCATCTATAGCGACTTCACTGGCGAGTCCACTGACTTCCTGGAAATCTGCCGGGAGAAGAAGCTCAACCTGATGCAGGTGGCGCTGGGCAGCGACGTGAACCGGCTTACGTCTCTGTTTGTGGAGATATGCGAAGGCAACAGGGACAGGCGCGACTATTCCCGCACAGAGATACGCCGCGTGATCCGCGAGGTTGCAGCATGCTTTCCTGTTTACAGGACCTATGTGGACGCCGACCGAGGACATATTATCCCAGAAGATATCAGCAGGATTTCCGAAGCCGTAGAGGCCGGACGGCGACGGCGCCAGGATGTGGATTCCGGCCTGTTTGACTTTTTGGCCGACGTGCTCTGCCTGCGCTCCACTGGCAAGCTGGAGTCTGAATTTGTCATGCGCTTTCAGCAGTTCACCGGACCGGTGATGGCCAAGGGCGTGGAAGACACAGCACTCTACTGCTACAACAGGCTCGTCGGCCTCAATGAAGTCGGCTCCGACCCCAGTCGCAATGGCGTAAGCGTGGAGGAGTTCCACCAGTTCTGCGGTGCGACGCAGAGGCGCCACCCCTACACCATGCTCACGCTTTCCACGCATGACACGAAGCGCAGCGAAGATGTCCGCGCGCGCCTGGCTGTCCTGTCTGAGTTCCCATCGCGATGGCATGCTGCTCTGCGCAGATGGTCGCGCATGAACGCACGTTTTCGGACGGGCAGCTTTCCGGACCGCAACATTGAATATCTTTACTATCAAACCCTCGTCGGTGCATGGCCTCTCGACATCGAACGCGCAACTGCCTACATGTTGAAGGCTGCCCGCGAAGCCAAGCAGCACACCACCTGGACCTCGTCCAATCAAGACTATGAAGCAGCGCTGGAGTCCTTTGTCCGTGCGACTCTTCGCCATGAACCATTTCTGCACGAACTGAACCAGTTTGTGGAGCGGGTGCTGCAGCCGGGACGCATCAACTCGCTTGCCCAGACTCTGCTCAAATACACAGCGCCCGGGGTGCCAGACCTCTACCAGGGCACAGAACTCTGGGACCTGAGCCTGGTTGATCCTGACAACCGTCGTGAAGTGAACTATGAAATCCGCCGCAAACTGCTTGGCGAACTCGAGCACCTCTCCATCGCAGAGATCATGGCCCGCAGCAACGAGGGCCTTCCCAAGCTGTGGGCCATACATCGCGCACTTTCAGTGCGCCGGGAATATCCAGCCTCATTTGGAGTGCACGCTTCCTATCTCCCGCTGACAGCTCAGGGCCCCAAGGCAGCTCATCTGGTCGGTTTCATGCGCGGCGCAAATCTTGCCGTGCTCGTGCCCCGGCTGCCCAGCCTGCTTGGCGGCTACTGGTCAAACAGCACAGTCGATCTTCCCAGCGGCACTTGGCGCAACGAGTTCACGCAGACCAATATCGAAGGTGGCCGCGTCAAACTCCAGCTCATCTTCGAACAATTTCCCATAGCACTGCTTACACGTGGAGACTGACATCGCATGCACACATTCTCAGTCTGGGCGCCAAGGGCAAGGTCCGCGGCTGTCAAGATCAATAGCACACTTCACCGAATGTCCCCACTGACTGACAAACCTGAGGATGCTGGATGGTGGTCGGCCACAGTAGAAGAGGCTGGCCCCGGCACTGACTATGCCTACGTCCTGGATAATGACCCGCAGGCATATCCAGACCCTCGCTCCGCATGGCAACCCAACGGCGTCCATGCCGCATCGCGCGTTTACGACCACTCCGCCTTTCCCTGGACCGACCATACCTGGCGGCATGCACCATCGCCATTGGCAAACCAGAATGAAGAGCAGGGCATCCAGATCTCCAACGCAATCTTCTATGAGGTGCATCTGGGCACATTCACGCCGGAAGGAACATGCGACGCCGCCATCACGCGTCTGGATTACTTGCGTGATCTTGGCGTCACCCATGTTGAACTAATGCCTGTTGCCGCATCACCTGGCAGGTTTGGCTGGGGATACGACGGTGTCGCGCTCTTTGCGCCAGACCAGGTTTATGGAGGGCCCGATGCCCTCAAGCGGTTTGTTGACGCCTGCCATGCACGCGGCCTGGCCGTACTTCTCGACGTGGTTTACAACCACTTCGGGCCCTCTGGAAACTACACTGGCAGGTTCGGCCCATACCACCTCGAAAGCCACACCACCCCCTGGGGAAGCGCCGTCAACCTTGAAGGCGCAGGCAGCCATCATGTGCGCCGCTTCTATTGCGACAACGCCATCATGTGGCTGCGTGACTACCATTTCGACGGCCTGCGCCTCGATGCCGTACACGCTTTCGTTGACCGTTCTGCTGTGCATTTCCTGGAGCAGCTTTGCTGTGAAATCACGGCACTGCAGGCAGAGCTTGGCAGGCCTCTCGTACTCATTGCTGAAAGCGACCTCAATGACCCACGCATCGTCACTCCAAGAACGCAGGGAGGCTATGGCATGGATGCACAGTGGAGCGACGACTTCCACCATGCCTTGTTCGGCCTGCTCACCGACGAGCGTACCGGCTACTATGCGGACTTTGGCTCCATGGCCCAACTTGCCAAATCGCTCACCTCGGCGTTTGTGTATGGCGGGGAGTTTTCCATCTATCGCGACCGCAACCATGGCCGCCCTGTGGATGGCCTATCAACACATAGATTTCTTGGCTACATTCAAAACCACGATCAGGTCGGCAATCGCGCCCTGGGCGAGCGCCTGCACCACATCGCAAACCTGGACCGCGCAATGCTGGCCGCGGCGCTTGTGCTGACTTCGCCCTTTGTGCCCATGATTTTCCAGGGAGAGGAGTTTGCCGCATCCTCGCCGTTTCTGTATTTCGCCGACCATGATGACCCTGGTCTGGCACAAGCCGTCTCAAAAGGACGCCGCATGGAGTTTGCCGCGCTCGGCCTCAATCCAGAGTCTGTTCCAGACCCTGAGGACCAGGCCACATTTGAGTGCTCCAAGCTGCGCTGGAATGAACTGCACGCAATGGGAGGCCAGCATCATGCGCAGATGTCACAGTGGTACCGTGACCTGATACGCCTGCGCCGCCAGCATCCGTCGCTGCATGCGGGAGTGACGATTCGCCCACGCGGCCGCAAGACAAAATCCCTCAACGTGAGCTTCAATGAAGAGCGAGCCTGGCTGAAGATGCGGCGCGGCGACTTCACCATACTGTGCAACCTTGGCACGGAAATTTACAAGCACGCCATGGGCAAGAACGAGAATATCGTCCTGAGCAATCGGGCAAGCCTTTCAGACCGCCACCTTCTGCTGCAGCCCGACGGTGTGGCCATCGTCAGCGCAGCCGGATTGCCGCTGGACCGCTAGAGCATTTCTCCTGTAGGTATACGCCGAAGCTGAAGCAGCTTACGCCGTTTTTTCCAAGAAAAACGGCACTCGCTGAACTTATCCGGTGCACAGTAACAGGAGAACTGCTCTAAGCTACACAGGCCAGCCATTCCGAGAGCGAAGTGAAGAATGACAAACCATTTCCATTGCGCTGCACCAAGGGAGAACTGCCGCTAAAAACCGAAAGGGATGAACCCACACCATGTTCCGGTGTGGACTCATCCCAGGTTTACAACAGCGCCAGATGTCTTTCAAGAGACGCCTGAGCTAGTAGCGATAGCTTTCCGGCTTGTATGGACCTTCCTGCGCGACGCCAAGATACTCTGCCTGCGCAGCGGACAGTGTCGTCAACTTCACACCTATCTTCTCCAGGTGCAGACGTGCCACTTCCTCGTCCAGTTTCTTGGGCAGGGTATACACGTTCACCTTGTAAGTGTCCTTGTTCTTCCACAAGTCCAACTGCGCCAGCGTCTGGTTGGCGAAGCTGTTGCTCATCACAAAGCTGGGGTGCCCAGTGGCGCAACCCAGGTTCACCAGCCGCCCCTCTGCAAGCACAAAAATCGCATTGCCAGTGGGGAACGTGTATTGGTCCACTTGTGGCTTGATGTTCAGCTTGGTCACGCCCGCTTCCGCGTTCAGCTTGTCCATCTGTATCTCATTGTCAAAGTGGCCAATGTTGCAGATGATCGCCTGGTCCTTCATCTTCTTCATGTGCTCAAGCGTGATAATGTCCAGGTTGCCCGTGCAGGTCACATAGATGTCTGCACGTCCCAGAGTCTCCTCCAGCGTCGTCACCTCGTAGCCCTCCATCGCGGCCTGCAGAGCGTTGATGGGGTCAATTTCAGTCACAACCACGCGCGCGCCCAGACCGCGCAGTGAAGCGGCAGAACCCTTGCCCACGTCGCCATAGCCGCACACAACCGCGACCTTGCCCGCCACCATCACGTCTGTCGCGCGCTTGATGCCGTCCACCAGCGACTCGCGGCAGCCATACAGGTTATCGAACTTCGACTTGGTCACCGAATCATTCACGTTGATGGCCGGCACCAGTAGCTTGCCCTGCTCCATCATCTTGTACAAGCGGTGTACTCCTGTTGTCGTCTCCTCTGACACGCCGCGCCATTCCTTCACCACACCATGCCAGTACTGTGGCCTCTCTGCATGAATCTTCTTCAGCAGGTTCTTGATGACCTGCTCTTCCTGGCTGCCCGAAGGTGAGTCAACCCATTTGTCGCCATTCTCAAGCTCGTAACCCTTGTGAATCAGCAGCGTCACGTCACCACCATCATCGACAACAAGCTGCGGCCCTTTGCCTTCGCCGTGGTCCAGAGCGCGCCCCGTGCACCACCAGTACTCCTCCAGCGACTCGCCCTTCCACGCGAACACAGGAACGCCAACGGCGGCAATCGCGGCGGCGGCGTGGTCCTGCGTAGAGAAGATGTTGCAGCTTGCCCAGCGAACGTCCGCACCCAGTTCCACTAGCGTCTCAATGAGCACGGCGGTCTGTATCGTCATGTGCAGCGACCCGGTGATGCGTACGCCTGCCAGCGGCTTGCCGGCTGCATACTTGCGGCGGATGGCCATCAGGCCCGGCATCTCATGCTCGGCGATGGTGATCTCTTTGCGTCCCCAGTCGGCCAGCGACATGTCGGCTACTTTGTACTCAGTTGCGGCGGGCGTCAGCGTTGCGGTTGCCATAGGTAAGACTCCTCATATCTTGATGTCAGGCTTCTTCTATATTAGAAGCGATTGGCATAGGCGTGATGAGGATATTAGCACACGGGGAGTTTCGCTCCTGCTGTGCCAAACACAGAAGGGCCTAGTATTCGACAGCATCAATACCAGCAACGCAGACTCCGCACCCTCGCTAGTTCGCGCATCCCTCCCGCATGCTGCGCGTCGATCCAGCCCATTCTCCAGGCTGGGAACTACACCGCAGCTTGGCCCCCTGCATAACCGGTTCGTACCGCAGAACTGTATCGTTAAACGCTGCTGCGGGCTACGCTATCATCGACGCGCCCGCAGCAGATGTTTCTCTTCAACCATTCGCGATGATTCATTTCCCTGTGGCGCAACTGCGTCACGTTCTGACGGGAAATGCTTCCATCACACCTCCTGATGCTCGGTCTGCTCGATGACTGTGTCCTTTACGCCCTTGCTGCGGCCCACGCTGAAGTTCTTCACCTTGTCCAGAACGAACTTGGGAACCCCAGGCTGCTCGTCCGTCTTGATGCGGTAAAAGTCTGCGCCATCCACGTCCAGCAAGGAAAACGACGGCCTCTGGTCCGGACTGGTGGCCAATATCTGCACGTCGCTTATCTCTATGTTCTTCACGTGCCGGATATAAAAGCCATTGGAAGGCATGGCCCCGAACATCCCCGGCTCAGGATACGCATTTTCCTTTTCCGGTGGAACAATCGTCGCCTGCTCCTTGGTTCCACCCCCCTGATGCTCCAGATACATGTTGGAAATCTTTATGTTCTCTATCGGAAAACCGGGAATGCCGCTGATAATGCAACCCAACTTCGACACCGCGTTCGAGGAGACGATATTGCTGATAATGATGCGGCGCACGGCCCCCACCTTGGTGCTCTCAGCGGGGCCGCGAAGGCGACTGCCAAGGCGCATGAAGATCGGCGCTGAGATGATGTCCCGCATCGTTATATTGGTTACCACCATATCCTCCAGCAGAGCGCCGTCCTCGCTCTCGAATGCGAGCCCCTGGCAGCCATCGAATACGCAGTTGCTCACCGCCACGTTCTTGAAGCCACCGTTTGACTCGGTTCCAAACTTGATGCGGCCAGTACGCGGCACACGCTCATTCGCATCCCACTTCTTCCATGTACCGTCCAGCAGCGTGCCAAGCACGTACGCGCCCGTCACGTAGCAGTTGGAAATGGTCATGTTCTCGCAGGCACGGTTGTACCCCAGCGCAAAGCTGCTCTTCGGCACAATGGCGTCATCCCATGGAGAGTTCACCGTGCAGTTGTTGACATGCACGTTGCGGCAGCAGTCAATGTCCATGCCATCGCGGTTGGTGTCGATCGTAAGACCGTCGATGGTCAGGTTGTCCACGCCCGTCGCGAGGATGCCGAACCATCCTCCCTTCAGTATCTGAAAGTCCTTCAACAGCACGTTGTAGCAGTTCTTCAGGCTGATGGACTTGTTGCCAACTCCCGGCATGCCCGACTTAGGCCCAGGACCGTAGCCCTTGCTCAAGCCGCGGCCCCAGATGCGCCCAGGCCCAAGGATGGAAATATCGTGCAGGCCATCGCCCCAGATCAAGCTGTTCTTCCAGTGATTGTGGCCGTAGTCCTGGTACTGCTCCCAGGCCTGATTCGGCTCAGCCTCGTCGTACCCGCCCTTGCCATCAGCAGGTGGGTCGGCAGCGACGATCACCGCGCCCTGATCCAGATAAAGCGACACATTGCTCTTCAAACGAATCGTGTAACAGAGATAGTTGCCCGCAGGAAAGCGCACCGTGCCTCCGCCCGCAGCCGCTGCCGCATCAATGGCTTTGTTGATCGCGGGCGTGTCGATGGTTGTGCCGTCTCCAGTCGCGCCAAACGCCTTGACATCCATCACGCCGTTTATGCCCGCGCTGTTTGCGCCATGATGCACCATGCCACCCATCTGACCTGACTGTGCCAGGGCTGGCGCAGTTGCAACCGTGGTCAACGCCGCTCCCGTAAGTCCGCTGCCCGCCAGCTTCAAAAAATCTCTGCGTAATGAATTCAGTCGTCGCTTTCAATTTGCGAAACTAACTGCGGAAGCACAAGGCCAATTGGTCAAACGGAACAATTCGCTCATTGGCTATAGCGTGATTGGTAGTACCTGTTATCAGATTATTTTGCGATCGAAGCAGAAAATAATTGCTTTTACCTTCGGCTAAGAAAATTATTGTGCAGCCAATAGATTGTCAAGCCATTTCAGTGGACAGACCTTTCATAATTCATTTCCCAACCTTTCGCGCTACTGCTACCCTTCCATCAACCCATGGACAACCCAGCCGCCACACCGACACAACCTGCCGGAAACACTGTCCCCTACAGCGGCGAACTTCCCCGCGTGCTCAATCTCTCCCATGCCACCGCCATCGTCGTCGGCACCATCATCGGGAGCGGCATCTTCCTGGTTGCGCAGGAGATGATGCGCGCCGTCGGCTCCTCCGCCATGGTGTTTGCCGTCTGGATCACCGGCGGCCTGCTTTCGCTCTTCGGCGCCATGACCTATGCCGAACTGGGAGCCATGCGCCCCCAGACCGGCGGCGAGTACGTCTACCTGCGAGACGCCTTCGGTGACATGCCCGCATTTCTCTACATGTGGACGTGGTTCGCCGTAGCCAAGCCCGCCTCCATCGCCAGCGTCACCAGCGGACTGGCCCGCGTGCTTGGCACCTTTGGCATCTTTCACTTCCTTGAAGGGCCTGCAATCCACGGACCCTTCACCATCCTCTGGTCGCAACTCTTCGCCATCGGGCTCACGTGGCTCATCACTGGCCTCAACTACCTGGGCATCAAGAAAGCGGGAGACTTCCAACTCTTCTTTACCTGGCTGAAGGTGGCCATGGTGCTGGTGATTGTCGGGTTCTGCTTCTTCGGGGCGGGCAGCCACGGCAGCATGGCGAATTTTGCTTCATCCTTCACGGGAGCACAGGGAGGCATCACCGGATTCATGGTCGCTCTGATCGCGGCGTTGTGGGCCTATGACGGATGGAACGACCTGACGATGGTAGCGGGTGAGGTGCGCAACCCCCAGCGCAACCTGCCCATTGCCTTGATCGCGGGAGTCGGTATTGTTTGCGTGCTCTACATGGCGACGCACGCCGCAATTCAATATGTGCTGCCTGCGGCGGGAATCGCCAACGAACCCCGGCCAGCCGCCTATGCCATGAGCATCGTCACCGGCCACTGGGGAGCGGCACTGGTCTCCATCGGCATGGCGGTCAGCATCTTCGTCACGCTGAACGGAACGACCATGTCCGGAGCGCGCATCCCCTTTGCCGCCGCGCGCGACGGCCTGTTCTTCCGCTCGCTCGGGCACATCCATCCTCGCTTCAAGAGTCCGTCCACATCGCTCATCGTGCAGGCCATGCTCAGTTCGTTTCTGCTGATTGTTGTGGGGCGGTTTCAGTCGCTTTTCTCGCTGGCCATCTTCGCGGAGTGGCTCTTCTACACACTCACCGCCAGCACCATCTTCGTCTTCCGCTTCCGCGAACCGCAGGCAGAGCGCCCCTACCGCGTGTGGGGATACCCGCTGCTGCCGGCGCTGTTCATCATAGCCGCCAGCGTGTTGCTCTACTACTCCTATACGAGCAACCTGAAGAATTCCCTGATCGGCACAGCCCTCATCCTGCTCGGCGTCCCTCTCCACTACTGGATCAAGCAGCGTTATGGGAACACTGCGAAATGAGGGCCTGCATAGCGCCAGATATTATGGCTAAATCATGCATCGCCACACATCAGCAATTGCGCCCTGGGAGGCTTGCTACGAGCGCTGACGCACTACGCGCTCATACAGTTCCACATAGTCCTTTGCTGGCTGCGTCCAGGAATATTCCTGCGCCATGCCGTTTACCATCAGGATGCGCCATGCTTCCTTGTTGCGGAAGGTATCCAGCGCCCACTTCATCGTATCCAGCAAGGCAGACGGAGTGTAATCCCAGAACTTGAAGCCCGTCCCGGTGTTGCTCTCCCAGTTCCAGTTGTCGATGGTGTCGTCCAGACCGCCGGTGGCATGCACCACAGGCACCGTCCCATACTTCAGGCTGTAGATCTGGTTTAGCCCGCATGGCTCGTAGCGGGAGGGCATCAGGAACATGTCCGATCCCGCCTCTATCTTGTGCGCCAGGACATTGTCGTACTTCACCATCACGCGCACCTTGTCCGGAAAGCGGTCCTCCATCTCCCGCATTACATCTTCGTAGTACTGCTCGCCGTTGCCGAGGGCAATCAAAACCATGTCCTCGTTCGCGAGTTGATCGATGACCTGCGTCAGCAGGTCAAAGCCCTTCTGCGTTGCGAAGCGGGACACTACGCCCACCACAGCCGTTTGCGCGCCAATATGCTCCAGCCCGAAGGCGTGCAGCAGGTCGCGCCGGCACTCCGCCTTGCCGCTCAAATTTTCAGAGGTGTAGTGCGCCGCAATGTTGCCGTCCGTTGCGGGGTTCCACTCATCGTAGTCCACACCGTTCAGAATGCCGCTCACATCCCGCGACCGCATCCGCAGCACGTTCTCAAGCGTCTCGCCAAACTCCGGCGTCTGTATTTCCTCAGCGTACTTGCGGCTCACCGTCGTAATCGCGTCCGCGTACACGATGCCGCCCTTCAGAAAATTCACCGTGTCATAGTGCTCCAGTTTGTCCATGGTGAACATGTCCCAGGGGAGCAGCAGTTTGATCATTGTCTCCGGCGGAAACCATCCCTGGTAGCCAGCGTTGTGGATGGTCAGCACGCTCGGCACGTGGCGCAGCACGGGATCGAAGAAATAAGTCGACCGCAGCAGCACTGTCAGCATCGCCGCCTGCCAGTCATGCACGTGGAAGACATCCGGCACTCCAAGCTGCTTGCTCGCCTCCAGCACGGCGCGGCAGAATAGCCCGAAGCGCTCCGCGTTGTCCCCATAGTCACCGCTGGGCGTGCTGTAGAAACTCTCCCGGTCAAACATCTCCGGGCAGTCCACAAAGTAATGCTGCACGCCATTCTTCACACCGCCGTCCAGAATCGCCACGAAGCGGTTGTAATAGTCAAATGGAATGGTCAGGCTGCGAATCGCTGCTGGCGCGTCCGGCTCCAGCTTGGCCACCTGTCGGTAGCGTGGCAGGTAGACCGTCACGCGGTGCCCCAGTTTTGCCAGAGCCTGCGGCAAAGACCCCACCACATCTGCTAGCCCGCCCGTCTTTGCGTACGGCACACACTCTGAAGCTGCAAACACAATATGCATCTCTGTCCCCTTGCAACACATGTCGCTCCCCATGCGCACCTTGCACAGCGAGCGAAGCGATAGTCTATAACGTGCACAGTCTATCTGGATGCAACGGCAACGGACTTCCGCGCGCAGCAAGCAAAACAGACCATCCTGAAGAAACCGTACGCCCCTTGGCAAATCCAGGGTGGCTTAGCAACCCGGACCCACACATATGAAGCACAAACCAAAACTCGGCCAGAACTTCCTCGTGGACCACGCAGCCTCGCAGCGCATCGCGGACGCACTCGGCGACATGCGCGACCACACCGTCATTGAGATCGGCCCCGGCCATGGAGCCATCACCACTCTACTGGCCAGCCGCTGCAAACGGCTCATCGCCATCGAACTGGACACATCCCTGGCGAAGGAACTACAGTTCCGTTTCCGCGAACAGCCGCACGTCCAGATCGTCCAGGGAAGCATTCTCCATACGGATATCGCAAAGCTCGTACCTGAAGGCGAAAAGGCCTCCGTCATCGGCAACCTGCCCTACTACATCACGTCAGACATCCTGCTCCAACTCTTTGATGCACATGCCGTCCTCGACCGCGCCGTCATCATGGTGCAGCGCGAGGTGGCCGACCGCGTCGCCGCAGCTCCCGGCGTGCGCGACTACGGCCTGCTCTCCGCCACAGCGCAAATGTATGCCCAGGTGGACAATCTCTTCACGCTGCCACCGTCCGCCTTCTCTCCACCGCCCGACGTCCACTCCTCGGTCCTGCGGCTCACTTTCTCGCCAAGATTCCAGGAATTCGGTATCGACCCAACCGGCTTCGACCACTTCCTTAAGCAATGCTTCAGCCAGAAGCGCAAGACTCTTTCAAACAATCTCCGTTTTGCCGGATACGAACCCAGCGCCATAGCAGCCGGCCTGGCGCTGAGCCACATACCGCTGCAGGCGCGTGCTGAGGCGATCCCTCTTGAAGCCATGGCCGCCCTCTACCGGGCCATGCGCACCTCACTCCCGGCAAGTTGACCCAGTTCAATCGCGTACGCGAATCCGCAAAGCAAAAGCCGGCCCTTTATCCGCAGGACCGGCTTTCGTTTCACCCAGTTTAATTCCACTAGCCTTCATTCCACTCCCGACACCTCTACCGGAATCGAGGGCTCGTCGACGGGTTAGGTGCAGACCCGCCCGGTTGCGGAGCCGGATGCGGAGCCGGTTGCGGCGCAGTAGGACGCGAAGGCTGTGGCGGCCCGGACGGGCGCGACGGAGCAGTCGGGCGCGATGGCGGCGGAGTGTATCCCCCGCGCGACCCCGATGGCCGTGTCTGGTTTGGATTGGTCTGCGAAGAAGGACGCCCAGACGGGGCTGTCCCGCCGCTGGAGGGATATCCCGGCCGCGACGCTGCACCAGGCTCTGCCCGCCCTGGGATATAGACAGGGCCAGGCTGATTCATCACTCCCGTATTCATATCTGCTCCGCTCTGGTCCTGCTGTCCCTGCGGCGGCAGGCCTAGCGACGGCTCATGCGTTCTGGAATTCACGGGGTAGTCCCGCACCAGGGATGACCTGGCCGAATTCAACCCGTCCCCGGCCGGTACTGGCTTGAGCGGCTCCACAGACCTGCCCTGTACGATGATGGGCTGTGTCGCTACCGGACCGCCGCCACCATCCATACCGCCCCCCGCAACCGGCTGCTTGCCTCCATGGGTCACTGGTATGATCCTCGTCGGACGTACGCCGCCGCCATAGGTCCCCGTAACGACGGGCCTGTGCGGTGGCTTGTAACCCTCCGGATGGCTTGCGATATTTGTGTACCGAGCCGACCGGTTGGCGTCGTATGCCACGCCCAACTGCCCGGTGAATCCTCCCACAAAGCCGCTGCCCCACGCGCCTCCGTAGCTGCCGCATCCCACCACTGGCATCCATCCCCAGCCAAAGCCCTGCGCATAGTTCCAACTACCACACTGAAAGGGAATCCAGCCCCAGGGGTAGGCAGACACCCACACATATCCATAGGTAGGATAGTCGGCCCAATAGCCATTCCCGTATGGATCGAAGTCGTCTCCATACCCCGCCGGCTGCCACATCAAGCCATAGCCTGGTACCGGATACCAGTTACCGTATGCATCAAGATCGGACCATCCATATCCCACATCGCCCGCGTAGTCGTTCCGCGCCGTCGTAGTATGGGCCGCCTGCTCCAGAGCCACCTGGTCGCGGTCATCGTTCCACTGGTCCCAGGAGTCCGGCGTGATGCTCTGCGACAGAAAATAGCGCGATGGATCATCCGCATCCGCGTGAAGGCTCTCGCCGCCATGCACCTCAACCACGTAGGAATCCACCTTCTCCACCTGCACATCACCATCAAACACGGCCACATCCGCCGGTTGCACATCCAGACTTACGCGCACCGTTGAGTTCTCCATCGGGCTGAACTCTCCGTCCGGATAATCCACCAGGTAGCTGTACTTCCGGGAGCTGCGAAGCTCCAGGTAGGTCATGCCCGTCAGCAGCGAAATTGCCGAGTCATACCCGGTCTTTCCCTCGCTCAACTGGTCCAGGCTGATGGAACTGTTCGGGGTCAGCCGAATCAGGCTGCCATCCTCGAATTCGATCTCCGCGCGCCCATCGTCGCCGGTCTGCACGCGCGTGCCCTCCAGCAGCGGCATGTTCCGGTATGCCTGCTTGAACTCGGCCGCCTCTCCGCGAAAAATCTCTACCTTGCCTTCCACATCGCTCAACCGCACAATGCGCGGCTTCGGCATGTCCTGCGCGTGGGCCACGGCGGGCGGAAGCGCGCATCCAAGCCCCAGCGCCAAACCTAACATGCCACTCATAAACCTGCGCAACGGCAGGACTCGGCCTCGATTGAGCCAGATAGAAGAAAAATACTTCACGTGGAACACCTCATGGGGCGGGCTTCGCTCAGAACTCGCGTAACTTCGTCATTTTAGACGCTGCAGAAGGCCGCAGGCGAGCACCACAGGGGACCCGGCCCGCAGACCGTCCCTGATTACAACACGCCCTTGGAGACATTTTGCGGGAAAGCGCTCATTGCACCGCGAACCAGGCCCTACTTTCGGCCCACATTCTGCTGCGTCAGCGTCTGCGCGGTATGGATATGGCAGATGCAGATGGCGAGCGCATCGGCGGCATCGGCAGGCTCAGGAATGCTGTCCATATTCAGCAGCCGCGCCACCATGTACTGAACCTGCTCCTTCTTCGCCAACCCATAGCCCACCACGGCGGACTTGATAGACAGCGGAGCATACTCGGCAATGCCCAGCCCGCAACCCGCCGCGGCAAGTATCGCCACTCCGCGCACCTGCCCCAGCTTCAAGGCCGATTTCGGGTTCACCGAATAGAACACTTCCTCCACAGCCACCACATCGGGCTGCCAGAGCGTAATCAGCTCGCAAAGCTCACGATGCACCTGCATCAGGCGCAGCGCCGTGCTTTCCTTCTTGTTCAGCCGGACGGCGCCATGCACCAGCCGCACCAGCTTCGGGTCGCGCGCAGCCTCGTCCATCTCCACGCAGCCATATCCAGTGAATTCCGTCCCGCAGTCAATCCCAAACACACGCATGCGCGAAGTTTACTTGATATCTGCCGCGGTGTTCTTCTGCGACCGCTTGCGCCACAACTGGATGATTCCGGCAAGGATGATGAAGCCACCACCGCCCGGCAGCAGAAAATACTTCATGATCGCCTGAAAATGGTCCTCAAAGAAGTTCCTCGCTGACCGCACACTTACCGCTTCTATGGAAAATGGCTTCGAATAAACATCAATCGACCTGTCCGGCGCTCCATTCATCACGACGGAGACTGTCAGCTTCAGCATCTTGTTCTTGCCGGAATGGTTGGGCGTCACGTTCCATGACCAGTCTGTGGAGCCAGTGGCCGGCACATACTTCTGGCTCTGCGTATCCAGAGGCACAACCGTCAGGTCGTCTCCATTGGCTGACATCATCTCCGCCTTCATCTGGGTAGACACTCTGATCTGGTCCGTGCCCGTTGCATTCGGCAGAGCAGGCCCCTTGTCCAGGTAGCCATGAATCTTCACCGTCACAGGCTTGGTCTGACCCACTACCATCACCGGCAGAACATCCCAGTCGATATTGCCGTTCTTCAGGCTCCCAAACCAGGTCTCTTCCGCCGTGTCTTCGCTCGGGTTCGCCATCGCTGAAGCAGTCATCCGACGCACCCGCCTGGCCGCAACCGGGGCGGCGGCCGTAACTACCGTAGCCGCCATATCCGCATCCATTGCCGAATCCACAGAGGCAGCCGCTGTGGAAGCGCTCGCGCCGCCACCACCACCTTGCGCAGGTGATGATGCCACGGGTGCTGGGGATGTCGGCGGAGGAGGAGCTGCTGCTTCTACAGGCTCAGGAGAACCAAGTGCCACAGAAGCCACCACCGGCGGAGGAGCGGTGCCTGTACTTGTCCCCGCCACGCGCACCTGCTGCCTGTGACAGCCGACAAGTGCCACAGCCAAAAGCAGAGCCAGCCACTTCCAGTGCGATTTCATGAGGCATACATTGTGCGGCACGCTTTGCAATTAATCCAGCGTGTTCTTATGTGCTTTTTACGCCATGGAAAATAGCTCCGCACATCACCGCGAAATCCCTTCAAAGGGAGAACTCGCCGTCGCATACAGCTTCCGCTGCATGCGCCCGGCAAGGTAAGCCTGCCTGCCAGCCAGCACACCATGGTGCATCGCTTTGGCCATCAGCACTGGGTCGGCGGCGGCGGCAATCGCCGTGTTCATCAGCACCGCGTCGAAGCCCATCTCCATGGCCAGCGCCGCGTCCGATGCCGTCCCCACTCCCGCGTCCACAATCAGCGGAACCTCGGTAATCATCTCTCGCAGAATCCGCAGGTTAGCAATGTTCTGCACCCCCAGCCCGCTGC
>VFSW01004353.1_pt1 | contig 21158 bp, 30 predicted proteins | sample 5358111 | NCBI WGS metagenome assembly VFSW01 (sample SAMN11554181, study PRJNA540505) | mine drainage metagenome | isolation source: sediment from site ElyBrook_90M | place: USA: Ely Copper Mine, Vershire, VT | collected 2017
GATTCGGACGCTCTGCGGCTGGCAGTAGCGCTGGAAATGGACGTGTTCGTTCGCGCCGACCGTTGGACAGAAGCTGTGCGCCCGATGGCGCCGGCTGTCAAAGAACCGCACGGCGACGACCCCTACGCAGCCACTCGCCGAGCCATCGTCCGCGCAGCCGCCATCGACGCAATGAATGACAAGCCATGACCACAGACGACCACATCGGTGCGCTGGAGGCTGCGTTGGCTGCAATGGATGGCGTAGCTGGCCCTTGGTACGAAGCGCGCGAACTGCTGCGTGGCGTTATTAGGGTGGGCCCCGACGCTGACGCCGCCTACATCGCCGCAGCCAACCCCGTCGCCATCCGCGCTCTGCTGGATGAGGTCAAGCGGCTGCGGCAGGAAGCCGACAGGGCAGAACGCAGAGCCATCATGTTTGGAGACATCGTGAGCAGCCAAGTTATCGCCATGCGCGCTGCTGTAGTGGCCGCGAAGCTGGAAGGGCTGGACGTGGGCATGCAGTGGATTGCCAACACGTTATACGGCCCCGGCCACTTGCCCGACTTGGACGAGGCTCGCGCGCTGGGAGGTGCGCAGGCGCTGTGGGACAAGGAAACCGCCGAGCAAGAGGCATTCAGGGCCGCGCACCCTGGACCCGCCGCCATGACCACAGGAGACGCGACATGACTACAGAGCGCCCGATCCTGTTCTCGGAGCCGATGGTGCGGGCATTGCTGGCCGGCACCAAGACGCAGACGCGGCGCGCCTGGAAGATGCCGCGCGGGTGCATTTGGTACGGCGAGCTGGGCGGAGAGCGCGAGGGATGGTTTGTTGACGAAGAGCAACCTTGGTGGCTTCACGTCAGCGAGTGCCGCTGTGCCTACGGATCGATTGGAGACCACCTTTGGGTGAGAGAGGCGTGGCGCACAGACCCGCAGTTTGACTACCTGCCGCCGCGCGATCTTGACCCTGCTGTAGCGCCTGTGCAGTACGAGGCCGGGCCGCATGCTGATGTGCTGGCCGGCAAGCTGCGCCCCAGCATGTTCATGCCACGCTGGGCCAGCCGAATCACGCTGGAGATCACCGAGGTCCGCGTCGAGCGACTGCAGGACATTAGCGCCGACGACGCGATCGCTGAGGGCCTGACCGAAAGGGATCGGCTTTACGCCACGCCGGGCCAACTATGGCAGCTCAGACCACGGGACGCCTACCGGGATCTTTGGGAATCCATCAACGGCCACGGGTCTTGGGACGAGAACCCGTGGGTCTGGGTTGTGGCGTTCCGTCGTTTGGGTGGCAAACCGTGAGCGATACCCTGAACCCTCAGCCAGCCGAGCCAAAGCCCCACGAATGGGACGATGACGGCTGCTGCCTGCACTGCGGCTTCGACGGTGCCGAGTGGCACTGGTGGCGGTTCAGCACCTACGAAGGCCGTGCGCAGCCCGAAGCGCGCATGCCGGCGTGCAGAGAGGCTAAATGAAAATCCCGCTTACCGAGTGGGCCGCTCGCAACTACGACCCAGCACCGTCTGCGTGGGTGCTGCGTAAGTGGGTGCGCGAGGGGCAGATATACCCGCCGCCTGAGCGTGTCGGGTGCGGGTACTACGTCAGCGAGACGGCTAGGCGGCAGGTAGCTGGCCGGCTATCGCTGGTGGAGAGGATCAGCACATGAACGCCGCCCGCCGCAACAACAAGCGCAAGTCATGGCCGCGCGGCCTGTACGAACCGAAGCCCAGCTTCTACATCTGGCGTCACCCTGACGGGCGCACTTTCAGCCTCGGGCGCATACCGCTTGCCGCAGCCATAAATGAGGCAATCGCAGCCAATCGGCATATAGCAGAGCAGGTGCCGAGCCTTGTCGAGAAGCTGACCGGCGCGACTCAGACGGTGGCCGACATCGTGCCTAAGATGCCGCCCGGCAAGGCTGCGAACACCGTCAAGACACTGCGCAGTATTGACAAAATCATCACCGCTCACATGGGCACGATGCAGTGCATGGTGATTGAGACGCGACATTGCGCCGAGCTAGTGGAGCGGCTTGTGAGCGATGGCAAGATGCGCCAGGCTCAGGCCGTCAGGTCGCGCATGGTGGCGCTGTTTGATCGCGCGCAGTCGCTGGGCTGGATGCACTCAAATCCCGCGCAGCCGACGAGCACGCCGACGCCGACGATCAAGCGTACCCGGCTGACGCTGGAGAGCTTCAAGGCGATCTATGCTGTCGCGGATCAGGTTGCAGAGTGGCTACCGCAGGCGATGCGGCTGGCTCTGGTCACAGGAGCCGACAGGCAGACGATAGCGGGCCTACAGCGCAGCAACATTGCCGATGGCATGATGACCTACAAGCGCGGAAAGACTCAGGCGTGGATCGCCGTCCCGCTGTCCCTGCGGCTGGACGTGATGGGCTGGACACTGGCCGAGGTCGTGAACCACCGAAGCGGCGTCATCAGCCCGTACCTCGTCCACCACGTCCGCACCTACGGCAACGCGCCTGCGGGCTCGCCTGTGTTTGTGGATCGAATCAGCAAAGCGTTTACCGCTGCGGCAGAGCTTGCGGGGTTTGCAGATGCTGCGCCTACGTTCCATGAGCTTCGCAGCCTCGCCAGCAGGCTATACAAGGCGCAAGGCGGGGTTGATGTGCAGGCCCTGCTAGGGCACGCGGATCAAAAGATGACGGACAAGTACCAAGACCCGAGAGGGGTTGAGCCTGTGAAAGTGAGGGTTGGGTGATGTCTTATACAGACCGGCCATTAAAACGCCCCCTAATTCGATACCACGGAGGAAAGTGGAAATTGGCACCTTGGATTTTAAGCCATCTTCCTACGCATCGCGTTTATGTTGAGCCTTTTGGCGGGGGCGCCTCTGTGCTCTTGCAGAAATCTCGCAGTTATGCCAAGGTGTACAACGATATGGACGGCGAAATCGTCAACCTGTTTCAAGTTGCGAGAGACAATGGCGAGGAGCTGGTCAAAGCAGTTGAATTGACACCATTCGCGCGCGTGGAGTTTGTCCAAGCATACGAAGCCAGTAGTTGCCCGCTAGAGCAAGCTAGACGCACGCTTATTCGATCGTTTATGGGTTTTGGAAGCGCTGGGGCAAGCGGTAAGGTGACTGGATTTCGGTCCAATAGCAAACGAAGCGGCACGACACCAGCACATGACTGGATGAATTTACCAAATCACTTGTGTGCTGTGGTGCAAAGGCTGCGAGGCGTGGTGATTGAAAACCGACCAGCTATGGATGTGATGCTGCGCCATGACTGCAAAGAAGCTGTGCATTATGTGGACCCACCCTATGTACACAGCACACGAAAACTGAAAAGCAGCGCCCCATCGTACAAGTACGAGCTGACAGACGACATGCACCGAGATCTTGCTTTGGGGCTTTCATCTCTGCGCGGTTTTGTGGTGGTCAGCGGCTATCGCTGCGAGCTGTATGACGAACTATTTGATGGTTGGCAGCGGATTGACCGGGTTGCCCACGCTGACGGCGCCAAAGAGCGAGTTGAGTCGCTATGGTTATCTCGCAATTGCCCACAGGCATCTCTGTTTGCGGCCTAGTCATATGCGCGGTTCGTAGTGCGACTGTGAACTAGGGGGTGCGTTTTCATAGATAGAAAACGTGCTGATGGTATGTTGCCGGTGCAGACTAAGAGCACCCCTAACCGTAGGGGTTGCACAGGCCAATTCTCCCTATGAAACGGCCATAGCTTTGCACGCATGTATCGTCATCCGGTGACGTTGCGGAGAATCAACAGGTTATCGCAGCCATATGAACGGCGTTGCGAGAGTTCACGCACTGGCCGGATGAGTGCGCCGGCTCACCGCGCGATTCCCCATAGGACAAGCCGAGGGGTGACCTGCACCCACTTCGCCCGGCCTGCTGGCCCAGCGCTCGCATGACGGAGACTTTCTTCTTCCGGGCGCCCGTACCGTGGGCCAAACGCTGTCACCTTGCTGCCCGTTCGTGGCGGTCCCGGTTCAAGGCCGCCTGCGCCGACTTGTCAGTAATGCGCACCCGCTTCTCTCGACGGCAGCCACGGACATGGGCTCACTTCTTCGCCACCTTGCGGTCGGTACAGCGGAAAAGGCGAAAGCCCGCAGCTTCAGCCCGTCCGTGGTGGGGACCAAAGGCACCATGAGCGCCGTATCGGACGATCTGAAGGCAGCGAGCCTTCAAGAACCCGGAGGTCGCAGGTTCAAATCCTGCCGCCGCAACCAACGTCACTGCGCCGGTGGCGTCGAAGCCGCCAGCAGCTCGTTCTTCCGAGCCGACCCCAAGCTGCTGCCGAAGTAGTAGCTCAGAACCGTCTTGGCTTCCGAGAACACGTAGCCGATGACCGTGCCGACCAGCGTGGCCTGCCCGGGGTCTTTGGTCACGTAGCCGGCCACGATGGCGCCTCCGAGGGCCATGCTGGCGCCGACCACCAGCCACGCGAGAGCCGGCGTCGTGATCCCCTTGACCGCCATCTCGCGCTTGCGCGCGCTGTCTCGGTCTCCGGCATCCACTGCCGCCATGGCTGCGTCGTGATCGGCGTTGATCTTCGCAAGGTCAATGCCCTGCTGCGACATGATCTCGGCGTGCTTCTGGTCAGCCGCTCGGACATTGGCGATGGTCTCCGGCGTCATTGCCCCGGTCTGCATGACCTTGGTAATGCCGTCAGCACCAGAGCCCGCAGACAGCCCGAAAGCGCCTTCCAGGGCCGTCACCGCCGCCCCGGCCAGCGGGCCGCCGAGCATGGTCGCCAAGGTGGGAGCGATGCCGCTCAGGGCAGTCTTGAGGTCGAAGGCCATGTCAGTCTCCAGTGGTCTGCATGTCGGGTTGGAAGCGCTGCTGCTCTTTGGCCCAGGCCTTTGCGCAGTGGTCGCGCTGGATCAGGCTGAGGACCGCGCAGGCATGGCGGCACAGCACGCACCGTCCGGCTTCGATGTCGCGGCCCATGCGGGCCGAAAGCGTCTCGCGCGGGTCGCCCCCGATCAAGGTGTTCGCGGCTTGGTCGAGCAGGTGCAGCCAGTTGAACAGGTACTGTGCGATCACGTTCATTGCCATTCCCCCGTGGCGATCTGCCGCATGACGCGCCGGGCACGAGGTGGCGTCTGTGACTTCGCCCATGCGCTATCAAGCCCTTCCGCTTCTGCCGTGGCCCAGCGTTCGTCACGCAGCGCCTCAAGCATCCGGGGGAAGCCCATCACGCCATTAACGCCGAGCTGATACGCCATGTTCAACAACGCGGCCTGGCGGATCGAGTCCAGGCCATCCAGCCACGGCAACTTGGACCTCAATTGCTGGCGCATCGCCTCAACGCGGTTTGACAGCAGCATGGCCGATTCGTCGGCTGTGATTCCGCCGCCCTTGCGCTGGTCGATTAGCACGCCGACACCGATGGTCCAAAAGCCGAGCGAGTCCTGATACGCGTGAAGGACTTCGCCTTCATCGCGTCGTAGTTGGTCAATTAGGTTCATGGCTTGTCCATCTTGTGCGTGAGCGCGTCTTCGATCTTTTCGAGCTTGGTCATGATCGGCCGCATGGCATCCTGCAGCCGGTCGTAGCGCACGTAGTCCGTGCCGATCTTGGTCTCAAGCGCAGACAAGTCTTTGCGTAAAGACTGGGTGGCGCCGTACAGCTCGCGCGCGAACCAGCCGAGTACGGTGCAGCCCACGCCAATCAAGGCCAGGAAGTATTGTTCGAGGGTCATGCCATCCCCTTGTAGAACACGCACATATAGGTGCCCGAAGTGCTTCCGTATTCAGCCGTCATGTAGTCAACAGCGTTGGCTGCAGTGCTGAATACCGGGGCAGTACCACCGGCAAATTTGAACGCGCTTGGGAATGCTGCAAACGTCCGGCTTCCGGTTGCGTCTTGAATGAACTTGAATTTGTACTGCGCGCCGTCAGCGGGGTTTGTCAGTGCAAAGCTGGTGACGTTGCCGGTCAGCGTCAGGTGCAGATTGCTAGAGTTCGCCGTGGCGACCAGATCAATACTCACCGCGCCTGTGATGTTCGCCCGGTATGGGGTAGATGCAAGAATGGTCCACGCCCCATCCTCGCGCAAGAATCTGGACGCTCCGGCAGTAGCGCCAGGATCAGGCACCGCGCCGCGAGCGTGTGATGCACCCGATGCAACAAATGCCGGATAGTCCGCAGGTACAAGTGCGCGGAACGTCGGAGTAGCTAGAGAACCAGTCGTCGGCCCGGCAAGTATCGTGTTGGCAGATTGCCCTGTTAAAACAGCCGTTAGAGTGCCTGTAGAAGTAACTGGCGATCCGCTGACCGTGAACACCGAAGGCAAAGACAGCGCGACACTGGAAACTGAGCCCGCTCCGAGTGTGTTTAGCTGCGCTCCGATAGTGCCCGTACCATAACTGCCGCCAAAGGTATATGGGGCGGAAGTGGCGAGATTGGCAACATACTGGGCGGTACTTCTTACAGTTGATCCGCTCTGTACTACCGGCACCAATTCAGCCCCGGTAAGTGCAGATGCAGCGCTCAGTGCTGAGATTTTAGAATCAGCCGCCATATCAGTATCCGATAGCGATGTAATTCGCCTTCAGGGTTTGACTGCTGGTGGAGTTATTGGCGAAAGTCAGCACCGCCCCGCTGGTCGTCCACGATGCGGGGTCGGAGCCTACAGAACAGCTACCCTGCGCATACGTAAACTGCGGCATAACCATTAAACAACCCGTTGAAAACGGATTTGGAAAGTTTAATGTTACTGTGTTTGTAGTTGATGACGGAACGGAGGTTGATGCGCTCTGCCCGAAATAAACCTTGAGCACGTCCAGTTGAAAGCCGTTGGGAACGCTGCCCGCATACAGGGTAGTCGCCAGCGTAGACCAAGAAACTGCTGTCCCGTTGGTTTTTAGGTACTTGCCGTTATTCCCGGATTGCGAAGGGATCAGTGCTTTGTTCTTGGTAAAGATTTCCTGAAGCGCATCTTCAACGTTTGTCGAGGTAATTAACGATCCCGTATCTATGATCGTCACCGACGAAGCCGGATAGCTGCTGTTACGGGCGATGATCGAATCCAAAGCGCTGGCGACGTTGGTGCCGGTGAACCACGTCGAGGACAGGCCCGTGGTAAACGGGATGTCAGGCGCGCTTAGAGACACCGCGCCAGTCCGGGTGTTGACGCTGGTGACCAGGGCGGTAGAAGATGCGCTTCCTCCTACGTTGTCCCAGCTCTTGACTGTCGTTCCGCCAGAGTCTTTGAGAAGGAACGTGTAGGAGTCACCAGGGATCAACCAGAGGTTGCATCTGCCCGCAGCGTCTAGGACGATGGGATTCGTGTTCGGCGTCGTGCCGGCCTGGTCTTGGTAGGTCGTCTGGTTGGTCGTCGTGCCGCTGACGTAGGTGTACAGAGACCCAGCGTTTAGCGGCAGGCCGTTGCTGCCGAAAAACTGAGCGTTGAAAACGGGCGGCAGTACCATCGTGGTCATGTGTGTTCCTAGAACGAAAAAACCGCCACTAGGGCGGTTTGTGTTGGATAGGTAGAAACTAGGTAGAAACTATTTCAGAAGATTTAGTTGTGGCACTGCTTTCAAGAGCATGCTAGGCACTTTTGGCTGCCCTTGAGACATCGCTGCGAGTTCGGCGGCAAACTGAGGTTCCGTCATCGCTTAGGCAAACAGATTCTGGACCCGGGATTGCCCTAGCTGGGCGATCTTGTTACCGATCCCTGCCCCTACGGTTGCGCCTCCAGCAGCGCCGAGCCCACCCAGCAAAGAGCCGCCAGCAGCGCCAAGAACGCCGCCGAGACCAGTCGCTACGGCTGGCTTCCCGGTGAAGTCGTTGCCGTAGATTTTCCCGGCCAACCAGCCGCGAGCTTGCAAGTTGTAGTCTGTGTCTGATCCGGGCGAGCGCAGGCTATTGGAGATAGTCGCCCTCTGAAGATCAGATTGCACACCTTCCAACGCGGCCTGCGCCGCAGGGTCAATCGGGTACTTTGCTTTGTCAACCTTTGCGAGTTGACTGTTAACCCGATTGAAAGTTATCTGCGGTACGCCAGAACTATTGAGACCAACAGAATCACCAGCCACGTTGTCAAGGATGCTCCGGCCAGTCTCCATTGTATTGATGGGAACCGAAGTTTTGGCATACGTCGCCAAGTAATTGCGATACCCAGGATTCGCGTTGTCGATCGCAGATATAATTCCATCCGCCAAAGGCGCAAGAGCGGCTTCCTGCTTTGTTCCGACGACTCCGTTGCTTGCGTTGTCACGCAGAGTGTCCTTCAGGTTTTGGCGGATACCGTCCAAGAGATCGGGCCTGATATACGGCTCATCCGGTTTCAGCGCGGCGAGTTGGCTAGGCGTGTACGTGAAAGCGTTTACATCCGTGTTGGAAGCCGCCTTTTGAAGCTGTCCTCTGATAGCTCCGATCGACTTATTGACGATCGGATCAACCCCCAAAGAGCTGCTGTCGAGCGCGTCTAGATGCTGCGTGATTGCCGACAGCGGGATGGGCTGCGAAGTCTGCGGGTTGTTCAGCAGCTTGTCAATCATCGGCTGGGTGGCATCACTCCGAGCGGTGATGGCGGCTTGTATGGGGTCTGGAGCGCCGACAGCAGGCTTGTTGGCAATGTTGTTCAGCACGGCCACCCTGGCGTCGTTGTTAGCGTTGCTGATGCCATCAAAGAGCGGCTTGTAGGCAGGATTGTTGGCAAGCGCCTTCTCTGCCTGTACAGCGGCTGGGTTGGCTACCACTTGGGCCGTCGTCGGCATAGACCCTGGCACGTACTGCGGCGGGTTCTTCAGCGCTGCCAGAGTCGCAGGATCGTTGCCCACGATCCGGCTCACCAGCGGTCCGACGATGGACTTAGGAGCGACCAACGGAGCAAAGACGTTCTTCACCCCGCCAGCAACGCCGCCGACGACACTGGCCCCTAGCGGGATGGCGGCGCCTATCGCCGCGCCGTTGACGACCTGCGAGCCCTTCTGGTCCCAGTAGTTCGGCGCACCTTGCCCGCCAGCAGTAGTCGAGGTGTTCGCAACCGGCTGCACTGCCGATACTGCCGCGCCTTGTGTGGCCGCAGATGCAGTGTTGGCTGCCGTCTTTGTCATCCAAGCAGGCAAAGCATCCGGCAGTAACTTGGTAATTCCTGCGCTAGCGGCGTCACCGAGACTTTGCAAAGCTCTAGCGCCACCGCCAAACAGCATCGGAATCGCGTTTCCCAATACTGCTCCAGCCCCAGCGGCGCCGCTGTCTCGAGTATTTGACTGATACGCTTTTTCTTTGGAAGCGATTGAAGCGTTAACCGACTTCGCAAAGTTGTTGTTGAATCTGCTGACAGGGTTATCAGGCAGTTTGTTCATCAGCCACGCCAGGCTATTTTCTCCAAGCTGAAATGCGCCAGCCGGAATCTTGACAAGATTATGCCCAAGGGATGATACAAAATCAGAGCCAGAGCCGAGCGGGGCAGAATTTGCAGTTCCCGCCGATGCCCCTGCTGCTGCCGATGGAGCCACAGCAACTTGTGGTTTTTGGGAATTAGTTGCAGAAATTGCAGGCGCAGAGTGTGCATATGAACTAGCAACTGTGTCCCATTGGTCGGCAGCAGGAGCGTTGGCAGAATAACCATTCTGAACAGCGTCCCAAACATCACCACTCATTGCGGCCACCCAAACGTGTTCATCAGGGCTTTGCGTTTAGCATTGATCTCCGTGAATTGCTGAGGCGAGATGTGATGCGCGGCTAGCCATGTCTGCATTTGCTGTGCGTTCATACCCTGAGTAGCAGCCTTTATCTGCCAGATTCGGTAATCGGCGTTATTGTCGAATTGCTGCTCGGCGGTGTTATAAGCAGCGGCTTTCCCAGCGTTGTACAGCGGCGTCAGCACAGACGCTTTGGCCTGCTGCATTTTTGCCGAGGCTTGCAGCTCGTCAACGGCCTCTTGAATGGCGGCAACTGTCATGTGCCGATTGGGGTTGGCTGCGGCAGCCAGCGTGCGAAGCGCATCGGTGCCGTTAGCGCCTGCACCGATTGCGAGCGCAATCTGAGCGGCATTTTTGTCGAGCAAGTCGCCTGCTGTTTTGCGGTCCACAGCGCCTTGTGATCCGGGAACGAAGTTCGGCGTCAGACTGAGCAAGGTGTTGGCAAAGTCTCTCCATTCCCCGTCCCCGCTGGTGATGGCATGCGGCGCGAATGACGCGATGGTGGCAAGACGTGCTTGGATTGTCTGCGCAGGCTGGTTGGCTGCCATGACGCGCTGATAACTGGCATTCATGGTGTTCTGAGCGTTCTTGGCTTGCGCATCGGCGTTGGCTACTTGGCCTAGCGCTGGCCCGGTTTGAATTCCAGCGGCATCCGGTTGCGCAGCTTGAGCCGCAGGAACATTGGCCCCGGCAGCTCCGTTTGGCAAGATAGAACCTACTGGATTGCTGCCCTGCTGGACGTTTGCGCTGTTCAATCCTGTCTGCTGCATGTCGTTCAAGATGGCAGCTTGTTGAGCAGGCGAAAACTTCGCCAAAGCAGGCGACATTGGCGGGATCGTAGAACCTTGGGGAGTAGGCGATCCGGGCAAAGTCTGGACTCCAGGGATAGGAATTGCTGACCCCATGTTCCCGACGAAGTTGGTTCTCATGACCCCATTGACAGGATCAAAATATGTCTGCAGTTGATACGGCGCCTTACCGGCAGCTTTGCCACCAGATTCCGCCGCAGCAGACGCAGCAACGGCTTGCGGCCCATTCGTCATCGGGGCAAGCCCGAACGTGCCATCCGGGTTTGCGATGGTCTGAAACCCGCTAGGTGCAGCACTTGGCAGGCCGTGGACCTCTCGGGTTGCGGGGTCCATCCACGCAATTCCACGCAGAGCTGTCGGCGGGATATACCCGGCTTTCTTGATCGTCTGCAAGATCATCTGCGCGCCTTGCGGGCTGGATGGGTCTACACCAGCGGCCATCAATTGCTTGGCAATATCAGGCTGCGCAGAGTAGTAGCCGGTAAAGTCGCCTGTCTGAGCACCTTTGAGCGCGTACGCATCTTGCTGGCTTATGGGATATCCGCCGCCGTCTTGCATCGGTGCGCCTTGCGAGCCACCGCCGACGCCTTGAGGCACAGGTGTACCGATCAGATTTGCATTTTGTGTGGTAGGGCCGCCCGGCAAAGATGATGCTCCGGCAGGAGTCAGAGGGGCACCGCCGACAATGCTGTTAGGCTGAGATGTTGCTTGACCGCCTGCCATCCGTGCATAGATAGGAGCCATCGCCGCCCACGCCTGCGTGGCTCGCTCGGCTTGAATCTTCGCCTGCTGTAGCTGCAACCCCTGCAAAGCGTTGGCAATCGGCAGTTGATTGACGGTGTTGGAGCCAAGCGCGTTTTGGATTTGCTGCCCTTGAATCTGCGCGTTCAAGGCGTTGTAATCCGTGATCGTGCGCGGTTGGGCGAGCAAGCCCTGATAGATGCTGGTGTCAATTGGCATGTCAGTGCCCCGGAATGATGTAGCCAGGGCTGTATGGATTCCATCCGCCATAACCGCCAGTCGGCGCGCTGCCAGGCGCCGCATGCTGCTGGCTCAGGTACGAACTGACGCCTTGGTTAAGCGCGTTTGTCCATGCGTTAGCGCTTCCGATAGTGGCTGCGCCTTGAGCGTTGGCAGCACCCATCAGGTTATTTCCTTGATTGGCTGCTGACATCATGCCCGTGAAATTGGTGGAATTGGCGGATGACTGCCCCATGCCAGCAACGCCGAATAGCTGGTTGTAGTTCTGCTGGTTGGAGTTCAGCATGTTGTTAAATGCGTTTTGGTACTGCCCCGTCGCGTAGTTGGTGCCGTACTGGGAAGCAGCTTTGACGGCAGCACCACCACCAGCCAGGCCCTGCGCGCGCATCTGCCGGCTGATTGCTAGCTGGCCTTGATCGAGGCCGAACTGATAACCAGGCGTCGCCATTACTTGATCCGCGGTCGGGGTCTGCCCGAAAGTGCCATATCCCGGAGCCGATGTGTTGCCACTCAGGCCCAGCCGATCAAGCAGAGAGTTAAACGCAGTGGTGCCGCCGCTGACAAACGGCTGATTGCGTGCGACGGAGTCGTTGTACTGGTTCTGGCTGAGTTGGTTGGCAGCATTGGCTGCGTTTGATTGCTGGTTAGCTGCTTTACGAGCCGCGTCGGCGCTGATTGCAGCTCCACCAACAGTGCCCGCCGCAGCAACCGCTGCCGCTGTTACGCCCCACGTCATGTCAGTCTCCTATTCTCAATCTCTGCGTCTAACGCCTCAAAGCTCGGCACGATTACGTTTTCCTGAATCTCTCCGAGGTCTTGCGTGTCGGTCGGGTTGTGATGGACCGTGACCCATTCACAGTCTTCCACCGCGTACACAGCACGCTTTAGACCGGCTTCGCTCACAAACACATCACCGGCTTTGACTTCCTTCTTTCCGTACTCCGTCGCTACCATGCACCGGCCCTTCATCACGAAATTCAAATGCTGGTGTCTGTGAATTTTGCCGATGATGACGTGCCCAGCAGGAATGTGAATCTTGCGGGCGTACATGCCCGGCGCGAAAAGGTGCGTCAGTGGGAAAGGGTCTTCTCCCAGCGACCCAGGCAGTTGCTTGATGGAATCCTCAAGCGCCAGAATGTCGCCCCTGCTGACTGCTTTTGGCAGTTGCAAGCCTGACGTATCCACCGTGTACGTGATGTTCATAGCCCCGCCGCTGTAAGCCTTGCTTGTAGCGACTCTATGGTCGTTTGCTGCGTATTCACCAGCGCCGCCAGTAGTTCCAGCGGTCTGCGCCACTCGTTTGTGACATACACCTGTACAGGTACACCGCCAGGGCCGGCAAACGTCGCTATCGGCACCGTGGCTTTCTGGATTGATGCGCTCATGCTGTTTCGACATTGGCATTTACGATGGCAAACGGCACGTTATCTGTACACCTGACATGCCACACCCGATCCCGAGCAGAGCCGCAGCGGCTGAATTTGGCGCGAGCTTGCTTCTCACCCACCGCACCAAGAGTCTGATAACGCCAATCGCTCCATGAGTAGCCGCCATCGTTGGAATAGCGGAGCATCACCGTAGCAGCTTGGTCGCCGTTCAAGCCGAAGCCTACGGTGCAATCAAGCTCGAACTTGGAGAACATGATCCGCTCAAGCTGCGGCGTGGCGAAGTGAGGCGACACGCGATCCCGCACTAGCACGTCACCCGCGTTGTCGTTTGCGTTCGGGTCGTACTGGTAGATCACGCCGTCATCGCCAGAGATCAGGTGCTTGCCGTAGCAGTAAGCGTGATACCGGCCTCTGTGCTGCTGGTACTGGCCTAGCACCAGTTCCGCCCGTTCGTGCCACATCTGTGAGGCCGCGTCATAAACCCACGTTGTCTCTAAGCCAGGGACTTGCAAAACGTAGAAGCTGTGGCCGTTTTGCTGGTAGGTGTAGGCCACCGCCGTGCTCATGTCGTTGCCGTCTTGGATAGCCTGCTGGATGGTCTGCTCAACCGCCATCGTCGAGATGCGGATAGGCCGAAATCCTTGCAGGTTGTAGACAACGCCTGCCCCGCGTTCGTCACGGCCTAGCCAATACACCGTGTTGTCCATCTCCTTGATGGCATAGGGCGACAGCGCCCCAGCCTCGACAAACACGCCCTCATTGAGAGACAGCGGGAACAACGCACCGCCGGAGTCTTGCCACACTTCGGCGTTAGTCTCTTTGAACAGCACTAGCGCATGGCTGGTGCTCACCTGACCTACGAGATTACCCACGCCGGTTTGCGCAGGTTGCTGGTCAAGGATGTCAATCGTCGTCGCGTCTTCCGGCTTAGACAAATAAAACACGTTAGAGCCTGGCACAAGGAACGAGAAGTAGCCATCCAGATACTCAACGGTGTACGAACCAAGGAATCCCGTCGTCGTGATTCTCGTAAACGTGGTGGTGCTGAGGTCATACACGTAGCCAAAAGCGCCATCCACGATCACCAACTGGCGCTGGCCGATCTTCATATCGACGGTGCCGCGAGTGGTAACCAGAGTACCAAGGCTTTGGCGAATGCCGACAGGAGACACCTTGTAAAGCGTGTTATCCACGACCATGAACAAAGCAGTCCCCGCCGTGTTAGCGATCATTCCGCGTGTTGCCATAGGCTACTCTAGAAGGTGCTGGCCGTTCTCTTGGAGCAGGTAGCTACCCGTCTCCATCAAGATCGCGCCGAGTGATGTAAAGGCAGCCGAGAACGAAATCAGGCCCGGCACGCTGTCCAGATACGCAACGTTTTTTCCACCCGCTTCCTCGTTGACGACAGGCATAAGGTTTACCGCACGCTGCGCGTCAGCCTTGCGCGTGTTCAGCGTGTAGGAAGGCCCAACGATGTTCATTGAATGTCGAATTGAAAGCGGTAGCCGTCATTCATGCCCATGCGAACCAGCTTGCCGGGACCGACAGCACCGACGAGGTATTGAGTTGCATAGTGATCGCGCTCGGCCCGGTAGTACAGATTGCTGTTTAGTACATATGCAAATATCACGTCACTGCCAGTCGAGTTGAAAGCCCGTGTGTCGTCTGTCCGTGCTTTGCAGCTTGTCGCGCCTGGTATATCCAAAACGATATAGGACAGGGTGTAGCTGTCGAAGTAGCGAAGATGAGCGCCGATGCTGTCAATCCACGCGATAGCCGGGTCCATGTTGGCATCAAACCCTAGCGAGCATGTCACCACACCTGTTCTTGGATACGTCGCCGCAACCGATCCACCTTCGGGCGTGACTGTGATGTTCAGGCCGTCATAGCCAATAGACCACAACTTGACTTCTCGGCCCTGCGAAGCATCGTTCAGGTTGATCCCGCCATAGACGCGCTCGGACAAGTCTGAATACTCATCGTATGGGAACAGGAATGGCGAGATGACTGAACTAGGCGTAACCTCGTTTAGAGGAAGCATTACGCTCTAGCCCACGATACGCGGAACGTCAGCGCCAGCGTTTTGGTGTTGTCTTTGGGGATGGCTGGCGTGAACTGGTACTGCCAAGCAAAGTTGGAGCCGGTGAAGAAAACCAAAGCGCCGATGCCGCCAGCCGGGTTGCCGGTCGAAGCCCCCACCGTGATGGTCACGTCGCGGTAATACGAGCCTGCGGAATACGCCGCTTGGCTCTGCGTCGTGGAGGTAGAAACCACAATGCCGGTCGGGCCCCCCGTAAGCGGGCCAAGCGCGCTCGCCGAATCGTAGGCGGCCATCAGAGTGCTGATGTACCCCGACGAAGAGGAGGGGATGCCAAGCGTCTGGAGAATCGAGGACTTGCCGCCGACGTTGGTGGCGTATGCGGCGCGCGCCGTGTAGGCGTACGAAGTCCCGGCCAGCGTGACCGACCCACTTGAGTCCGTCACCACGTAGGTGACGTTAAGCCGGTAGTAGACCGTTAGCTGGTCGATTGCCGTGACCGAGAGCGTAGTAGCGACGCCGGTGCGATCGACTATCAGGCATCGGCTAAACAGGCTAGTGCCTCCGCTGACCCCGCCCAACCCCAGCTCCGCAATGTTTCCAACTACGGCGCCCTGAGCAAAGTTGTACTGAACGGTCATATGAACGGTGTAGGGCGACGTCGCATCCGAAGCAGTGTCCGTCCCCGCGTACGGCGTTGTTGAGGCGACAAATGCCTGCAGCGCCGTGTCTACGTTCGACGGGGCGGCCGACCCCGTGCCGACGCTGAGGTAGCCGCTCTTTGCATTGCCGCCGTCAGATGCCAACGAATCCATCCCGAAATTGGTGATGAGGTTCGGCATCCATCCGGTGTCTGACTCTCGGTCGGTTCCCTGGTTCAGCACGGCCCTGTATTCACCGCGCAGGCCAATCTTCATTTCAGGGACAATGTTCATGCAAGGCTTCCTGCGGTGATGGCCGGCACACCCAGGCTCAGTGTGTCGGGCGCGACATCGCGCTCGTTGGTGTAATTGATATATGCGATGGTCACGGTTAGAGAGCCACTTTGGATAGCCGGAACAACAAGGCTAAGTTGGTCAGGCGAGACATCACGTTCGTTCGTGTAGCTTAGGTAGTTGATCGTCACTGTCAACGCGCCGCCAGAGATCGACGGCACGCTAAGGCTCAATTGATCCGGGTTAACGTCTCGCTCGTTGGTGTACGACAGCAGCACCAGCGTTGACAGCAGCGTCCCGCCCACGATGGACGGAACCCCAAGGCTCACGTTGTCCGCGAACGGGAACAGCCAGCCACGAACTGTCGGCACGCTTACCGACAGCGAGTCTTCGACGAGGATCGGATAAAGCAGACTCGTAAAGTACAGGTCTTGGCTAAACCTGAGCAGCCCCGGGACAGGCTCCAGAAACATCGCGCTCTTGCCGTAGCCCGACTCCACATAAGTCGGCACCAAGTTAACGGAGCGCTGTACGTCGGACTTCTTCCGGTCTAGCGGATAGCTTCCTCCAACGAACGGAACAGGGATCGGGGCCACGTCAGCGCATCAAACGGGTTGACGGGTTGACCCGCATACGCCCTGCGGAATACGCCGCTCCCATCGTTCGCATGTTCACGGCCTCGCGGATTTGCTGGTAGTTCGCTTCCCATCCTGGAGCTTCTTGGAAACGCTTGAACACCGGAGCACCAGTCGCTAGGCAGGCATACAAGAAAAGGTCATGCTCGTTTTGAAACAGCAGGTTGCTTGCTGCTGTCGAATTGGTCAAAGCCGGCAGCCGGTAGTAGTAATTCCCCTGCACTGCCGTCGCATTGCTGACAGCAGGCCCGAAGGTGAACTGCTGGCCGGTCTGCGCAAAGTAGATGCAATCTCCGGTAGGCGCGTCATAGTTGAACGCGCGCAGCCATTCTTCAGGCACAGGCAGCAGCGAATAGCCGCCGAAATGCATGATGGAGACCTGTTCAAGATCGTCAGGCACCGGGGCCAGGTTGCTGGTCACCACTAGCGGAGTTGTCACGCCACCGATGATCGACGCGCTAAAGGCTTTTTGGTTGTACCGAGACTGGACCTCACGATAGATGCGCCGCTCGGCCATGCTGATGATCTGCTGGAGCGTGCCGATAGGCAGATCAGTCGGCGTCGTTTCGTCGCCGTCCAAGAGCCGCATCAACTCCTGTAGAAACTCGCTCCAGGTCATTTGCTGCCCCGCATGATGATGTGAGGATCACTCACAGTTGGTGCGGCCAGCAGCTTTGCATACGCCGGGTCTCGCAGCTTCAGTTCAAGCACGATGTCAGCGGCTGGCGTGAACATTTCCACCCCGGCCTCTCGGCACCATTTGATGTACTCCACCATCGGCACCTCTGCGACGTGCCGCATCATCCCGCCAGCTACATCAGCGTCGTATCTGTTGTTACGCCCAGCAGCGGCGAAATCAAGAATATTGGCGGCGTCTTGCTTTTCCTCGACGTGGACAGTGCCATCCGCTTCGAGATGGAGCGTGGTGTTAGTGACACCACCGAGATAGACGCGATCAGCCATTACGCCACCAGCCACTGATAGACGCCGTTTACCACTTTCAGAAAATAGGTGCCCGTTGCCGGTGCGGGCGGCACGGTCGAGGCGACAAGTGAATAGTTGACGGTGTACGCAGAAGCACCAACCGTTGCACTGATCTTCACCACATCGTTAACTAAATACGGCCCTATGTTGATGGAATGTTGGAACTGGTGATTGGCGATCAATGCGCCTGATCGAACGACAGTAACTGTCGTGATCCCGCGCGATGCGGGCTCAACAAAAATTTCGCCAGTGCCCGTAAGCGTGACGCTTGCGGTGCTGCCTGCGGTGACTGGTGTAGACATCGTGAACCCCAAAAAAATGGGGCGACCCGAAGGCCGCCCCTACGGCAACGAACCGTTAGATTACGGCGGTGTTGAGGTCAGCCAGCACCCCGTGAGCAGCCTCGTTGGACACTTCAAGCGTGAAGTTGGTCCACATCTGCTTCTTCTCGGTCAGGCCGGTGCGCGCCAGGTCCATCGTCTGCATCGGCTCCAGAGTGCGAACACCGATGTAGTCGGGATTCAGCATCCACATGTCGCGTTCGCGTTGGAAACGATTAAAGATCAGCTTCACAGGGCCGTAGTCGCTCCGGTAGACGCTGATCGAGGCATTGAGCGTGCCGTCCATCAGGTCGTAGAAGCGCGTCGAGTTGCCCGACAGTTGCGAAGACAGGTTAGCCCGGTTGGCAGGGCCAGCCATGACCATCGACGGCAGGCTTTCAGCGTTGGTGATGATGGTGGTCATCAAGCCCCGGAACAGCGTTTCCGTGAAGTTACGCTGCGTGCCGTCAGTCGCCGCCGTGGAGGTCGAGCCGCTGGCACCACCGACACCGCGCGACGTGTTGGTGGTGAGCCACGAACCAAGACCGCGCATCTGCTGGGCGACAGAGGCAGTGCCAACCACGCGAGCTTGATTGCTCGTGAGGATGGTCTCCATATCGCGCTTTAGCTCCTTGGCTTTTTTTGCCAACTGGTGCGCCATTTCGTTCTTGTACCCGTACTTCTTGATCTGGTTCTGGGTAGTTGAGACGAACGCAACCTTGGAAACGATTTGCGTGTAGTTGCCCACGCGCGTCGGGGTGCTGGACGCATCGGCGGCAGCGTCTTGGCCTTCAACCAGCGCATTGGCACCATTAGGAGCCGCCAGAGATTCAATCGGCCATTCGGTGTACGTCGCTTCTGCGATGGTTTTCTTAGCCATCGTCAGCAGCGGCGTGTCCACCGGGCTGATATTCATGATGATGTCGGTGACGTTCTCGGCAAAGTTGGTGCCTTGATACGTCTGGAGAGTATTGGTCGGAACAGCCATGATTTACCTCATAGTCGCCATAAAGGCGTCTGCAGTTGTAGATAGAGAACCTTCTTTCCGGTGCTTCGTCATCACTTCCGACTTCGGATTGGATTGACGAGGTACGCCGGGTTTAGCCACAGGCGGTGCGTCCGCTGCCTTCGCCTTAACCGTACCTTTGGCGCTTTGTAAGGCGTCCCATTGCCGCGCCTTCTCAAGCGCGATAACGATTGCGGGATCGGTGAGGTTTTGCAGCGTGTCGAGCTGGACCTTGCTATCCAAGGCGTACTTGGTCAGCTTGGTTCCCAGTTCTTCGCCCCAGCCTTTCAATTCCTTCTTGAGCGCAGCGTCCATTTCGTTGCGCTTCTCAGCCATGAGCCGGTTACGGCCTTCGGTGAGTTCGCGCGCGGCGTTGGCTGCTGATTGCACGGCTTCTTTGCGCTGGTCGCGCAGGGATAGCAATTCGATGGCAGCAAGCGCAGCCTGAGACGGGTTCTCCTGTCTCGCCCTCGCCCAATCAATGCCTTCGTACTGCTTGATACGCTCATCAATGGAGCGAACCTCAGCCAGTGCTTCCGCTCGTTTCTCGGAGCCTTCTGCAAGTGCCTCGACGGCTTGCAAGCGCTCCTTGTAGGCTTTCTCCTGCGCCCCGACCTCGTTCATCTTGCGCGAGTAATCGGCTTGCCGAAGGATTGCCTTTTCCACCTCGGGCGGGACTTCGTATTCCTTCCCGCCAAGCGTTACCTTGACTAGCTCCCCACCTTCTTCCGCTTCTTCCGGTTCGGCCTCTACGGCTTCCGGTTCTTCGGTTTCAGTGGACTCGTCGGCCGGTGCGGCTTCGGTGTCTGCCTGTTCAGGCTGATTTGCCGCAAATGCTGCGGCGGCTTCGTCTTCGCTCCCAGTCGGCAGTTCGGCGTTAGCTTCTGCGTTCTGGATCGGCGTGTCTTGAGACAAAGTTGTTTCTCCAATGAAAAAGGCGCCCGAAGGCGCCCTTATGTGGTGAGTGGTTGAGTTACTTCTTCTTCGGCTTCATGACCTGCCTGGTTTGCTCTGCAATCTCACTATCAGGAGTCACATGCTTTTTCGGCATTGACTTCGCCTTGAAAGCATTTGCAAAAGCGTTGCCAAGCGCGGTCTTAGGTTCGGTCTTCATTCATGCCCTCCGAAGCAGGTTATGGAGCTTGCTGCGGCATTCGATTTCCTTGGCTGCGAGCTTGCCGGTGTCAATGTGAACGTCCACGCACTTGCGCACGCGATCCAGGCATTTGAGCATCCTGTGCAGGTCGCGGGCGTTTTCCCTGTCTGTCGTGTCCAGCTTGGCCCACGCTTCCAAGATGCCGCGCCTGGTATCGGCAAAGGCTTGCTCGAAAACCGGATTATTGATGAGTTGCATGGCCTGCTCGCCACGCATCACTGCCGCTTCGTGTTTGTCCATCACATGAGAAGCATCAACGCGGCCACTGCCTCTGCGTCGTCGTCTTCTTCCTGTTTGATTTGCTTGGAGATGGCTTCGTTAGCCATCGACTTGAGAACCGCTGATCGCATCATGTTCAGCGAGACTAGATCAGGCGTGCCCGAAAGCACTTCAGGCAGGTTTAGCTCAATCTCAGGCTGAAGGATCGTTCCAGCGAACCCGTTGACCTTGGCATGTTCTACAGCCTTGGCTACTTTCGCCTTGACGGCCGCCTTCTGCTTCTTGAACTTCGACGCCAGCCACAACCTGGCCGCCTGCTCGCTGTCAAATAGGATGATCTTGCCTTCGTACTCGACCGCGATCTGCTGCTTACGGGGCGATCCTGCGCCGTGGCTGATCGGCGTGAAACTGACGACCGCAGATGCAATGTCCTGTCCGTCAGACAGTGCCGCACTGAACGATGCCGTCCCAATGGGCGACACCTGAGCGGCCAGCACATCCGTGCCGTCTGTCGTGCCGCTGCTCAGGCCCACGATGGGACTGATAGCGCCGGCCAGCAAATCAGCACCGTCCGTGGTCGCGCTGGTCAGCGAAACGATGGGCGAGACTGCTGCCGACAGGCTATCCGCGCCGTCAATGACCGCTACGCTAAAGCCTGCTGTCGCGCTGGTCAGCGAAACGATGGGCGAGACTGCTGCCGACAGGCTATCCGCGCCGTCAATGACCGCTACGCTAAAGCCTGCTGTATTGCCGACAGCAACCGACGCGGCGAGCGTGTCCGCACCATCGGTAGTCGCGGACGAGACGCCGACAATGGGATTGACACCAGCCGCCAGTACATCAGCGCCATCGGTAGTCGCAGAGGATGCCGAAACAATCGGGCTTACCGCAGCGGACAGGGAATCTGACCCGTCAGTAGTTGCCGACGCCAGCGAGACGATGGCCGAAATGGCTGCGGCTAGAGTGTCCGCGCCGTCCGTGGTGGCGCTGGAGAACGAAACGCTAGATGCGCTCGTCGTAAAGCTGTAGCTTGAAACCCCGCTCGACGGAACCGTAGTTGT
>VFSW01004354.1_pt1 | contig 21158 bp, 15 predicted proteins | sample 5358111 | NCBI WGS metagenome assembly VFSW01 (sample SAMN11554181, study PRJNA540505) | mine drainage metagenome | isolation source: sediment from site ElyBrook_90M | place: USA: Ely Copper Mine, Vershire, VT | collected 2017
GCTAATTTTTGCAATGGCCTGGGCTACGGGATGAGGATCACGGATGTGGACTCGATCACCCTGCAGCCGGCGACCACCGGCATCTCCATGGCCTATGGGCAGACGCGCCAGATCGGTTCACCATCGGCCGTTACCTGCAAAGGCGAGGCGGCCAACGCCGGCAGCTACAGCTACGGCACCACCAATAACCAGTTGGTGGACATTTCGCCGAACGGCACGATCTGCGCGGGAACGTGGAACCGCAATTCCGGCGGCGGCATCGGCAATTACACCATCTGCAGCCCTCCGGCTGACGTGCCCACGACCGGCGGTCTTCCCTACGCCACGGCTTTTATCACCGCCACGGCGCAGTCGGTGGTCTCCAATCCGGTCGAGGTCTACGTGCATGCCGTGGTGACCTCCGTCGGCCTGGTCACATCGCCCGCGTCTGGAACTGCGCAGCAATGCCTTTCCCAGGGTGTTAAGGCCGAACTTGACGCACAGGCCTGTTACGCGAACAGCAACAACCAGCAGGTTCTGCTCTGCGCTCCGGCTTCGGTGACCCGCTCTGCCACTCCCAATCTGGATTGCCCGCTGCCGGCCGGCGTTGCCCTGTCGTCGATCCCCAGTTGCACCGCCTCCATCGGCACGCTCACCTACGCGGTGGGCAATAACAGTATCGCTTCGCTGGTCACCAACACCACCACCAACCAGGTGACCATCACCGCCGGCCTGCCCGGCACTACGGTCATTACCGCGTCGGTGGCCCAGTCGGGATCTTCGGCCGGCTACTTCTCCACCTGCCCGCCGAAATCGATCTCCGTGACGCTGGCCGACGGCAGCACAGCGGGCACCATCTCCCAGGGCGTGTCGCAGAATCTGGTCACCAACGTTACCGACACCAATGGGAACCCCATCACCGGTCTGAGCCTGGACTTCCAATCCACCGATCCGATGAATATCTCGTCCGGCGGCGGCGGCTCCATCAACACCACGTTTCCCGGCGTGGCTTCGGTGTATGCCATCTGCCAGCCGTCCGTCTGCAACCCGACACCGATCAACCAGGTCGGCTTGTATGGCACCGGTTTGCCGATTACCTCCAATCCGGTCACTATCACCACTCCCGGCAAAGCGAGTGACTATGTCTGGCTCGCGGCTCCCGGACAGTCGCAGTATGTTGTGCCTGTCGAACTGATCAGCGGCGTGGTCGGCTCCACGATCACCCTGCCCTTTGTGCCCAATTCGATGATGATGGACCAGTTGGGAGCCACTCTTTATTTCGGTTCTTCTCAGGGATTGATGGCCTTCAGCACCCTCTCCAGCTCGATCTCCGGACCGAACAGCAATGTTCCCGGAGTGGTGCTGGCGGTTGCCCCGGACAATCAGCAAGTGCTTATCAACGATCCGGTGCGCCAGCTTTTCTACCTCTACACCGTCTCCGGCGGCTATGTCACGACCTTTAGCGGCATGGGCAGCGCCGCCGCCTGGACCCCCGACTCCAAGACTCTCTACATCACCGACAGCGCGGCGCTGAATTCCACGCCGGAGAATGTGGCGGCGGGCATCACCGGCCACACCGACACGATGTACGTCTACAACCAGAACACCGGCTGGACTACCCAAGCGCTGCCCTGTTCTGTCTATAACGCCACCACCTGCCCGTCTCCTTCCACGGGTGCGCAGGGCCTGGCAATTACCATTCCCAGCGTGGGCGCCTACCTGAGCGGCACGGATACCGTCGCGCACACCTGGTGCCCCACTGGCACGGTTGGGAATTACGCCAGCCTGAGCTTCTATCCGCAAAGCGATTCTATCGCCGCGCAGACCGACGTTCTGGCCGCAACCACCGACGGCCAGCACATTCTGGGCGCGGCCTATACCGGCAGCGATGTCACACTCAGCGACATCGGGGTTACGATTCCCACCACCGCGTGCCCGGTAACCACCAGCGGCACAGCTCCCAACCAGGTGCAGTCGCTTGAGGCGCTTTCCACCAGCCCGACGCTGATTGCCACGCTGACGCTCGATCCGAGCAAGGTGGCCGCGACCGCCGTCAATCAGATCGTGCCGTCGCCGGAGTCCAATCTGGCCTTCCTCACCTACAACGCGGCTGCCAGCAATAGCAACGCGGAACTGCCCTACTACGTGCCCGGCGCGAATGGGGCGGCGGGAACCGTGGGTTATCTTCCGTTCACCGGAGGCGCGAATATCAGCGCTCCGCTGGTCGGCGCCTTCACGCCGGACGACCAATACTTCTTTGTCTCCACGGCGGGCGACAACATGATCCACTACATCAGCGTGCCGCTGGTCTCCACTGCTCCGGCAACCGCCGACACCAAGCAGATCAGCCCCAACCTGCCGGCCTGTACGCCGATCGCGGCAGGCGGCACGGATGCCGGTTGCCTGTATTCGGGTCCGAGCAACGTTACCGTCGTTCCCGCCACCGCCATCGCCGTCAAGCCGCGCCCCACCACCTAGCCACCACCTGCGGGGGGGCCAATCGCTGGCTGGCCGCTCGCTGAAGTTTCTTTCTATTCCAGGTCTCAATATCGAGGCCTGGGGCGCCCGGCAACCCATCCGTTGGCCGCACCGCAGGCGCCCCGTCCGCGCACGATAGAATCGTAGGATGATCAAGGGAATTTCCTTTCTTCGCCCCGCGGGTACCCGAGCAGCCTATGATCAGCTGGCGGAGTTTTTTGCCGCGCTGGGGTTTGCCTCCGGCAAAGGCTGGAGCGAAGAACATAGTCACCCCAACGACGAAGACCTGTCGCTTCACCTCAGCGAACAAAAATCGCTCGCCCGGGGCCCCGATTCGTCGGGGACCCCGACAAGCCGCGGCGCGTCCTTTCTGGCGCCGCTGGGCAATCTTGAATTTGTGGACGGCCAGTTCCCTTCCACCGCCGATGTGCTGGTGGAGGTGACGGCGCTGGACGCCGTGCATCAGGCCGCCGATAGCTGGCTGCGCGCTCAGGCGGACGATGCCGCCGCCGCGCGGCTCTCGAAGGTGACGGAAACCCATTGGAAGTCGCGAATCTTCACCGTCGAGCCGGTCCCTGGTTTTGCCTTTTCTTTTTGGGCCTGGACTGATCCGGTCAAGGGCAAGCCAGTCGCCGTCGAAGGCGATCTCTCCGCCGCGGGCATGACGTTTGCCATCGTCGTCGCCCGCTGGAATGCGGTGATTACCGAGCGGCTGCTGGAGGGCTCTCTGGATGCGCTCGTGCGCAGCGGCGCGCAGCGAGCCGACATTGAAGTGGTGCGCGTTCCCGGCGCATGGGAGATTCCCGCCGCCGCCCGGACGATTGCGAATCTGGGTCAGGTGGACGCCATTCTGACTCTGGGCTGTTTGCTGCGTGGCGAGACCGCTCATTACGAGGCCATTTACAACGAAGTCGCCCGCGGCATCGGCGCGTCGCAACAGGAGACCGGCATTCCCCACAGCTTTGGCGTACTCACCTGCGAAACCCTGGAGCAGGCGCTCAACCGCGCCGGCATCAAGGCCGGCAACAAGGGATTTGAAGCCGCCGTGGCGGCCATCGAGATGGTCAGCCTGACGCGCAAGCTGAAGTCTGCCCCGGTTCCAGAAGGCGGCGCCCATTGACCGCCGGGCAGCATCACTCCTCCGGGCGACGCAAGTCGCGCGAGCTGGCCATGCAGATGCTCTTTCAGGCGGATATCGGCAAGCAGACGCCGGAGCAGGTGCGGGCCACGTTCTGGAAGGCCGGCGACGAGGTCGAGCCGGAGGTGCGCGGCTTTGCCGAAGACCTCTTCCGCGTGGCGGTCGCGCATCAGGAAAAGATCGACGAGCTGATTGTGGCTAACTCCAAGCACTGGCGGCTGGAGCGGATGCCGGCCGTGGACCGCAACCTGCTGCGCATGGCGGTGGGAGAGATGCTGGGCTTCAAGGGCACACCCTTTCCCATTGTCATCAACGAAGCCCTGGAGATCGGCCGCCGCTACTCCGCCCCGGAGTCCATCAACTTCCTCAACGGGATGCTGGATACCATTGCGCGCGGCCTGATCGGCAAGTAAGGCGGCTGCGGGCAAAGGCCACAGACATTACTCGGTCGCTGAAGCCGCAACCTTTGGCTTGCGGATCATCGCCGCCGGGTACTGCGAATTCAAGCGATGGTCGGTCCAGCAAAACCCCGCCTTCCACGCGTGCATGCGGGCATCGGCGTACCAATCCAGCGAGCGCACGCAGAGCGCGCCTTCATACCGATACTGGGTTCCCCAGAAGAGGATGTGCTTTGATTTATATGGCTCGACAAACTGCCAGGAGTCGGGAATGATCCAGGGCGCGTCAGGATACCCACCCACCAGATAATCCAGCGCGTTGGCGTTGACCATCGTGCCTTCGAACTCGGCAAGTTCCTCGGCGACCGCAAGGCCGGAGACGACTCCCTTGCGTTGCGCCGCGGTCAGGTAGAGTTCGATCTGGGGCCTGTAGGGAGCCCAGCGCAGAATACCGCCCTTGCGGTGCTCCACCACCTCAAAGCCTTCGGGCACAAAGATCGGGTCCGCATCCAGGTCGATCCGATACCGCGACGTATATTTATCCGGAGTCATCGTCATTCCCGATTTTAGTCGACTGGGATTGGCCGTCTGGAGTGGACCGCGTCAGGCTCTGATCTGCTACCCTCATCCTCGCATGGAATTCTTGAATCTGCCCATCGAAAGCGGTCGCCGGCCTGGAAGGGCGAGCGAGGCCCAGGTTTTTGCGCTGCCCTGTTATTCTTGAAGAGTGATGGAGCGCACAAGAATCAAGGGATTCGCGGCCATGGGACTGCTGTTGGCGGTCTCGCTGGTCGCCTGCCACAAGGAAGAACGGGAAGTGACCGGAGCCGCCGAGAAGGCGGTCCAGGCCGAGCACCAGGCGCAAGCCGCCGCCCAGGCCGCCGCCTCTGAACAGGACCGCCAGTTGGCTGCCCTGGCTCTGATTCCGCTACCCACCAAAAGCCTCTATGCGAACGTGCGCGATGCCGCCGCGTGGGCCAATCCCTTCCTCTCGGTCAACGCCGACATGCTCGACCTGCGCGCCGCTTTGCCCGGCTCCAACACCGGCGCCGCCGGTTGGGGCTCCGCGCGGCACTCACCCGCAGCCAGCCACCAGAAGATTGCGTTGCGCCCCGGAAGTCTGGCCCAGGCCCTGGTCGCGCTGCCTCCCGGCGCGTGGCGCTATGGCCGCGTGATCGCCGGCGCCGAGTCGCCCCAGGCCGGCAAGAAGGACCGCCCCAAGGTTCGCCGCAACGTCGAAGCCGTCATCCAGCAGCTCAACGATCTGGGCATCGTCGTCGAAGAGTGGCCCACGCGCTAGCCGCCTGCCACCTGCGGTGGGGCCGGCTGCCCTTCGGGCCAAAGCGCACAAATCGGTGCGACTGTGCATGCGAAGATTCTGAATTGCCGGATCACCCAGCCATGCGCGAGTTATATCAGCCGGCGGCCCGCCACGGAAGTGTCGTATCCGCCCAGATGCTCCAACTCGTGCCTGTATGCGGCCAGGGCCAGCGTATTGAAAAGCGCCTGCACCTGCGGCAGATGCAGATGACGCCGGTGGACCACCAGGTCGTAGCGCTCGCAGACCAGAGGAATAAATCCCAGCCCCAGTATGCGCGCCACCGACGACACCGCGATGCAGCAGTCGGCCTCGCCAGCCTGAACACGCCGCGCTGCGGGCAGGTGGCCGGTCGCGATATTCTCGTATCCTTGCAGTCCTTTGTGGGAGATGCCTAGACTGCGCAACTCGGTGTCCAGTAGAAGGCGGCTGCCGGCGCCGCGCTCCCGATTCACCATCGTAACGTCCGATCGTTCCATGTCGCCGATGGTGCGAATCTGTTTTGGATTTCCTCGCGACACGACCAGGCCTTCTTCCCATAGCGCGAGCGAAACAACGGCAATGTCCTGCTTGCGAAATATGCGGCCGATCGCAGCCAGATTCGATTCGTCGCTCTCGGCGTCGCGAATGTGGCAACCCGCGACATGGATGCATCCCTGGTGCAGCAGGTCGAGTGCCTTGGTGCTGTTGCGATGCGCGACCACTAGGTTGAAGCCCTGCTGCCCAAGATGGCGGCGTAGAACCGAGATGCCCGGATCGCAGCCGGCCATCAGCAATCGCTTCTCGAATTCATGCGCAGGCGCGAACAGCTCCACGGAGACCTTCGATTGCGAGCTTGTCTTGACTGCCTTGCCGGCGATCATGCCGTCGGCCAACGGTAGACTCCACGTGCCTTCCTCGGCTGAGGCCGCAATCAGCCGGCCATCCACGCGGCACAGGCACACGGGCATGCCGGGCGATGAACTGTGAGCTTCCACCAACAGTTCGGCCTGCTCTGTCAGATGCGAATCCGGCTCTGCGTCCAACTGGAAAATCTCTTCGACAGCCACATCCAACACACGTGCCAGCTTGAGTGCGACGGCGGTGTTGGGAGCATAGTCGCCGGACTCGATGGCGTACACGGTTTGCCGGCTGACATCGATCTTGGCCGCCAGCTCGGTGGCGGAAAGAGCGCGGGCGGCACGCAACTCGGCTAGGCGATTGTGTACGTTCATTGGTTCCTCTTTTGCGGAACAGTCTGGATAATCGTTAAATCGTACGCCTCTATCCTGGTTCAACGCCAATCGCACGGTTGCACTCACGGGCAGGATCAGAGACTCGTTCCATTATTGTATTGCTTGCACGACAATGTCGTGTAAGAATACAACTCAATCGTACCCCGCCGTACGGCACCGCACGCCTGGCAAATGGAGTATTCCGCTTGCCAGCCCCTGCAGCGGACATGGCCCCTTACATCGCACCACACTTTTATCATCTCAGGAGGAACAAATGGCAAAGCGCCATTGTCACATTCTTCTCGCCTGTCATGCCATTCTCGGGGCTGCGGGCTCACTCTTCGGCCAAACAACATTCATCGAACGCTATCAGGCGCGGGTCAGCGCAACGCAGGCGGAACAACCACATTGGATCACCCCGCTGGTTACGGTAACTCCGCGGCTGGAGCAGGAGTTTCGCACCGACTTCGTCCATCAATACAACAACTCAGGCTCCGCAATCTGGAACTACGGAAACGGAAAAGGCCTTGAATTCATTCCCGAGCGGCGCGTGGAAATCATCGTCAATGTGCCTCCTTTCTATAGTCGCTCCAACGGCGAATCGGACGGGTTTGGCGACATCTCCTTTCTTGCGAAATACCGCTTCTACGCGCGCAACGAGGAGCATGGCAATGCAATTGTGACCGCATTCCTGGCCGGCTCCATCTCCACTGGCAAGAACGGCAACGGAAGCTGCTGCGCGATCGTTACGCCGACGCTTGCTGTCGGAAAAGGCCTAGGCCAGTTCGCGTTTACGTCGACGGCCGGCGGCTCGCTGCCGGTGACCAACGCGGCCGGGCTGGGGCACACCATCGCATGGAATAACGCGGTGCAATATCACGCGGCGAAGAGCGGCGCTGGGCGCCTGTTCTGGCCGGAAGTCGAGATCAATTCGAGCTTCTACGAAGGCGGATCTGACGATGGAAAGTCCACCGCGTTCGCGACTCCCGGCATGGTCATCAACTGCATTCCGCTTACCCGCGGCACAAAGGAAAGACCGGGCCGGCTGGGCCTGACATTCGGAGCAGGCGAGCAGATTGCACTAACTCGGTTTCACACTTACAATCACGCCACGGTGCTTACGATTCGTCTTCCCTTTTAGGCAGCCGACCGTCCGTGGCGCTAACAACTCTGGCCACGCTCAGAGCCGGGGTTCCCGCTGACAGGTCTTCGTCCGTGGGGTGGAGCGCCTACCCTGAGCGTAGCCGAATGAGGCCTGATTATGGGACCTGGGAATCCGCGCATAATTCACTCTTCGAGGTGAGGGAAAGTGAGATTGCTCATGATAACTGCAATAAATCAATCCGCATTGCGCTCCTGCGCCGGGCTGCTGGCGCTGACGGCCTTTTTCAGCGCCTGCCATCATCCGCGCCGCGTCAGCCTGACAATTTCGGTTGCCGCCAGTCTCAAAGAAGCTATCGTGGACGTTGAGATGAGTTATCAGCAGAGTCATGCAGATGCGGATTTCATCAATAACTATGGAGCTTCTGGAACCTTGGCCAGGCAGATTGAACAAGGCGCTCCCGTGGATGTATTTCTGTCGGCCGGCGCCAGGCAGATGGACGATCTGCAAGCGAGGGGCTTGATCGCTCCAGGCACGCGCCGTAACTTGCTGAGTAACTCTCTGGTACTGATTGCGCCGCTCAACTCCAGGCTCCAGAATTTTCAGCAACTCGATGATGGCTTTGTGCGGGTGGTAGCTCTGGGCGACCCGGCAAGCGTACCGGCCGGGCGCTATGCGCGGCAGGCGTTGACTGCGCTCGAGCTGATGGACAAACTCAAAAGTAAAATTGTTTTCGGCAACGATGTTCGCCAGGTTTTGACTTATGTGGAAACCGGCAACGCGGACGCGGGCCTGGTGTATGCCACCGATGCGCGAACCTCCGGGAAAGTGCGCGTGGTTGCCGTCGCTCCTGAATCCACGCACAAACCTATCACTTACCCCGTTGCCGCGGTGAAGACCAGCCGCAGCGGAGAAGCCGCGCAGTCTTTTGTCGAATATCTTGGCAGCCCCGCGGCGGAAGCCATTTTCGTGAGGCATGGATTTACAATGGCAAAACAGTGACGCTGCCCATCGACACATCGCCGCTTTTCATCTCGCTGGCCACCACCTGCGCGGCTACGATTGCCACCTTCTTTCTTGGGCTCCTGGCGGCATGGTGCATGTATGGAATGCACGGCGGTGCGCACTCCGCGATTTGCTCATGGATTGACGGCATTCTGACGCTGCCTCTCGTGCTTCCGCCCACCGTCGTCGGCTTTTTCCTGCTCGTGATCTTCGGGCGGCAGAGCTTGATCGGCCATATGCTCGGCCTTTTCGGCGTCACCATTGTCTTTTCCTGGCCGGCCACAGTCATTGCCGCCACGGTCGTCGCCTTTCCGCTGATGTATCGCACCCCGCTCGGCGCGGTTGAACAGGTGAATCCAACGCTGCTCGATGCGGCGCGGACGCTGGGCGCCTCGGAGCGCATCGTTTTTCGCAGCGTGCTTCTGCCGCTGGCCGCGCCCGGCGTGCTGGCTGGCTCGGTCCTGTCCTTCGCGCGCGCGCTGGGAGAGTTTGGCGCCACGCTGATGCTGGCCGGCAACATTCCCGGCCGCACGCAGACCATGCCGATGGCCATCTTCTCTGCGGTGGAGGACGGCGACATGCGCATTGCCCTGCTGTGGGTCGGCCTGATTGTTGCGTTGTCGCTGGGCATTATCCGCCTGCTGCATTGGCAGATCGGCGGGCGGAGGCAGGCGTGTGCGCAGGCTGCGCCCATCGCCGAAATCTCCGCGGCTTCGGCCGATACAGTCTTCGCAGCCAGCGCACCTGCAATCGCGAAAGCCATGTCGAACGCAACGCTCGAGTTCGAGGCGGAAAAGAAACTGAAAAACTTCAGCCTGCGCGTGGCCTTCCAGACAGGCACTGGAGCGGTTGGGCTGCTGGGCGCTTCCGGCGCGGGAAAATCCATGACGCTGCGCATGATCGCCGGTATTGTTGCGCCGGACAATGGGCGGATCGTTCTCAATGGCCGCGTACTTTTTGACAGCAGGACAGGGGAAAACATTCCCGCCGCGCGCAGAAAGATCGGCGTCGTCTTTCAGGACTACGCACTTTTCCCGCACATGACGGTGGCCGAAAATATAGGCTTCGGATTGAGTGGGCTGCCCGCGTGCGAACGGCAGGCGCGCGTCGGCAGACAACTTGAGCGGATGCACATCAGCGAACTGGCCGGACGTTATCCGGCAGAGATCTCCGGCGGGCAGCGGCAGCGCGTGGCCATTGCACGCTCGATGGCCATCGCGCCCGCGGCGCTGCTCTTTGACGAGCCCTTCGCCGCTCTCGATCCGCACCTGCGCCGGCGCATGGAAGAGCAACTGCGCGAGACGCTGGCCGGTTATCAGGGCGCAGTCCTCTTTGTCACGCACGACATGGAAGAAGCCTTCCGCTTCTGCAGCGATCTACTGGTGCTCGATGGGGGCCGCGTCATCGCCTCCGGTTCAAAGCATGAACTTTTCGAGCGGCCGCGCACGGTGACAGCGGCGCGATTGACCGGCTGCAAGAATGTCGCCGAGGCGCGGCGCACGGCCGAGGACAGAATCTTTGTCGCTGCGTGGAATTGCGAACTGCAAACCGCCGCGACCGTCCCCGATGCGTTGACCGATGTCGGGATGCGCTCGCATCAGATTGCGTTTCAGCCAGAAGCGAACGAAGAAAATACTTTTCCCTGCTGGCTGGTGAGCACCAGCGAAGCGCCGCATGAGATGACGCTCTATCTGCGCCTGCACGCCGCGCCCCGCGCTGGCGATGCGGCCCATTTGCAGGCCGACGTCGCCAAGGAAGCCTGGCGCGCGCTCAGCACACAGCCCCAGCCCTGGCGCGTCCGGCTCGATCCCGCCCGGCTGCTGCTGCTGGAGGGGTAGGCCCTAGCGCTGCGCGGAGCTGTAGTGTGGGAGCCTGGGAGTGAGCTTGCGTATGACAAACTCCTGAAAGAGATTTCCCACTGCGCTCCCGGCCATGCCGTAACCTAAATTCTCAAAGGTCAGCGCCACTCCGCTGCGATCGGCGGCCGGATAGTAAAGGTTGGAGATGCCCGCCGCGGCAAAGCCGCCGCCGATGGCCGAGTAATTCATCTGCCAACGGCCGTGGTCGCCCTTGCAGACCACCGACATGGCAATGGCATACAGAACGCGCGACCGCTTGCTCCCAGTGCCTTTGTAGAAGTAGCGCGGGTCCTGTTTCAGCAGCGAGGGCAGCAGGGCGCCGCCGATCATGGTGCCGGTGAAATTGTCGGCGAAACCGGCTCCATAGCGCTTGGCGTAGCCTTCCGCGCCTTGCCCGTATCCGTTGAATTCACCGTCTGCCTGCTCGATTCCCGCAAAAAATCCCGTCGCTAAAAATGTAACTGGATCAATCGAGGATTTCCAGGCCAAACGAAACTTCTGCCCAGTGGTGAGCGGCGGCGCGTCCGGTGCGTAGCTGACATAGAAGTTGGGAATAAAGCCGAGCACGCGCTGCTGCTCCTCTTCCCTGAGCTGCTCCACGGCAATCTCCTGTTGCGACGCCGTCACCCGCACATCGCTTTCCGCTTCGGTCAGCAAAAGTGTTACCTGCTGCGCCTGATAGTTCTCGCCAGAGTGGAGAACGCCGGAAATCACATGTGAAGTAAATCCCTGAGAAAAGACGGTAAGTTGGAACGGGCCGGCGGGAACGGCAGAAAAATCGTAGCGGCCATCGCTGTCGGAGATGGCCGTTCTCAGCGAAGGCGGGTTGGAAGCGGTCAGCTTGAGTTCGACATGAGCACCCTGGCAGACCGAACCCTCCCGATCCACCACAACGCCCTGGATGCTGCCCGCCATACTGCTCTGTACGCTGTCCGGGGCTGGCGGCGCGGCTTGCTGAGACCAGGCAGTGGCCACCAGCCCGCAGACCGCCAGAAGTAGGGCGATCCGGCCAGATGCCGGCGCGCGCCGGCGCAGTTTTCTTGATCTGTTGCCCTGAGTTGTTCGATTCCCGATCAGTACGCCCCCCGCCAATCCCCGCGGCACGAAGATGTCTCCTCTTTGAGAATAGCTCCAGCAGAAGCACCCGCGCAGTCCTCGGCACGATTTGCGGCTGGAAGAGGAAGAATCGGGAAAAAATCTTGGCCCGAATCACCACTTTGCTTCAAACGCCGGAAATCTCCCGTTCGGCTCCCACTGTTCGATAACCCTCGGCATCGACCGCGGCTCGGAAAGTTTATCCGGTTGCCGCTACGGTTTGTGGGCCGGGTTTGGCGCAACAAGAGCGGAGTTGATATACTTGAAAAGTTGTTGCAGCCGACTGTTCGGTACTCGGATTCCCGACTCGCATACGGGGACACGAATCCATGATTTGCATCCCATTTCCGGCGGTGCAGGAAAGCGAACAGGAGATTGCAACGGAAAATTTGCACTGAGGCCAGATAGCTCAGTGGTAGAGCGCGGCCCTGAAAAGGCCGGCGTCGGCGGTTCAATCCCGTCTCTGGCCACCACTCATTCCAACTAACTTAGCGGTAACCAAAATCGTCTTGTTATAGTCTCACGCACCCCAAAAGCGTACATCCTCAGCCGGCGTGCGCTTGGACGCCCTCTTCTTTCTCCAGCAGCTTCCAGATTTTCCGCGCTGCGTCGCCGGTTCTGGCGATGTGCTGCCGCCCCAGTTTGGCATAGTGTTCGGTCCTCTGGAAGTGCGGCGCCGGCCGCGGAACTCTGCCGCCGACGCCTGTGCATACGCCGCTACAGCGTTCCGCCCACGTAATTGATGCCGTCGTTGGCGTGGTGTGGATCGAGAACTTCAAAGACCACGTCATCGCCGGTTTTGAGCTTGCCCACCACCGCATCGAAGGCCTCCTTGGTTCCGGTCGGCTGCTTGTTGACGCGGGTGATCACCAGGCCAGGCTGCAATCCCTGCAGGTCCGCAAAGGAGCCGGAGCGCACCGACTGAATGACCACGCCTGGAGTGTGCAGCTTGGCGACCATCTCGGCGGAAGCGGTGCTCACCACCACGCCCAGTTTGGTTTCGCCCGCATCGGTGGTGCTGCCGGGGACAGCCTCGGTCTCCGGCCCGTTCAGATTGGCAAAAACCTGATCGCGGTTGCCGATGGTGACCGTGGTGTCCTCCTGCTTGCCATTGCGCAGGTAGCCCAGGTGCGCGGTCGAGCCGGGAATGCGGCTGGCAATGTCATTCACCAGATCGTCGCCGCCCTTGATGCCGCGCCCGTCGATGCTGGTGATGATGTCGCCCGGCTTGAGGCCGGCCTTGTCCGCCGGGCCGCCCGGCTTCACCTCCTGCACCAGCACTCCGTTCTTGAATCCGTACACGCGATTGACCGCGCCCGGCAGGTTCTGCCGGAACTCGATGCCGATGGAGCCGCGGGTCACCTTGTGGCTGGGCCCGATCAGATCGTTGTAGACGGCGACCACGGTGTCCGAGGGCATCGCAAATCCCAGGCCCTGATAGCCGCCTGATTGCGTGTAGATGGCGGTATTCACGCCGATCACTTCGCCGTTCATGTTCAGCAGCGGGCCGCCGCTGTTGCCCGGATTGATGGCCGCATCGGTCTGGATGAAGTGCTGAAACTGGCCGGCTGCGCCCGGATCAATGGTGCGGTTCTTGGCCGAGATGATGCCCGCCGTCACCGTCTGCGCCAGCGCAAAGGGACTGCCGATGGCCTCCACCCAGTCGCCCACATGCACGTTGTCGGAGTTGCCCAGCTTGACGGTGGGCAGCGGCGCGTCCGTATCGATCTTGATGACCGCCAGATCGGTGGCCTTGTCAAAGCCGATCACCCGCGCCGGGCGGCCCAGGTCCGGGCTGTCCGGATCGTCCGTGGACAGCTTGACGAAGATCTTGTCGGCCTTCTCCACCACGTGGTAATTGGTCACGATGTAGCCCTTGGCGTCGACAATGAAGCCCGAGCCGAGCGACTCGCGGACCTGGTTGTCCTCGCCGCCGCCCTGCATGTCAGGCGGCGCTTGCCCGCCGAAGAAGCGGTTGAAGAATTGCTGAAAGTCGTTCGAGCCCTGTCCCTGCTGCTGATCCTGCCCCTGACCGTTGTCCTGGTCCTGGTCGCCGGGCTGCTGGGGCATCTGCTGCATGAATCCCTGGGGATTGCGGCCGCCGTTGTTGGCGGCCTGCTTGGGCAGGGTCTCGGTGTTGATGTTGACCACCGCCGGCCCAACCTCCTGGGCAATCTTCACAAACTGGTTGGGCGGCACCGTGGAATCGACCACTTTCAGGGGCGTGGCGTCGGCGCTGTCATTCTTCTTTTCCTGCCCGAAGACCCCATGGGCGGCAAAGGAACCGGCCACAATGGCCACCGAGAGCGTGGAGAGCAGGACAAACACGGAAGCAAGTCGGCGGGAACGCAGCCGTTCGAAGAACAATTTCATGGGTTTCGTAACCTCGTCGGGTGACCAGCCGCGCGGCTGGGATGTTGAACGCACCTGCATAGCAGTATAGTCCGCACCTGCATGACAGTTCAGTCAGCGGGGCAAACCCCGTCTGGCCGGCGGCTCCAGCGCGCCTTGGCCCAGCCAGTTCCGTCCAGGGCCGACGCTAGAAGCCGGTCCGCGAAAGCTGCCGGGACGGCGGGAAGAAGGCCGTCACATCAATATAGACGCAGCCGGAGGAAAAGTGTCGCAGAACCCTGATTGGCTCATGAGACTGTCGCTATAAATAACTGGCAGTAAACTATTCAATAAATTGACATGTGTACTTATCAGTAAACAGAAACACGGGTTTTTGCCACAAAAACCAGATTTTTGGTCGATTTAAGCCCAAAAATCAACGCCACGGAGGAGTGAGTGGCTGGCAACAACCTCCTACTGTCCGGCGGCCCACTCCAGCATCGTCAGGGAAAGCAGCAGCACCCGGCGCAGGCCGGCTTCACGGTCGTGGGCGGAGTACCACTCGGCCAGGGTGTGCGCGCCGCCGCCTTCGCCGCCCGCGCCCATAGACAGCGCCGGAACTCCCAGCGCCAGCGGTATGTTGGCGTCGGTCGAGCCCAGCCGCAGTTCAGTGCGCAGGCCCAGATGCCGGTCCACGGCGCGCAGGGCTTCCAGCAGCGGAGAGTCGGCGGCCAGCGCGGCTGCCGGACGGTCGCCGATCTTGTCGATCTTGAAGGCCAGCAGTCCGCGCAGCGGAGCAGGCCCCAGACCAGGCCCTGGCGCTTTGCCGCGCGCCAGCAGGGATTTTGCCCGTGCGTTTGCCTGCTCCACAGCATCTTCCACGGCGCGATGCAGCGCCACCTCCAGGCGCAGAAGCTGGTCGGAACTGGTCCAGCGGAAATCGATGGAGGCCTCGGCGCGCGCGGGAATGGAGTTCACGCTGGTGCCGCCGCGGATCGTCCCCATGTTCAGCGTGGTGCGCGGATCGTCCGGCAGCGGCGTCTCGGCCAGCGCCGTCAGCGCCGCGGCCAGCGCGGCAATCGGATTGGGAGTCCCCGCATCGGTAAAGCTGTGCCCGCCCGGTCCGGCCACGACCACCCGGAAGCGGCGGCTGCCCAGTGCCTGGGTCACGGTCGAGTCCGCACCCGCGCCGTCCAGCACAATGTGCGCGGCAATGCGCCCGGCCAGCGCTCGCTGGCCGTAGAGGTGGCGCACGCCGCGCAGGTCGCCTTCGCCCTCTTCGCCCACATTGGCCACCAAGACCAGCGGCGCGGGCAGCGCAATCTGCGACGCGATCAGCGCCTGGGCGACAGCCAGCAAGCCGGCCAGCCCGGCGCCGTTGTCGCAGGCTCCGGGAGCCGTCAGCCGGTCGCCGTCGACCGCTGGGTGCAGCGGCGTATCGGCGGGAAACACGGTGTCCAGATGCGCAGACAGCACCACCACCGGCCCGCTGCTCTCCGGCGGAAGCTGGGCCGCCGCCAGCCAGCCGAAGACGTTGCCCGCGGCATCGGTTTCTACGCGGCTGAGGCCCATCGCGGTAAAAAGGGCCGCCAATCGCTGGCCGCGCGCCGCTTCGCCGAAGGGCGGCGCAGGGATCGCCACCAGCTCCGCCTGCCAGTCCATGATGGTTTTTGGATTGCCATGCAGCCAGGCGAAGGCGGCATGAACCGGCCGCTGCGAGGCAAGCGCCGTGACCCGCGCAAAGGCCGAGTTGGGGAGGGAGTGCGCCATGCGAATGGTTTCAGGGTAGCAGGGCATGGTTCACTGGAGCACGGGAATGAGCGCCCGCATCCGGGAGCCGGGCGGTGGTCAACCGCCCCTGAGTCTTCGCCAAATAGAGCGAAATGAATCCTTTATTCGGCCTCTACGGAAAATTCCCGTTCGTCGTACTCCACCGAATGCAGAAACAGCCCACGCGCCGGAGCGGTCGGCCCGGCGGCAGAGCGGCTGCGGGCGGCCAGAATCTCCGGGATGGCCTCGGCGCGGAGCCGTCCGCGGCCCACGTCCAGCATGGTTCCCACCAGGTTGCGGACCATGTGGTGGAGAAAGCCGCTGCCCCGGACGCGATAGACCAGCAAATCTCTGCCTGCGGTCTGCTGCTCCCAGGTCGAGGAGAAAACTGTGCGCACGGTCGGCGTCGTGGGTGGTTCGATGGAAAAGCCAGATCGGGGAATCGGCCTCGGACTGGGGTCTTCTTCGCTTGCCGGGGGCCGGTTGGTCAATTCCGGGTCGGTGGCCGCAAAACTTAGAAAATCGTGCGAGCCTTCGCAGAGCCGGGCGGCTGTTTGCATGGCTTCCACGTCCATCGGCCAGGGGCAGGGGTAGGCGTAGCGGGCCAGGAACGGCGGGCAGATCTGGTTGCGGAAGACCCGATATTCGTAGGTTTTGGCCAGGGCCGAGTGGCGCGCGTGAAATGTGCTTCGCACCGTTCTGGTTTTCAGAATCCGGATCGAAGCCGGCAGCGTGCGGTTGAGGGCGCGTTGCAGGTTTTCCGCCGGAATGGGCGCGGCCAGCGTGAAACTGGCCACCTGGCCGAGGGCATGAACGCCGGCGTCGGTGCGGCCCGAGCCCTGCGGCAGTGGCCGCTCGCCGCAGATTCTTCCCAGCGCGGCCTGCAGTTCGCCTTGCACGGTTTGTTCGCCCGGCTGCACCTGCCAGCCGCGGAATTCGGTGCCGTCGTAGGCCAGGGTCAGCTTCCAGGTGCGTGGTGCGATCACGGGTTGGGCGTTTTCGGTCACGGGCAGGGTCTTGCTCCTAGTGTATCGGCAGCGTCGCCCTTGCCGATCCTGAGTCTTCGCCCTCTGTTTCCGATATACTCAGCTTTTCGCGTCCATCACGGTTGCGCTCGTGGAAACGTCAAAGAACGGGCAGGTTGGAACCGATTGGGATCCGCCTGCGTATGATTCGATGAGTGGATGGCTGTGCCCGGCGGCTGGCTATGATTGTCCGGGAAAGTTGCAGCGGCATCACAAATTTGAGTCCGGAGAGGCTCTCCGGGCGTCTTGAAGAGTGACGCCTTATATGCCTCGGCAGTTCCCAAAGTGAGATCATGTCGCGGAACCATGCAGTGGAGAGGAACCATGCAATTGTTCGGTATATTTGTGGTTGAGCAAGAGACGGCGGCGAGCGTGCGGTCCAGACGCGAACAGATTGGACAAAAACAGGCTGCTGGGCAACACCACGCTGGGCGCGGACGGGCCAGCGGCCGGCTGCGCGCCGTGGCGGCGGCCATGCTGGGTTTGATGGCCGGAATGCCGTCGGGCTTTGCGCAGCAGGCCGCAACCACAGCCCCGGACAAAGCGGCCTCCAATCTGCCCTCAGCTCCGGCCCCGGTGCTCACCGAGCCGCTGAACCTGCGGTCGTCGCTGCGGGATTTCTCCAAGCCGGCGGGCGGTCTGCTGGGCGACCCAATCAACATGTACCGTCCGACTTCCATCGCCAAGGCTGATTTTGCCAACTCCGTGCGCCTGAATGACCTGGTGAAGGACGGCAAGATGTACCTGAGCCTTTCCGACGCCATCGCGCTGGCGCTGGAGAACAATTACGACATCGCCATCTCCCGCTACTATCTGGACATCGCGGACACCGACGTGCTGCGGGCCAAGGCGGGCGCGGGCTTGCGCGGCGTGGGCGCGTCGGTGCTGCAGAATACGCTTGGAGGCAACTCTCAGACCTTGAGCGCGAGCGGCGCTCCGGGCGGCACTTCCAGCGGCGCCACCACGGGCAGCAGCGGCGTGGTTCTGACCACCGACGGCGTTGGCCCCAATCCGGAGAATCTCGATCCCAACGTGACCGGGACCATCCAACTGGAACGGGCAGAGTCGCCTCAGTCCAGCGCATTTGTTCCCCGCGCCTTCCAGAACACCGACCAGTACAACTTCGCCTACAACCAGGGCTTTGTGACCGGCACGTCGCTGGCTGTGGCTTTCAACAACTCCCGCATCACCTCTTCCAGCCCGTTTCAACTTTTCAGCCCGGAATACAGTACCAGCTTTCAGGCCAAGGTCACCCAGCACCTGCTGCAGGGAGCCGGAATCTGGGTCAACAAGCGCTTCATCTACGAGGCGAACCTGGACCGCCGCATCACCGACTCCACCTTCCGCCAGCAGATTCTTTACACCGTGAACCAGGTGGAGAACATCTACTGGGCGCTGGTCAGCTCCTATGAGGATGTGCAGGCCAAGGAGCGGGCGCTGGACCAGAGCAGCAAGCTGCTGGCCGATAACCGGAAGCAGTTGCAGATCGGCACCATGGCCCCGCTCGACGTGGTCAACGCCGAATCCAACGTGGCCAGCGATCAGCAGGCGCTGATCAGTTCGCAGAACAATCTCAGCTATCAGCAACTCATCATGAAGCAGGCCATCGCCCGCAATCTGAACGATCCGGCATTGGTGGCCGCCGAGGTGATTCCCACCGACCGCGTGGTGCTGGACGAACTGCCGGAGGAGAAGCAGCCGGTGCGGGAATTGGTGCAGGAGGCCTTCAAGAATCGCCCCGAGCTGGAACAGGCCGCGCTGGCCATCAAGAAGGATGAAATCACGCTGCGCGGCGCGCGCAATGCGCTATTGCCCGGCTTTGATGTCTACGGCTTCTACGGAGCCAGCGCCGTGGGCGGTTCTCAGAGCCCATATTGCAAGGATCTTACTGGCGCCAACTGCGCACCGGACAGTGTCGCCACGGTTGGCTACGGCAGCACACTGAATGGCCTGGTGGATAGCAGCTCGCCGGACAAGGGCGTGGGCTTCACGCTGAACATTCCGCTGCGCAACCGGGCGGCGCAGGCCGATCAGGCCCGCTCGCTGATCGAGTATCGCCAGGCCGAGATGCACCTGGAGCAGCTCTACACGCAGATTCACATGCAGGTGGTCAACGCGGAGATTGCGCTGGCCAATGATCGCGCGCTGGTCAAGTCCGCCTTGGCCGCCAGGGACTACAACCAGCAGAGCCTGGATGACGAAGAGAAGAAGCTGCATCTGGGCGCTTCCACCACCGCCAACGTGCTGCAGCAGCAGCGCAATCTCTCCGCGGCGTCTAACACCCTGATCGCCGATCAGGCCAGTTACGCGCAGGCCCGCGCCGCTTTGTACCAGATGCTGGCCTCCACCCTGCAGCACTACGGCATCAACCTGAACGAAGCCGCTACCGGTCAGGTGAATGAATCCCCGATGATTCCGGGGCTGGCGCCGGCCGCGGACATCAAGTAGCCTCTGCCAATCAAATGCAAAGAGGTTCGGCGCAGCGCCGGACCTCTTTGTTTTTCGATGCCCCGCCGGATGCGGAATCTCATCGAAGGCGCTGAAACTGATACCATCAATAGCCGATGAGCACACAAGAAAATCGACCTCTTCCTGAAGCTGATTCCGAGGCTGGCGCGGAGGGGCGGGCGCGGTCAGCGGCGCTCACGCCGGCTGCCCTGGTGCGCACCGAGGCGGCGGCATTGGAGGCGCTGGCGGCGCGGCTGGAAGGGTCCATGGCGGCGGCCTTCGACCACGCGGTGGACCTGATTCTGCGCTGCGGCGAAGGGCGCGGCCGGGTGGTGGTCACCGGCATGGGCAAGAGCGGCATCATCGCGCAGAAGATCGCGGCCACGCTCAGTTCCACCGGCTCGCCGGCGCTGTTTCTGCATCCGGCCGAGGCGGTGCATGGCGACCTGGGCGCGCTCATGACGGGCGATGTGGTGGTGGCGCTGTCGGCCTCCGGAGAGACGGAAGAAATTCTGCGCCTGCTGGTCACGCTCAAGCGCAAGGGCGACGCGCTGGTGAGCTTCACGTGCAATCCGCACTCCACCCTGGCCGAGGCGAGCGAAGTGGCCCTCGATTGCGGCGTGGAGCGCGAGGCCTGCGGGCTGAATCTGGCGCCAACCGCCTCGACCACGGCCATGCTGGCGCTGGGCGACGCGCTGGCCATCGCGGTCAGCCTGCGCAAGGGCTTTCGCGCCGAGGATTTCGCCGAGCTGCATCCCGGCGGCAAGCTGGGCAAGCGGCTGGCCAAGGTGCGGGACCTGATGCACACCGGCGACGCCGTGCCGGTGGTCGCGCCCACCACGCCGGTGACCGCTGTGCTCTACGAGATGTCGTCGAAGAAGCTGGGCATGACCACGGTGCAGGAGCAGGGCCAGTTGCGCGGCGTGATCAGCGACGGCGATCTGCGCCGCCTGCTGGAGCGCGAGGGCGGAGCGGTGCTCGGTCGCACGGCCGGAGAAGCCATGAACGCCCATCCGCGCACCATTGCCGCGGGCGAACTGGCGGCCACTGCGCTGGCCATTCTGGAAGAGCGCAAGATTACTTCGCTGGTTGTGGCGGATGCGGCCGAACGCGTCGAAGGCGTGCTGCATCTGCACGATCTGTGGGGCGTGGAATTGATCTGAAGAAGCGCTGACCAGATCTCAAGTAGCGCCGACCAAGCCTTCCGCCTCCTCAAAAGAGGAAAAGGCAAAACGGGGCAGGTCGAAAGATTGCCGTTCGCGTTCAGTCGGCCAGGAAGGAGACTGACTGCAGGGCTGTGATTTCGAAGGGTTTGCGGCAGCGGATATTGGCGCAGGAGAGTTTTTCGTCGCGTCGCACCATGTAAGATTGCGCTTTGGCGAACTTGGCGCGGTCGCGTTCGTCGGCGCCGCGGGGCAACTGTGCGCGCTTGCGGCGGACGACCCAGGAGACCTGGTATTCGCCCGGCTGGCCGCACTTGGGGCAGGTGAGAGTGTGGGTGCGCTGCTCCGTCGTTTCGTTGAAAAAATCCCGCTCTTCCATGGTCTTTCGTCTCTCCAAACAGCCGACAAGGCATCTCTGCGGCACAAAGGCATCGTCCCGCCCGGCAGCCGGGCACAGCCGCTCGAAGGCCGTCCAGCCTTCTTGCCCCAGCAAGATTCTATACTCATCCTTGAATGAGTGTCCAAGTGAGTCAAACCTCGCGTCCACAGCGGGGAAATCCAAAGCGGCCCGGTCAGAGTGTCCGCACAGTTCTTGACCGCGCAGAGCTGTCCCTCGACGGGTAACCCACATCTCGATTCTAAAACCGGTCCGGAGCGGGAGGGTCTTTACGCGGCAAGGGCGCAGCCAAAAAGCTGCGCCCTTGCCGTTTAGCTGGTTCCTGCGAACTAGGCGTTGGAGTGCATGTTAGGCCCGGTCAGCTTCTCCTCGAGCGCGGCCTGCGCCGCGGCCAGCCGCGCCGTCAGCAGACGGACGGGCGAGCAGGAGACGTAGTTG
>VFSW01004355.1_pt1 | contig 21154 bp, 29 predicted proteins | sample 5358111 | NCBI WGS metagenome assembly VFSW01 (sample SAMN11554181, study PRJNA540505) | mine drainage metagenome | isolation source: sediment from site ElyBrook_90M | place: USA: Ely Copper Mine, Vershire, VT | collected 2017
CGGTGAAGATGCCGGTTACCTGCAGATAGACGAAAAGACCCCAGAAGCTTTACTGCAACTTGGTATTGTGTATGTGATGCGACTGCGTAGCATAGACGGGAGAGGCTGAAGTCTCGGTTTCGGCTGAGGTGGACTCGACAGTGAAATACCGTTCTTTCTTATTGCATACACTAACCGGTATGGCAAAACCATATCGAAACAGTACCTGGCGGGCAGTTTTAGTGGGGCGCTATCCTCCTAAAAAGTAACGGAGGAGTGTATGAAGGTTGGCTAGGCGCGAATGGAAACCGTGCCGATAGTGCAATGGCAAAAGCCAGCTTGACTGTAAGGCGTAAATGCCAAGCAGGTGCGAAAGCAGACCATAGTGAACCGACCATACGCATTAGACGCGGTGGAAGATTATCTGACAAAAGCTACTCTGGGGATAACAGGCTAGTTCCGCCTAAGCGTCCACAGCGACGGCGGAGTTCGGCACCTCGATGTCGGCTCACCATATCCCGGGGGTGAAGAAGCTCCCAAGGGTTTGGCTGTTCGCCAATTAAAATGGTACGCGAGCTGGGTTCAGACCGTCGTGAGACAGGTTGGTCTCCTATCTACTGCAGGCGTCGATTCTTGAAGAGATTTGCTCCTAGTACGAGAGGACCGGAGTGAACTGACCGCTGGTCTGGCTGCTCTTCCGCCAGGAGGACCGCAGCGTAGCTATGTCGGGATTGGATAAGCGCTGAAAGCATCTAAGCGCGAAGCCAACTCTAAGATGAGGAATCATTTGAGATCCGTCAGAGATGATGACGTTGATAGGCTTTAGGTGTACGCACAGTAATGTGTTTAGCTGAGAAGTACTAATCGATCGAGTTTCTAACGCTGTAAGTATATAAAGAGGAGCTTGAGTATCGCAATAATTTGTTGTTTAGGTTTCGGACGTTCTACTCTGGTGGTTTGGCGGTGAGGTCACACCCGTTCTCATTCCGAACACGGAAGTTAAGCTTACTAGCGGCGATGGTACTCCAATTTAATTTGGGGAAGAGTAGCTAGCCGCCAGAGTAGAGTATCTGAAAGATATTTTTTTATGCTACGATGGCGCATATGGCGATCGGATGGGGCACACGGCGAAAAATGTTATATAGCTCTGTGGCCATCGTTATTATTGGGGTTGCTCTCATTATTTCGTATATTGTTTTTTTTAATAAACCACCGACTTGTTTTGATCACATTCAGGATGGCAATGAGACAGGAGTAGATTGTGGCGGATCATGTGCTCTGCTATGTCCCGACCAAGCATATCAACCTACAGTGCTGTGGTCGCGTGCTTTTCCTGTATCAAGTACAACCTACACTGCTGCCGCGTATGTACAAAATACCAATGCAGGAGCTGGGGCAAGGGGTGTCCACTATTTATTCCAGCTGTTTGATAACAATAATAATCTTGTAATCGAAGAGACTGGCATTACCGATCTTCCACCAGTACAGACTATACCAATTGTAGTACCAGGCATTTATGTTGGACAACGTAGTGTGTCTAGAGTTCTTTTTTCCTTTACGGATACACCAGTATGGAATAAGGTGCCAGCAGATACACTGCCGTCGCTTTCAATCAGTAATGAAACCCTTGCTCCAAACGGCATGCAACTATCAGCCACAATCACTAACAATTCATTCCAAGATGTGACTAATATTACTGCTGTAGCAGTGTTGTTTGATTCGAATAATACTGCTATCGCCGCATCTAAGAGCCTTATTCAGCATTTGGCACAACAATCTGCACAAACAATTGTCTTTACGTGGCCGCAAAATCTATCTGCAGTATCGCGTGCCGAGATTACCTTACTCCCGTCATTTTGAGTGTCTCAATGACTTCGTCTCTCATTCACAAGCGAGTAAGTTCTGTTGATTGGATTGCTTTTGGTGCCGCATTTGCACTATGTCTTTTAGGTCTTGTGACCATGAGTTCCTTTTCCGGTCCAGATCCTTTTTTTCTACGCCAAACGCTATGGATTATAATTGGGGTCGTAGTATTTTTTATTGCAAGCGGAATAGATTGGCGTTTTTTACGACGTCGTACAGTTGCTATCAGTATTTACGCTGTCCTTATAGTTCCACTAGTTTTCTTACTTATACTTGGGCGAGCTATAAAAGGAGCTAAAAGTTGGTTTGTGTTTGGCGGTCTTGGTATTGAACCTGTTGAATTTACTAAACTTGCTCTGATTATTCTTCTTGCTAAATATTTTTCTCGTCGGCACATAGAGATAAGAGATATTAAGCACATCTTTGTGTCAGGAGCTTACACGCTCATTGTCTTTGTCCTTGTTGCTCTGCAGCCTGATTTTGGTGGTGCTATTATAATTTTTCTCATTTGGCTTGGTATGGTGTTATTTTCAGGAATCTCACGCACGCATCTTCTGGCAGTTATACTTATTGGTGCCGTGGCATTTGTAGGGCTTTGGTTTTTTGGTTTTCATACATATCAAAAAGAGCGTATTTTAACCTTTATCAACCCAACAGGAGATATTAGAGGTGCTGGATATAATGCGTATCAATCGACCATCGCTATTGGTTCGGGACAGTTATTGGGTAAAGGAATAGGGTATGGAACACAAAGCAGGTTGCGTTTTTTGCCGGAATATCAAACAGATTTTATTTTTGCAGCATTTGCTGAGGAGTGGGGTTTTGTTGGCATTCTTATAGTTTTTGCTCTTTACGCTACTATCTTTATACGTATTAGTAATGCTGCCCTGCGAGGAGCCTCTAACTTTGAAACACTATTTGCTCTCGGAGTGCTGTGTTATTTTTTGGCCCATTTCATGCTTCATGTGGGTATCAACATGGGACTACTTCCTGTCACTGGTACAACCATACCGTTCATGAGCTATGGTGGTTCACATATAGTCGCAGAATTTTTAGCACTCGGAGTTATCTCTGGCCAGCTTCATTACGCTCGAGCTGCTCCTAAGGATGCTCTCAATAGAGAATTCTCTGGCGGTTACGATCAGGGAGAGTAAATAGCAATAGTTTTATCCACCATCTGCTCGAGAGAGAATTCTGTGTTGACATGTTCTTTAAGTGTATTACCTAAACGGGTTTGTAACTCAGGCCGCTCAATGAGAAATGAAATTTTCTCTGCCAGACTTTCTATATCTCTTGATTTGAACAACAATCCAGAAACATTATTCTCTATAATATCATTTACTCCTCCCACGCTACTTGCAACAATTCCTATGCCCGCTTGGCCCGCTTCAAGAAGAACATAGGGCAGCCCTTCCTTTACTGAAGGTAGAACGAATATGTCAAAGGCTTTCATATCTCGGTTTACTTCTGGTACAAATCCGAGAAGAAAAACCGAATCTAGGAGATGTTCTTTGTAAATATATCTCTCAAGTTCTTCTCGTTCTTCTCCTTCTCCAATGAGATACACGTACATCAATTTCCCATCCCTTTTTAAATGTTCTGCTGCCTTCAGGAGATAGGTAAGTCCTTTGTTGCGAGTGTATTCGGCGACAACGCCAATCCAGGGCCTCTCATGCTGGAGATTAGATAAAGTAGGAGTTCTGGAAAGGAGGTCCTTGCGTGCAGAAGAACGATCACGCAGAAGTAAAGGAGCTATCCCATTGTGTACGAGAAATAATTTTTCTTTACAAAATGGAAATTGTTTGGCACTAGAAAAATTACGTTTCGATATGGTGATAATTCGAGTTGAGAGTAGGAAGGTTGTCCATGTGGCGAGCCATATGAGTGCTTTCTCGAGAACAAAACGGTTCTCTTCGTATGCAAGTCCGTGGGATGTAAATACTATGACTGGGATCTTAGCGATGCGTGCAGCGAGTGTTCCGATGCCCCCAGCTTTTGAACTATTGAGGTGAACAATATCTGGTCGTTCAATACGGAATAGATGAAGGAGAGAGGTGAAGCTTCTCAATTCTTGTAGAAGCAATATGTTACGTGTCAACGACGGAATAAGAATAGTACGGATTCCAGCGGTATGCAGATTCTCTTGAAGAGAGCCAGATTTCCCTTCCGTACCGCCACACACTACACATACATCGAAATTATGCGCAATAAGGTTGGTGGAAAGATCATACACGTATCTCTGTGCTCCTCCCCAATTAGATTTTGTGATTACTAATAGAACTTTTCTTTTCATGGAATTGTTGTAGTATATACGATTCTATGAAGACTGTATTTCGGTCCCATACGCTGGTACTGTTTATTGGGGACATCATATTTTTGGCTTTTGCACTTTGGATAACACTACTGTTACGTGATTTAAGGCTACCTACAGAAGCACTTCTAAGTGCTTATCTACTGCCATTTATTTTTCTATGTATAGTCTGGATAGGAGTTTTTTTTATTGCTGGGCTATATGAAAGTCGTTCAATTATTTTTGAGCGTCGCACCCTCTCGTACACTCTCTTAGTTGCCCAAATATTCAATGTTACTCTTGCCGCAGTATTTTTCTTTCTTGTTCCAGTATTTGGTATTGCTCCAAAAACTATACTACTTATATATCTTATTGTTTCATTTCTGTTCATCTTTTTTTGGAGAATATTTTTGTTTCCTCAACTAGGCTTACAGAAATTAGAAGTTGCGTTAGTAATCGGAGAGGGAAGAGAGATCCAGGACCTCGTCTCTGCTTTAGAGATGGCCCCACACGCTCCGACCCGCATAGTGGCTACCCTAGACCCAAATGGGACGAATTTGTCGCATATAGTTAATGATGCAATTGAAAAATACAACCCACGTTTTATCATTGCGGATTTTGCCGATACACGAATTGCTGCAGCCTTCCCAACACTTTATAACTTCTTATATAGAGGAATTCGTTTCTTCGACGCAATGGAGTTATATGAGGAGGTATTTGGTCGTGTGCCTCTCTCCCAAATAAATGAGAAGTGGTTAGTGCATAATGTCTCTCGCTATGTGCATGTACTCTATGATTTTTCAAAAGAGATTGTGGACAGGTGTGGGGGTATCTTACTTGGTCTCATATCTCTTCTTCTTTACCCATTTATTTCAATAGCAATCTTGCTAGAAGATGGATTTCCTATATTCATTACGCAAGACAGAGTTGGTGAAAACAATCAAATCATACGTATCTATAAGTTTAGAAGTATGTCTGGCAATGATAATGGTAACTATAATGTGAGTGGGGCAACAACACTCCACGTCACGGGTGTCGGTGCTTTCTTGCGAGCCTGGCGCTTGGACGAACTGCCACAACTATGGAACGTTATAAATGGCACTATATCGCTTATAGGTCCACGGCTTGAGTTTCCAGCACTTGTTACTCAGTATGAAGCAAGTATTCCATACTATGGAATTCGTCATCTTATTAAACCTGGATTATCTGGGTGGGCACAACTCTACTACTACAATGATCCACACCATGCTGCAAATGTTGAAGCAACAAGAATGAAGCTCTCTTATGATTTATACTATATCAAACATCGTTCACTCGCACTCGATACCACCATTGCACTTAAAACGATTAGGAGGTTACTCATAAAAGGAAACGCGTAAAGAATACAAATCTATGGTCGTAGATGGGGCAGCAATAGCTAGGGATATTATTTTGGAGCTTAAAAGAGAGCGCCAAAAGTTTAAAGTACTTAGTCTCGGCATTTTGATGACCAAGAATAATCCTGTCACGAAGGCCTTCATACGTATAAAAGCCAAAGTGGCTGCAGAACTTGGAGTAGATATTGTGTATAGGGAATTAGCTCCTAATGCTACAGATAACCAAGCAATAGTTTCATTAGGAAAGCTTACAGGAGAAGTGAACGGAATAGTCGTACAACTACCCCTTCCCACAAGCATCGACGTTGAGAAAGTACTTAAAAAACTACCGTCTCATGTGGACGTTGATGGGATAGGGAAAATGGAGACCTCCCTCGTACAGTCACCAATCGTACTTGCTATTGCAGAAATCTTAAAGCGCACGCAAGTAGATATAAGACGTAAACAAATCCTTGTAGTAGGTCGAGGTCGTTTAGTTGGATTACCTGTCGAACTTTGGCTGCGACAACAAGATGTAATACTAACAGTAGTGACAGATTCTATTGGTGTTGCTCGTGTAGCGCCATACTCTGATGTTATTATTCTTGGCGCAGGTATGTCACATACTCTACTTCCCTCAATGATTAAACAAGGAGCAATTGTGCTGGACGCAGGGACTAGTGAAATAGGTGGGAAAATAGTTGGGGATGCTGATCCTTCCTGTGCACTAAAGGCATCTCTTTTTACACCGGTCCCCGGAGGTATAGGACCAATCGCTGTAGCTATGTTGTATAAAAACTTATTCACATTAGCCAGCATGGAGTTTAAAATTTAGCTTTGCCATCCTTACTGTACTAAGCTATAATCCGCCCCATGTTTGCCTTACGTTACAGTGCTGTGCTTGTCATCATTATCGCATTGGCGCTAGCTTTTTTTGTATATAAAAGTGAAATTGGTAGATTTGCATTTAAGCTCGGTCTTGACTTGTCTGGTGGTACAGAGCTGACCTACAATGCTGACACAAGTAATCTTCCCGCCAGCCAGGTGAGCGATTCTCTGGCTACACTTCAGAGTGTTATTGAACGTCGAGTGAATGCTTTCGGCGTTGGAGAGCCAGTGGTAGAACTTGAACAAGGAGGCGCCTTGGGAAACGGTGTCCACCGTCTTATTGTTGAACTTCCTGGCGTGACTGATATTAACGCCGCTATAAACGAAATTGGTCAGACGCCGTTACTTGACTTTAAGCTCGTCAAGCCAGGGTTTGAAGCTTCAACTACAGATGCTCTCGGCAACCCCAATCCGGCAGCTTTTGAAAATACTGGTCTTACAGGAGCCTATCTTTCTAGTGCCCAGCTCCAGTTTGGTAATGGATCAGCAGTAGCCGCACAGCCAACCGTAGTTGTGAACTTCAATCCTCAAGGGACCACACTATTCGCAAAAATTACTAATGCAAATGTTGGAAGTGAACTCGCCATTTTTCTTGATGGGCAACTCATTTCAGCACCTGTTATTCAAGAAAAAATTGATAATGGTACGGCAGTTATCTCTGGAAACTTTACTGCTCAACAGGCCAAAGACCTTGCAGACAACCTAAACCTTGGTGCACTACCGGTTCCAATCCAGTTAGCAAGTTCGCAAGCCATCGGTGCAACACTTGGCACCAATGCTCTACATGCGGGCATTGATGCTGGTATTGTTGGATTTTTGATCCTCGCTCTCTTTATGCTCCTCTGGTATCGGCTGCCAGGTCTTATTGCAGTAATTTCTCTCTCCATATATATCATCATCATGGCGGTCCTTTTTAAGCTTATTCCCGTAGTACTTACTGCTGCAGGTATTGCGGCCTTTATTCTTTCTGTTGGTCTTGCGGTTGATGCCAATATTCTTATTGCCGAACGTATGAAAGAAGAGTTAAGGAATGGCCGCGATGCTGCAACAGCAATTCGAGAAGGATTCTCCCGAGCGTGGAGTGCTATTCGTGATTCAAATACTGCTCATATCATTGCATCCATAATTCTTTTTTGGATAGGGACATCAATTATCAAAGGCTTCGCTCTTGTCTTTGGACTTGGGGTCTTTGTCTCTCTCTTATCAGCGATTACCATCTCCCGTACTTTTTTACTTGCACTTGGCATACGTACAAATAATCGAATAGGTCGTTTTTTCATGGGCTCAGGATTGCATTTCTAATTCTATGAATTTTTCCCGCTATAATAATTATTTTCTTATCCTTCCTGGGATTTTATCCTTGTTTGCTCTAGCTGCACTACTACTCTGGCCCCCGAAGCTTGGTATTGATCTTGCGGGCGGATCATTGTTGCAAGTTTCGTACTCTCAGAGCCTTCCATCCATAGCACAAGTAGATAGAGTTATTGCGCCTCTTAACTTCGGAGAAGTACGTGTACAGGCTAGTGGTACTAATGGGTATGCCTTACAGGAGCGAGATCTTTCTCCTGCGGAGGAACAATCTCTGGAAACTGCTCTTAGCTCCCTTGGTCCCATGCAAGTACAGGAATTTACTTCTGTCGGCCCTTCTATTGGAGCGGAGCTACTCAGTAAAGGTTTCATTGCGATGGGGCTCGTTATTGTCGCAATCATTCTTTTTATTGCTTTTGCATTTCGTCAGGTATCAAAACCTGTTGCCTCATGGAAGTATGGTGTTGTAGCCATTGTGACACTCGTCCATGATGTACTTATACCTATTGGACTATTTGCTGTACTAGGACATTTTACTGGGGCAGAAATTGATTCATTATTTATTGTAGCGTTGCTTACAATATTCGGTATTTCAATCAATGATAAGATAGTTGTTTTTGATCGTATCCGAGAGAATCTACGTCGTAATGAACAGCAACATAAACAAGAAGAATTTGCTCAGGTTGTAGGACACAGCATTATGCAAACTCTCGCACGTTCTATAAATACTTCACTCACTGTCGTGATTGTTTTACTCGCGCTTTACTTTCTTGGCCCCGCCTCAACCCAGATCTTTGCTCTCACACTTACGATTGGCATGATTGCGGGCACCTACTCATCGATTTTCCTCGCCTCGCCTCTACTTGTGCTCTGGGAGCGCTTACAACATAAACAGAAAGTGGTACACAAGCGCGGTTGACACTCCACAGCTCTTTGGTTATAGTTTGCTTCAAACTCTACTGAGTTCCTACTTCTTGTAAGGGACCGTACAGTTGATCCATGTCCGCTTGCGGACCAATAGACAACATGAAATTTATTCTTGGGGAAAAGGGCAAGATGTTAACGGTCTTTACCGATGACGGGCGCGCTCATGCCGCAACAGTCATCTACGCTGGACCGGTTGTCGTATCACAAGTAAAAACTCTTGAAAAGGATGGATACGACGCTGTACAAGTTGGATATGGGGAGACTAAAGAAAGTCGGGTCACAAAGGCACAACTTGGTCACGCAAAAGGAAAAGCACTAAGATATTTTCGTGAGATACGGCAAGATTCAGAAGTTTCTTCTGAAAAAGTTACAGTTGGCACCACCATAGATATATCAGTGTTTACTCCAGGAGATAAGGTGACAGTCTCCGCTCTTTCTAAAGGTAAAGGATTTCAAGGAGTAGTAAAGCGTCACGGATTTCACGGCGGTCCTCGTTCTCATGGTCAAAAACACTCTGAACGTTCTCCTGGATCTATTGGCGGCGGAGGTGGTCGGGCTGGTGGGCGTGTTGCTAAGGGCATGCGTATGGCCGGTCGCATGGGCAATGAACTAGTGACAGTGAAGAACCTCTCAGTGCTGCAAGTCTATCCAGAAACAGGGGAGCTCATTCTGCGTGGAGCAGTTCCTGGTCATTACGGTGCGCTAGTGGAGATTCGTGGATAATATCGCATATGGAAACTATCGTATTCAATTCTAAGGGTGAGAAGGTAGGGAAAATTACTCTTCCGGAGACAATCTTTGGTGTGCCATGGAACGCTGATTTAGTGCATCAGGTTGTGACTTCAATGCAGAGCAATGCTCGTCACTCTACAGCACACTCTAAAACGAGAGGGGAAGTTCGGGGTGGTGGCAAAAAACCTTGGAAACAAAAAGGAACCGGCCGTGCCAGACACGGTTCCACACGATCACCGATTTGGAAGGGGGGAGGAGTCACTCATGGTCCTCGCCATGAAAAAATCTTTAAAAAGAAAATAAATCAAAAAGCTAGACAGAAAGCTCTCCTCGTCACCCTTTCTCGTAAACTGAAAGACAAAGAACTTATCTTCCTTGATTCTCTACAACTTCAAGAACCTAAGACAAAAATGGCAGGAAATATACTCCTCGCTCTCGCTAGAGAATTTCCGAAGCTTATAAAATCTCATAATGCTGCACTCATTGCATTACCTGCAGCTCACCAGGCAACTCAAAAAAGTTTTAAGAATTTCGGACATGTGAGTACTATTGATATACATAATCTTAATCCAATATCAGTACTAAGCAGTTCTTACCTCATTATTGTAAATCCGGAGGCTGCTCTGGAGATCTTATTGAAGAAACAGGTAGTGAAAAAATAATTATGACAGCTCATAAGCATGTTACAGCAGTACTTATCTCACCGCGCATAACCGAGAAGGCGGCGGATTTATCTGCCCAACGAGCCTATGTTTTTAATGTAGCCTTAGGAACGAATAAGAGGGAAATTGCCGATGCTGTTGAACTGTTATATAAGGTAGTACCAAAACAAGTAAAGATAGTAATTACGCCACGCAAGCGAGTAAAAACTCGTGGCACCAATCGTAGGGGCTATACTGCTAGGAGGAAAAAGGCGTATGTCTATCTTAGATCCGGCGATACGATTGAATTTGCTTAAAACTTAGAACACACTTATGAAACGCTATAATCCATACACGAAGTCTCGTCGACACATGTCGACGGTCCCTTTTCGTGAAAGACTTACTACCAATGAACCATATAAATCTCTCACGCGAGGAGGTAAACGACATGTGGGACGCAATGCAGCGGGTCGTATAACAACCCGACATAAAGGAGGAGGCCACAAACGTCTTTTCCGTGATATTGATTTTACGTATGATAAGGTGGATGTGCCAAGTAGAGTTGAAACTATAGAGTATGATCCAAATCGATCAGGATTCATCGGGGTTTTACTCTATCGTGATGGAGAACGTCGGTATGCGCTCCTACCACAATCAGTACAGGTTGGGCATACGATCGAAACTGGCAATAATGCAACAATTTCTCCAGGAAATCGGGCACCGCTTAGAAATATCCCCATTGGTACATTTGTTTATAATGTTGAGCTAAAACCAGGTCAGGGAGCAAAACTTGCTCGCGCTGCTGGGGTTAACATAGAAGTTCTTGCTCGAGATCAGGGATATATTGACCTCAAAATGCCATCAAGCGAAGTTCGTAAAGTCCTTGAAACATGTTGGGCCACAATCGGATCAGTTTCAAATGAGGAACACCATTTAGTTACTATCGGAAAAGCAGGACGTAACCGTTGGAAAGGTATTCGCCCGACAGTTCGAGGCACTGCGATGAACCCGGTCGATCATCCTCATGGCGGCGGAGAAGGCCGACAGGGGCGTGGGCTACGTCGAGCTAAAAGTATGTGGGGTAAACCAACTGGTAAGGGTCAAAAAACTCGAACGCCGAAGAAATATTCAAATTATCTCATTGTATCTCGTCGTAAGGTTGGCAAGCGGAGGTAGTGATTTCCACGAAAAAGTAGTCTGGAAGGTTGACTCTTTTTGACCATACTGTACTATAACGGCAATCCCGCGTTTGCGGGTTTTACGTTGTATTTTATGGCACGATCTATTAAGAAGGGTCCATATGTGGATGAACGTCTACTCAAAAAGATTGAGGGGAAAAGGGCTCATGCGACAGAGGTGATCAACACGTGGTCACGTCGTAGTCAGATCTCACCAGAAATGGTCGGTTTTACTTTTGGTGTTCATAATGGGAAAACTCATACCCCCGTTCTTGTCGGTGAAGACATGGTTGGTCACCGTCTTGGCGAATTTTCTCCAACAAAGAAGTTTGTTCGCCATGGTGGAAAGATGCAGAAAGAGCTTGAACAAAAACGCAAAGAAGCAGAGGTTGCAGCCGCACAAGCCGCCAAAACTCTCAGTGATACGACGAAAAAGAAATAATTACAATGGCTAGTAGCACAGCAAAACTTTCAAACTATCGACAAGCACCCAGAAAGGTGCGTCTTGTAGCGGATGCGATTCGTGGCAAAACTGTTCTGAGGGCCGTTTCATTACTGGCCTCTTTTCCGAAGAGGGCTTCTGGGCCGATGCAGAAATTGTTACAAAGTGCGGTTTCAAACGCTTCAAAATCTGGATTCTCGGCAAAAGATCTATTTATTTCACACATAGCTGTGAATAAAGGAACAACTTTTAAGCGCTACATGCCACGTGCGCGAGGAAGGTCGTCACTCATACATAAGCGTTCTAGTCACATCACACTCACTCTCTCGCAGAAAAAATCTCAGGAGAAAACAAGTGAACAATAACTATGTCTAAGGTAGTCCACCCATACGCTCATCGATTAGGAATATTACGAGACTGGCGCCATCGCTGGTTTGCGCGTGGTGAAAAATATCAGCAGTATCTTAAGGCGGATATCCTTCTACGAGAATTCTTACTGAGTCAATTACGGGGAATGTATATAGGAGGTCTTGAAATCGAACGTAATGAAAAAACTCTTCATATTATTATCAAGACATCGCGGCCGGGAATCATTATAGGTCGCTCGGGGGAAGGTTCTCAGAGACTACGTTCAAAAATCGTTCACTTTCTGCAAAGGAACAAACTTACTGTTCCTGATGTCAAAATTGATATAGAAGAAGTACGTTCTCCTGAAAGCAATGCCGCAATTGTTGCCTATATGGTGGTTGAGGGACTAGAAAAACGACTACCCTTCCGCCGCGTGCTCAAACAAACGATAGAAAAAGCAATGGCAAACCGGGATGTGAAGGGTATACGTATTGGACTGTCTGGAATGCTCGGAGGCGGAACTATGTCTCGTCGAGAGGAACTCAAAAAAGGAAGAATTCCACTTCAAACCTTTCGCTCTGATATCGACTTTGCTCGTGATCGCGCCAACCTTCCCCTTGGAGTGATTGGTGTGAAAGTATGGATTTATCGTGGAGAAGTTTTTGCCGAAAAGAGCAAAGATCGTAAAAAAGAAGAATAAATTGTTTTATGCTGTTTCCAAAAAAAGTAAAATTCCGTAAGTGGCACACGATGCGCCGTAATCCGAAGAAAAATAAAGTTGCAACTCGTGGCATCGCCGTTTCTTTTGGAAGTCACGGTCTTAAGGCCCTTACTCATGCACGTGTTCGTTCAAACCAAATAGAAAGCGCACGGAAGGTCATAGTTAGAAGAATTGGGAAAACTGGTAAACTGTGGGTTCGTATCTTTCCAGATAAACCGTTTACAAAAAAACCACCTGAGGTAAAACTTGGTAAGGGCAAAGGTGATCCAGTTGGTTATGAGGTGGAAGTTTGGCCTGGTCGAGTTCTCTTTGAAGTTGATGGTGTTACTGATGAGGCCGCAGCAGATACTCTTATAAGAGCAGCTAAGAAGCTTCCTCTCAAGGCGAAAGTCATAACACGTACCACTCGCTAGTATTTTATGTCTAAAAAACAGTCATTCACTAATTATTCACTTGATGACATTAATCGTTTTGTCACACAAAAGCGTGATGAATTGCGAGGCTTGCTTTTTTCTGTTGCCGGGAGTAAAAAACAGAACGTACGACAAGCTCGAATATTGCGACACGATATTGCCCGTGCTCTAACCGAGCGCTCCAGTCGCACTGAATAGCTTGATTCACCAAAACTATGGAACACTTAACTGTAAAACCAAAAATCTTACGTGCGGTCGTTATATCAAGCAAGATGGAGCATACTGCCGTGGTCGCAGTGTCTCGTTATGTAAAACACAAAAAATATAAGAAGTATATTAAGCGCACAAAAAAATACCATGTACACAACGAAGATAATCGCGCTAAAGAAGGAGATCTTGTCACTATTCGTGCCACAAAACCACTTTCACGTACCAAGCATTTCGAAATTATATTTACGTAGATTACTGTCATGATTCAAGACCGAACATTAGTTCACATAGCAGATAATTCAGGCGCCAAAATAGGACGTATCTTTAAAATTCTTGGTTCCTCAAAAAAACGTTACGCTGAAATTGGTGAGGTCGTGATGCTATCAGTTCAAAGCGCTGAACCGCGTAAATTGGTGAAAAAGAAGGAAGTGTTGCGTGCAGTGATTGTCCGTCAGCGTAAGCCGTTCCGGCGTAAGGATGGTTCTTATATTCGGTTTGATGAAAATGCTGTCGTTGTTCTCGATGTAACAGGTAAAGATAAAAAAAAGCCGAAAGCAGGACGTATTTTTGGACCAATCCCAAGGGAACTTGCAGAGCTTGGGTATCAAACTATAATCTCTCGTGCGCCGGAAGTTGTATAAGATCTCGCACCATGAAACTACACGTCAAAAAAGGTGACACAGTGGTTCTTCTCTCAGGCAATGAAAAAGGGAAGAGTGGCAAGGTAATACAAGTTTTTCCTAAACGAGGCTTTGTAATGATCGAGGGTGTTGGTATGCATAAAAAACATCAAAAACCTCGACGGGAAGGACAAACTGGACAAACTGTCGACAAAGGAAACCCTGTACACATAAGTAAAGTTATGGAGATCACTAAATACAAAGATCGTTCTAAACGGATCGGTCATGTTTCAGCACAAAAGTAAAAATATTCCATGTCGCAACTTATTCAAGAAAAACAAAAGACAGCCTTCAGCTCTCTCAAGCAGACTCTTAAACTAAACAATCCTATGCAGGTGCCCGCTATTGAGAAAGTGGTCATATCAGTTGGTGTAGGCAAGATCTTGAAAGATAAAAACAAGGTGGAGCTTATCGCAGACCGCCTTGAAAAGATTTCCGGCCAGAAAGCTATCAGTCGTGGAGCAAAAAAGTCTATTGCGAGCTACAAGACTCGTATTGGAGATCATATTGGTTACCAAGTTACTCTAAGAGGTGCGCGAGCTAAGGATTTTATCAATCGTCTCATTCATATAGCCCTCCCACGTACTAAAGACTTTAAGGGCGTAGCCCAATCAGGACTTGATACAATGGGAAATTATACACTAGGTGTGAAGGAGCACACGGTATTTCCTGAAACGGCGGATGAGGAGCTTAAGGATGTGTTTGGTATGGCGGTAACTATTGTAACTACAGCCAGGACTAAGGACGAAGCCAAGGCCTATCTAACGCATCTCGGATTTCCATTCAGGAAGTAAAAAAGCTTTGTAATTAGCCAAGATTGCACTCTCTTCTTGGCTGTGGTACTCTTTCCACAAAGGCCGTGTCGGCCTTTTTCTGTAGAAAGGATATGGCCAAAACGTCGACAATAGTTCGATCAAACCGCACCCCAAAATTCAAATCACGGGTTGTTCGTCGTTGTTTTCGTTGTGGTCGCAAACGTGCTTTTATGCGAGACTTTGGCATGTGTCGAGCGTGCTTCCGCGAGGCAGCAAACGAGGGTCTTATTCCAGGTATTCGTAAATCATCCTGGTAATGTAGTTTTATGCAGACCGACCCCATTTCAGACCTCCTTGTGCGTCTCCAGAATGCATCTCGTATTGGGCATACTACGGTGTCACTACCACTATCTAAAAGTAAACTTGCTATTGCAAAGATTCTGGAGAAGGAAGGATACATAGCGGAAATTGAAAAACCAAAAAAGCACGATACTCTCTCACTTGTTCTCGCGTATCGTAATGGGCGTCCTGTTATCTCAGGATTCAAACGAATATCCAAGCCATCTCGCCGAGTCTATCTTAGATTTCGTAAGGTGAGGCTCGTGAAGCGCGGACACGGCCTTCTTGTCCTCTCTACTCCAGTTGGCGTTGTAACGGATAAGGAAGCCAGAGAGCGGCATCTTGGGGGAGAAGCGTTATTTGAAATCTGGTAATGCTGCTGTTTTTAACTCGATCTAAAAAACATGTCACGACTTGCAAAAACACCAATTACACTACCACTTCAAACTGAAGTTCAGATATCTGGTGGAGAAATACACATCAAGGGCCCAAAAGGAGTTCTTAACCGAAAACTCAATCGCCATGTCTCAATTGAAATTAGACCTGACGGGGTAATGGTGTCTCCAAAAGGGAAACCCATTGAATCCCGAGCTGTTCTAGGCACATATGCAGCCCACATTCGAAATATGCTTCGTGGCGTGACGGAAGGATTCAGTAAGAAATTAATTATAGAAGGAGTTGGATATAAATGGGATATTGCGGGAAGAACTCTTAATCTCTCACTTGGATTTTCTCACCCCACTCGTGTTGTAATTCCTGAAGGATTAACCGTTACGGCCGAGAAGAATACACTTACTATTGTAGGTTTTGATAAGGAGCTAGTTGGTCAATTTGCCGCTAATATCCGAGCACTCAAGAAACCTGAACCTTATAAAGGGAAAGGAATTCGTTATGATGGAGAAATACTTCGTCGCAAACAAGGCAAGAAGGCAACATAAATAGCTAATATGAATCATATACATCAAAAACATATTCAGAGAGTTCGTCGTCATAGCCGTATACGAGCCCGTGTAGTTGGTACTAAAGAGCGTCCTCGTCTAGCTATATATAAATCGAATCGCTACGTCAATGCTCAGATCATTGATGATTCCCATGGGGCCACACTTTTTTCTGGCAGCACTCAAGGGTTGAAAGGAACAAAGATGGAAACAGCTAAGAAGTTAGGTGGAGAGCTTGCACGAAAAGCACAAGCAGCTGGAGTAACAGCAGTTGTTTTTGATAGAGGGGGTTTCCGTTATACTGGCCGGGTTGCAGTTCTTGCCGATGCAGCTCGTGCAGCGGGGCTCAAACTATAAATGCATATGTCTGAAGTAGAAACACTAAACCAAGATGCACCCGCAGTTTCTTCTGAAACTGTAGTGGATAAACCTGATATAGCTGTAGGCGTAAAAAAAAGAGATACTCGTACGCCACGCCGCGGGTCACGGGGTACTGGAAGAGTTTCCGTCAGAGTTTCTAGAGTGCGCAGTGAATTTGATCAAAAAATCATTAATATTAGACGTGTCGCTCGTGTAGTTGCTGGAGGGCGGCGCTTCTCTTTTTCAGTTGCGATGATTATTGGAAACAAAAAAGGAAAGGTGGGGGTTGGTCTTGGAAAGGCGGGTGACACTACACTTGCTATTGATAAGGCAGTGCGTGATGCAAAAAAGAATCTCATTACAGTTAATTTAAGAAAAGACAATTCGATTACTCACGATGTATCGGCAAAATACTGTGCATCGCGTGTTGCACTTATGCCAACTCCTGGCCGGGGTCTTGTTGCTGGATCATCTGTCCGCTCAGTACTTGAGCTTGCTGGTATTACCAATACAGTAGCTAAAATTCACTCTGGAAGTAAAAATGGACTCAATAATGCTCAAGCAACGATAAAGGCGCTCAACCAACTTAAAGTATAAGTATCACTATGCAGCTCCATCAACTTAAACGAATAGTAGCCAATAAGAAACCAAAACGCGTTGGACGTGGTGGAATTCGTGGAAAAACCTCTGGCCGTGGAACCAAGGGGCAACGAGCACGTGCAGGACATCGTATTCGCCCAGATATTCGTGAGCGACTCAAAAAACTTCCCAAATTGAGAGGTCGTGGTACACATACATTGAAAGGTATTGTTGAGAGACCTTCAGTAGTGAACATCTCGATACTTGAGAGGGTATTTTCTTCCGGAGACAATATTACGCCGGCAGTTCTACTTGAGCGTGGGGTAATAAAAGTTCGTAAAGGACATATGCAAAAAATAAAAATTCTTGGTACAGGAGAACTTACCAAGGCCTTTAGTATTAAGGGATGCTTGATATCAAGCAGCGCTCGGGAGAAGATAGAAAAGTCAGGAGGTTCAATTGTGTAAAAAGTCATGAATACCTTTATTCAAAAATGTGCGCTAGTGCTCTCGGATTCAGTTTTACGTAACAAGCTTCTATTTGTGCTTGGTGCTTTGGCTATTTTTCGTGTTCTCGCAGCTATCCCAATACCAGGCATTAATGTTGCGGAGCTACAAAGTTTTTTTAACAATAACCAGTTTTTTGGACTTCTCAACCTGTTTTCAGGAGGAGGACTTTCTAATCTTTCAATTGTGATGCTTGGGGTTGCACCCTATATTACCGCTTCCATCATCCTTCAACTTCTAACAATGCTCATCCCACAACTCAAAGCGCTGTATCAGGAAGAAGGCGAGGCCGGGCGACAAAAATTTGCTATGTATACGCGATTTCTCACTCTACCTGTTGCTCTTATTCAAGGTATAAGTTTTCTCCTTATTCTTGAAAGAGAAGCAATTATGCCAGCTCTTACTCCATTACAATTTTTTGTTAATCTCTTGGTCATTACTGCCGGCTCAATGCTTCTTATGTGGCTTGGGGAGCTTATTTCTGAGTTTGGTCTTGGAAATGGGGTATCAGTTCTCATTTTTGCCGGTATAGTTGCTCGAATCCCTCGCGCAGCAAGTCAACTCCTGTTTTCATTTGATGCCACACAAATCCCGGTCTATATAGGATTTCTTGTCGCTACTGCAGTTGTTGTCGCGGCAGTGGTCTTTATTACTGAAGCAGAGCGGCCAATACCAGTTACATATGCCAAGAGGGTTCGTGGAATGAAACTGTTTGGTGGCCAATCAACATACTTGCCACTACGTCTCAATCAGGCTGGCGTCATCCCGATTATTTTTGCTCTTTCTCTTTTGCTTATTCCTCAAATGGGAGCCACGTTCTTTTCGACTTCTTCTCAGCCGGTAGTAGCGCACGTTGCAAGTGTTGCCCTTAGTTGGTTTCAGAATCTCACCCTATACGGAATTTTTTACTTTCTCTTGGTGTTTCTATTCACATACTTTTATACTGCTGTTACCTTTGATCCCCACCTTATCGCTGAAAATTTACAAAAAAATGGGGCATTCATTCCCGGGGTACGACCAGGTAATTCCACTGAAGAGTATTTAAACAAGGTTATTACTCGCATAACAATGGTCGGAGCCCTCTTTCTCGGCATTATTGCTGTCTTACCAATCGTTGTACAATCGCTTACTAATCTTCAAGAATTAACCATTGGAGGCACAGCCCTTCTTATTGTAGTTTCTGTTATTCTTGATCTCGCACGGCGTATTGATGCCCAGATCTCCATTCGCGAGTATTAGAAAAATACTATGAAAGGGAAGCTCATCTTAGTCGTCGGATCTTCCGGTAGTGGCAAGAGCACACTTATTTCGTCTCTTAAAAAAGAGGTCCCGGAGATCGTGTTTCCAATTTCTTGTACGACGCGTACTCCGCGACCAATGGAAAAAGAGGGAGATGTCTACCACTTTGTATCCCAGAGTGAATTTGATGCTCGTATACAGAGGGGAGAATTCCTAGAGTGGGCTTCCTATGGAGGTAATCGCTATGGAACACTAAAATCAGAAATTCTCATCCCTTTGCAAGAAGGGAAAATAGTAGTGCGGGAAGTTAATATGGATGGAGTTCGCCAAATACATGGAGCTCTTTCTTCTAAGCAAGTTATAACCATTTTTGTTTACGGTGGAGACTGGGGTGTACTTGATAATCGAATTCAATCTCGATCGCCAATGTCACCCTTAGAGCTTGAGGAAAGACGCAGGCGATATGAAGAGGAAGCAATATTCATGAAAACAGCAACATATCTCATTAAAAACAAAGATGGAGATCTTTCTAGCGCAACACAAGAGTTTATTACCATTATTCGCACTATTGAGTCTGCCAGGTAGCTGTGTCTTCTCTGTCGCAGTACAATAGCAATTGTGAATGAACAAACAGTCATTTTTGCGGGTTTGCCTGGTAGTGGTAAAGATACGCAGCTCTCTCTTCTTAGGGAGTATCTTGAAAAACATGATCCAGGACGCCAAGTTGTTCACTTTGATGCAGGCGCCGCACTGAGAGCACTCTCAAAGAGCACTGGATATACCCAATCTATGACAGCAAGCCTATTACGCAAGGGAGAACTCGTACCCCTGTTTCTTATTTCCTATGTGATGTCAGATTTCTTTGTTTCTTCAATGCATGAGGACGAGCATCTCTTGGTGAGCGGAGGTCCGAGGAGTGAAGAACAGATGGAGGTCTTTAACTCCGCTCTCCTTTTTTATAAGAGGGTTCATCCAATAGTCTTATTTCTTACTGTACCCCAAGGTGTCTCAGAGGAGCGGCTTCTTAAGCGTGCTCGCAGTGACGACACTATAGAAGCAATTCGATCACGTGTACACTGGACACTCGAGCAGACACTCCCTGTTCTGGAAGGATTTAAAAGAAATCCGGTATATACCTACTTTGAGATAAATGGTACGCCAGCTCCCGATGTGGTACATGCTGATATTCTCCGAAAACTCAGTCTTTCATGATTGCAAAAACTGCCAAGGATATAGAAAATCTTCGTGAGGGTGGGAAACTACTTGCCAGAGCTTTGAAGGAAACAGCTGCTCTTGTGTTCCCAGGACAGACGACCGCAGCTCTTGATCTAGCCGCAGAGAAATATATTCGAGAAGGAGGGGGTATCCCATCTTTTTTGGGATATAAGCCAGCTGGCGCTCGTATACCATACCCAGCAGTTTTATGTGTCTCTATTAATGAAGAAGTTGTTCATGGTATTCCTTCAGAGAAGCGCACGATAAAGGAAGGCGACATTATTTCTTTAGATCTTGGGCTCTCATATAACGGTCTCTTTGTAGACTCAGCACTTACTATGTGTGTTGGGGAAGGTGATGCGAATGCAAAAAAACTTATCGCCGCAACCAATGAGTCAATCAGTACGGCTATCAAGGCAATTCATATAGGTGGCCACATAGGTGATATTGGTGCTGCAGTTGTAGAAGTTGCGGAGAGGCACCGTTTTTCCATTGTTCAGGATCTTGGCGGTCATGGTGTTGGGAAGGCGGTCCACGAACATCCATTTATTGCAAACGAAGGGAGAATAGGCGAAGGGGAACCCATTCTAGATGGGATGGTTCTTGCTATCGAACCTATGTTTGCAGAAGGCCAAGGAAGGGTTGTCCTTGCTCCAGATGGGTGGACATACTCAATGCGGGACGGCTTACGAGCGGCTCACTTTGAACACACCGTCTTTATAACTGAAACTGGCGCAAAGGTCCTAACTGAGCGAGCTTGACGCACCTATCTCTGGTAACTATACTGTCCCTACTGCTATCCAAAAGCAGTTTTTGTGTCCAATTGAATACACATAAAATGTTATTTGAAAATTACATATGATCACACCAGTACAAGAAAGTCCTTTTTGCATCCGGCAAAAAGGCATCAAGAGAAATCACTTTTCTCTTGTTCCGTTCTAACGAGCTAGATAGGTAACTATCTTTAATTAGAGTTTGATCCTAGCTCAGGGTGAACGCTGGCGGCGTGGATAAGGCATGCAAGTCGAACGCCCCGCAAGGGGAGTGGCAGACGAGGTAGTAATACGCAGGTACGCACCGAAGAGTCGGGCATAGCTGACCGAAAGGTTAGGTAATTCCCGATGGCGTGGTGACACTAAAGGAGCAATCCGCTCTTTGAGCGGCCTGTGGGGTATCAGCTAGTTGGTAGGGTAATGGCCTACCAAGGCGACGACACCTAGGGGAGCTGAGAGGCTGACCCCCACCGAT
>VFSW01004356.1_pt1 | contig 21153 bp, 4 predicted proteins | sample 5358111 | NCBI WGS metagenome assembly VFSW01 (sample SAMN11554181, study PRJNA540505) | mine drainage metagenome | isolation source: sediment from site ElyBrook_90M | place: USA: Ely Copper Mine, Vershire, VT | collected 2017
GGTCAATGAGGGTGTGGCAAATTCGGGTTCGGCGCTGGTGCTGCTGACCGATGGCGGGGTGACGCGCGGGCTGATTCAGACGGGCAAACTGGCGGATTGGTACACGGCGCAGTGGAATCAGATTCCCGCGGACAGGCGGCCCAAGACGGACGTTTTTGCCGTGGTCGACGACGCCAACCTGCCGCTGCTGCGGATGCTGAGCCGCAATGACGGGGTGATGGAGCATGTGCTGTCGAGCGAGCCGGTGGACTACAAGCTGGCGGCCTTTCTGGGCAAGGTGGGGCGTTCTCCGATTGGCGATCTGCGCCTGACGGTGGCTCCGCAGGCGGCGGTGGACAAGGTGTATCCGCTGGAGGATGCGGTCTTCGACGGCGGTGAAGGACGCTGGGTGGGCCAGTACTGGAAGCCACAGAAGAATGTGAGTTTCAGCGTGAGCGGACAGCAGGAGGGGGTTGCGCTGAATGCGCAGGCCAAGGCCGAGTTGCCGGCGCAGGCGCTGGAGCACGATCAGTTGCCGCGGCTGTGGGCGGCTGCAAGGGTGCAGGCGCTGCTGGACCAGATCGAGCGCGATGGTGAGAGCGAGGCGGTGATCGATGAGATTATCCGGCTGGCGCGCAAGTACAAGTTCGTCACGCCCTACACTTCGTTTCTGGCCGCTCCGCGCGCGCTGCTCCGGCCGCGCGTGATTCGTCCGGGCGACCCTGTGTTGCGCGTGCACACCGATCCGTCGATTGTCTCGGTGATCGCGCTGTTTCCCTTCGGGCTGGAGAAGCCTCTGCGCTATCTCTCCGGCGAGAATGTGTGGGAGACGCGCTTTCTGGCTCCTGCGGAGATGAGGGACGGCAGCTATCCGGTGCGGCTGCTGCTGCGCGATACGAACGGACAGGCCTATCGCGAAGCGAAGAGCTTCGTGATTGCTTCGACGCCGCCGACGGTGAAGGTGCGGATGGAACGAACGCGGTACCGTGCGGGTGAGGCGGTTCCGCTGAAGGTGAGCGCCTCGGAGAGTACGCGAACGCTGACGGCGCGCATGGACGGGCTGGCCCCGGTCAGCCTGCGCTGGGATCGGGCGGCGGGCGCGAGTACAGGGAAGCTCTGGCTGCCGCAGCAGATGCCGGCGGGCGAATATGTGCTGACGGTTACGGCCGAAGATGTGGCGCACAATCTGGTCAGCGCGGAGGTGCACATTGAAGTGGTTCCGTGAGCGCGAAGCTGAAGCGAGAAAGATTCATGCCGAGGGCGTCAGAGAGAGGGATCCCTCGGGGGCTAAAGCCCACGGCGTTTTTGCCGGGTTAATGTACGGGCTAAAGCCCGTACCCTTCACCGAGAAAAATTCTTCCACCGAGAAGAATGCTTTCACTGAGAAGAATGCTTTCACCGAGAAGAATGCTTTCATTGAGAAGAATGCTTTTATTGAGAAGAATGCTTTTATTGTTCGTCACACTGTCCAGAGAGCAGGCCTTGGAGTGACGGCTCTGTGCGCCCTGGGTCTGACTGCATCGGCTGCGCTGATTGTGGGGCAAGGACCGGGATTGCTGCTGGGGGCAGGGAACGGATTGACGCGCTGGCTGGAGAATGCGGAGTCCGGGTCGGGCGTGGAGAAGGCGCTTTACCGGCCGATGCAACTGCCCGGCGGCGAGGCGCTCTACAGGCGCTCTCCACGCGAGGCACGGCCGGAGTTGACTGCGTTGATCGCGAAAAACAGCAACAGCGCCGCGCTTTACTCTTTGCGGGCGATGGATGACGAGCAGGCGCTGGACTTTGTGGCTGCCGAGCGCGACTGGAAAAGCTGGGCGGAGAGAGCCGGCGACCAGGCTGCGGCGCATCTGGATCTGGCGAACTTTTATGAGCGCAGGTTGATGCCGCAGCAGGAACTGGCGGCTCTGGAAGTGGTTGGCCATGCCGCGGCGAGCCCGCGCGAACGCTGGACAGCGGTGGAGTCTGAACAGTCGTGGAAGGCCTGGGAGCGGACGCTTCGCGTGGTGGATCGCTGCGCGCTGGGCCGCGCGGTTGCACAGCGGGAGTATGCCGGATGGGAGCAGCGCTATCCACAGGAGAAGTCCGTTTATGAGCGCGAACTCGCATTCGATTTGGCGGGCAGGGATTTCTCTTCCGCATCGGTTGTGATTGCACGCTATCAGAAGGAATTTCCCGGCGACGCGCAATTTCCGGTGAGCGCCGAGGCGCAGCTTGCGGCCGGGCGCGGCTCGGCCAAGGACGGTCTGGCGGTCTTTGATCGCAGCTTTGAGCCGCTGTGGCCGGCGGCGCTGGTCAGGAGCTATTACGCGCTGCTGGAAGGCACGCATCAGACGCTCAAGACGCGCGACGGGCTGCGGGCGGCGTTGGCGGCGCATCCGGAGGGCGGGGCCGATGCGCTGAAGGATGCGGCGAAACTCTTCTACATCTTTCAGCAGCAGGGTCAGACTGAAGCGGCCAAGGCCGTGCTGGCGAAGTACCGCGAGCGCAAGGACGCCCGCGGTGCGGCGTGGAGCGCGGAGGAACTGTACACGCTGGGCCGGCTGCTGGAAGCGGTTCAGGATTTTCCCGAGGCGGCGCGTTACTACTATGCGCTGGCGGCGGAAAAGCAAATTGACCCGCAGATGCCGGACGCGGAAGAGAAAGGGCTGGCCGGGCTGGCGCGCATACTGCTGACCGCGCCGGAGCAGCCACTGCGCGTGGGCGCGGGCAATCTGGCTCTCTATAAGAACATTGCCACCATGGACCGGGGGCCGGGCTACCTGAACGGCATTCTTTCGCTCTTCTTCAACTCGCAGCAGCCGGCCGCCGAGTATGGCAACGAGGACCAGCTTGCCGCGCCCTACTTTCATCGCGCCAAAGCTGCCGAGATTGTCGCGGAGATTGATCGGCGCTTTCCCCAGGCTCCGGAGCGGGCGGAGCTTCATGCGCGGCTGATGGATGCGTATGCGGCGTACGGCGAAAACGGCGCGGAGATTCGCGAAGGGACGTTGTTTCTGGCGCAGTTTCCGGCTGACTCCCGGCACGTGGAAGTGGCGCTCCAGGTGGGCGACGTGTACAGCCGGATCAATCAGCCGGAGAAGGAGTTTGCACTTTATAAAAGCCTGCTCGAAGAGCTTGCGGCCCAGGCGGACGGCGTTCCGCTGGGTTCTTCGGCGAAGGCGTACAGCAAGCGAGTCAGCGGTCAGACGGGCGGCGGCGCGCGCTCCGGCGAGTACGCCCAGGTGCTGGACCGTTATCTATCGCGGCTGGTGGCGATGGACAGATTGCCTGAGGCTCTGGAGCTGTTGCGCGATGAATTGAATCGCAATCCGGAAGACCCTGGGCTTTATGAAAAGCTGGCGCAATTTCTGGAACAGAATCGCATGAATGCGCGCGAAGAGGAGGTCTATCAGCGAGCTGTTGCGCAATTCCAAGACACCAGTTTCGCCACGGGATGGTATGCGAAGCTGGCGCGCTTCTACCTGCGCCAGAAGCGTACCCAGGATTACGATGCGCTTTCTCGCAAGGTGACCGGAATTTTTTCCGGAACCGAGTTGGAAGCGTATCTGAGCCAGGCTCCTGCGCCGGATTCCAGTCTTGCGCTGGAGGTTGATCGCTACGCCCACGACCGCTTTCCGCATGACCTGACTTTTGTGCGCGATCTGCTGGAGCAGTACGAAAGCGAGGAGCACTCTGATCCGGCGGAGGCGGAAAAGCTTTTGTGGGAGCACTGGTCGGAGGCGCCCGATCTGCGCGATCAACTGTTTGAGCTGCTGAGCAGAACCGGCAGGCTGGATGCGGCGCTGCAGACACTGCGGCAGCAGGCTCCCGAGATCGACAAGGGGCAGTGGACGGCGCTGGCCGAGAGCAACCCGGCGGCGGAGCGATTCTGGATGGAGTCGTGCCTGTGGCAATCGCACTATGAGCAGGGCGTGGATGCGGCCGATGCATTGGCGGCCGAGTATCCGGCCGATGCAACGCTGGGCCGGACGGCATCTTCACTGTATCGCTCGCTGGCCTACTTCCAACCCGAGGACACCGACAAGGCCGTGGCCATCGAGAAGCGGCTGCTGAGTTCGAAGCCGGACGACCTGGATACGCTGGCGCGGATCGGGGACATCTACGCGGATCGCGGACGCATGAACCAGGCCGCGCCGTATTGGACGCGCATGGGAGAGGTGCATCCGGGCGATGCGGACGGCTATCTGCAAGCGGCGACGGTGTTTTGGGATTACTTCGATTTTGCTTCCGCGGGCACGGAGTTGAACCAGGCGCGCGAACGCCTGAAGGAGCCTGTGCTCTTCGGTTATCAGGCGGGGGCCATTGCAGAGAGCCGTGGCGATTTGCCGGGGGCAATTCATGAATACGTGACCAGTTCGTTGGGAGAAAAGCCTTCCGCGGAGAGCCGCGACCGCTTGCTCGAACTGGCGCGCAGGCCGGAGCTTCGCGCGGTGATCGAGGCGGAGACGGCGGGATTGCTGAACGCCGCCGCACCGAGCAGCGCCGCGATTGAGTTGCGGGTGAGCGTGCTCGAAGCCGAGCATCGTACGGACGAACTGAAGCAAGAGTTGAAGCAGGTTGTGGCGCAGACGGATTCCTTCGATGTGCTGGATGCATTGGCGGCGACGGCCCGCGCTCAGAACATGCCGGAGGTAGAGCAACTGGCGCTGAGGAGGCAAATCGCGCTGACCTCGGACCCGGTGCACACGCTGGAGCTGCGCTATCAACTAGTGGATCTGCTGGAGCAGAGCGATCCGGCGGCGGCGGCGGCCGAGGTGGATGCGATCTACCGCGATCACGCCAAGGTGCTGGGCGTGGTGCGGGCCACGGTGGATTACAACTGGGGTCATGAGCGCAAGCCGCTGGCTGTGAGCGTGCTGTTGTATGCGGCCGATGCGGCTTATCCGGAACTCAAGCAGCAGTTCCAACTGGAGGCCGCGCGCAAGCTGACGGAACTGGGAGAGTATCCACGCGCCAAACAACTGTTGCAAGCATTGATGAGCCAGAAGCCGCTCGATGCGGGCATAGAGGCGGCGCTCGGGGACAACTATGCGCGCTCGGGAGATCAGGCGGGGCTGGTGCTGTTTTACGGCGCGGAGCTGGCTGGTGTGAAGGCTTCGGTACTGGAGCGCGGCGAGAAGATGGAGCGCGCCGGACAGTTGCGCCGAGGCTTGATTGCGGCGGATGAACTGGTGGGCGCCTGGGGCGATGCGGCGGACCAGTACATCGAGCTGATCAACGAGTATCCGGACGATGCGGGATTGGTGCAGGAGGCTGCGCTGGCGGCTGGTGCGCATGGGCAAAGCCAGAAGCTGGTGAGTTTTTACAGCAAGACGGTGGAGGCCTCGCCGCGCGACGCACGCTGGAGCATTGTGCTAGCACGGCTGGAGACGGCGCTGGAGGACGATCCGGCAGCGATCGCGGCGTATGGCAAGGCGATTCGCGTGCGGCCGGAGCAGAAGGATTTGTACCAGGCGAAGGCCGATCTGGAAGAGCGTCTCCATAAATTGGACGATGCCGTTGCGGATTACGATGAGCTTTACAAGCTGAGCTACCGCGATCCGCAGTGGAGAGTGAAGGCCGCGGAGGCGCGGGCTCGCCAGGGGCGCAACGCGGATGCGGCGCGTGCGCTCGAAGATGCGTGGATTACGGGCCGTCCGGCGGCGGGAAATTATTTTGCAGTCGCCACGCGGCTGGAGCAGTGGGGGCTGCTGGAGGACGCGCGCAAGTTTGCCGAGCAGGGCGTGGAAACCGCGGGTGCGGATTTGCTGGTGGACAGTGGCGATCAATCGGGCGCGGCGGTCTATGCGCGGATCATGGCGCGGCTTCGTCAGAGCGATGCGGCGTTTACCCGGCTGGCAATTGCGCGGCAGCAGGCGGAGAGTGTTCCTTTAACGGCGGTGGCGCGGCAGGTGGCACAGCAAGGCTTCAGCGCGGTCACCGATGAAGATTGGCGCAGGCAACTGGTTGCCCAGCGCGCCGAGGAGGCCAGGTCGGGTTTTGCGCAGGCATTGCAAGCGATGGCCGCGGTGGTGGGCGAGGCCTACACGCCGGAGGAGAAGGCGCAGTTTGCCGCGTGGCTGCAAGCCAAGCGCGCGCAGGCCGCAGATGGGGCCGAATTGCGGACGGTGTATTTGCCGGCGATGCAGGCGGCGGGGCTGGCGCAGATGCAGGCCGATCTGCTGTGGGATTTTGCCGAGAAGAGCGGCCATCCTGGCGGCAGCGAGTTGGACGAGTGGGTGCAATTCGAGCGGCGCCGGGTGCAGTTGGAGGGCGTCGGCGCGAAGATCGAAAGACTGGCCGCCGACCATTCGAGATATGAGCAGCCGATACTGCGCCAAGCGGCGGAGGTCTATCGCGAGCTGGGCGATGCGGCTGGAGAACTGCGTGTGATGGACAAGCTGATGGCGCTTGAGAGTCCCAATGGCGAGCCTTCGCCGCGCTATGCGGAACTGCTGCTGAACGCGCGGCCGCAAGAGTTGATCCGGCTGGCATCGACGGACGGCGCTGCCCAGTTCCTGGTGGAAAACGGGAAAACCGATCAGGCGTTGGCGGGAATATCGGTACGGTCAGCGGGATTACCGCCGGTGTGGAAGAAAGCCTACACCGGGCTGACGGGGCTGTATCTGGGCGAACACACGGCGCAGGTGCGGGCCGGCTTTGACGGCGCGCTGGGCGACGACGCGACCATCGGCGAGCGCATTGCGCATCCGGTCGATCGCAGCGAGCAACTGGCTGGTGAGGTCTGGTTCTACTACGGCTCGCGCTACGGCGAATATCTGGATGAAGAAAAAGACGCGCAGGCCGAGGGCTATCTGGAGTCGGAGCTGGAGCACACGCCGGAGAGCGCGGATGCCTACACGCAGCTTGCGGAGTACTCCGCGCGGGCCGGACGGGATGACGCCGCGCTGATGGATTATCAACATTCGCTCGATCTGAAGAGCGATCAGCCGGCTGTTCTCGACAGTATCGCCGCGATCAAATGGAAGCAGGGGCGGCAGGCTGATGCGCTGGCCGCCTGGCAGTTGGCCGTGAAGCGGCTGGCGGCGGAGATGGATGCGCGGCGTGTGCCGGAGAGCTTCTGGGGCGACTTTGCGCAAGTGCTCACGGACGTTGCCGCGCACGGCCAGTCTGCGGCCATAGACGAGCCTGTGGATGTGATGCTGCGCGTTTACCTGGCGCGCAATGGCAATTACCGCGTTGAACCGCTGCTGGAAGCCGACTATCACGCGCATGACGATTCGATGGCGTGGCTGCTGGGGATTACGGCGTCGGCAAGCGATCCAGGCGGCGTGCTGAGTTCGCTTGAGCAGAGCAACTGGATTGCGAAGGGGCAGGCCATCCAGCTTCTGGCGCACATCGTGGAGTTGGACCGAAACAAGGCGCTGCTTCCGGGTGAATCCAACTGGGAACTCGAGCAGGCCGAGTCCTCGCTGGTTGCCGCGCTGCTCGACGAGAAAAAGTTTGCCGAGGCCGCCGCGGAGTTGGAGCGCATTCCCGCGACGAAGCGATTTACTTCGCAGTGGCTTGGCGCGGAGTTGCGCCTGGCCGAGGCGCAAGGCAGCCTGCCGCAGTTGGTGGCGCAGTGGAAGAAGCAGCCGGCAATCGCGCCCGCACCGAGTGACCTGCAGTCTGCAGTTTCTGGTTTAAGCACGCCCTCGAAGCGGATCGTGCTGCGGTGTGTTTACGAGCAGGCTCTCGCAGCGCGCGAGCTGACCGCGCCCAACTTCCTCGGCCTGGCGGCCATCTATCTGGACGAGAAGAATGTGCCCGGCGCGATTGCGTTGCTCAAGCGTCTGACACTGGTCAGCGACAATCCCTACGCCGACACGGATTCCGCGGCAGCTCTGCTGGAAGCGCGGGGCCGGTATTCCGACGCGCTCCAATTTCTGCAGCCGCTGGCGCAGGCTTTTCCATGGAAGGCGATTTACAAGATTCGGCTTGCGGTTGCTACACTGGCGGGCAATGCTCAGTCGCTGCAGGCGGTCGCGGCGCTTGAATCAGCAGCGGCCGACCCCAACGCGACGTATGCGGAACGGCTGACAGCGGCCAGAGCATTGAAGGGGCACGGCGCGGCGAACGCCGGCCTGGGCAGCACGGAGTTGCAATTGCTGGCACGCGAGGGCTGCCCCAGCGCGGACGAGGCGAGCAAGCCTTTCTTTGTCGAGGCGCGCAGAGCCGCTTCGGATTGCACCGCAGACGGCCGGACGCGCGAGACCTGTCTGCACACTGCACTGGCTGATGCGCCCGGCAATGCGGCGCTGCGGCTGGAGTACGTGTCGGCTGCTTTTACAGCCGGACAGGAGGCCAATGCGCTGGTGGCCGCCGAGCCTATTCTGGACAACGGCGGCAGCTTTTACGCGCAGCGCTCCGCGCAGGAGTACGACGCGAACAGTGGCGACGATGAGGCTGGCGCGCAGCCGGCTCCATCTGTCACTGCGACGAAGCCGGAAGATGCGGCCAGGCTCACATGGTTTGCAATACACGCGCGAGAGAATCGGCAGGAGCAAGACGTGGCTCTGACGTTGACGGCGAATGCACTCTCTTCGGAAAAGGATGCATCGCGGCGGCAGGCCTTTGAAGATGAACAAAAACGCCTGGAGACCGAAGCGGCGCGCAAGCAAGAAAACCAGGTGCGCGCGCCGCAGATCCACGCGTAAGTGGATCCCCCCACTGTGGGGCGGCCGCGTTGGCGGCCGGGCACGCCGGGCGTCCCCAAGAAGACGGAAGACGGCGAGGGGGAGACGGAATGAAACGACGCCTGTGGATTGCGGCGAGTGTGCTGCTGGTGGGCTGCGGAGTGGTCTTCGCCGTGGGCGTATTGGAGCAGGCGGCGAAGCCGGCGCCCGAGCTGCCGGCCTTGCTGCCCGAGGGCGCACTGCTCTCAATCGAGGCGCGCGACTTTGCCGGGCTGGTCCATGATTGGAACACGTCGGCGGAGGAGCGCGCCTGGCTGGCCGGCGACAACTACGCTGCCTTCAGCAACTCGCGCCTGTTCGCGCGGCTCTCGCAGGCGCAGGACGAATTCTCGGCCGCGGCGGGGCTGCCCGCCGACGACAGTCTGCTGGAAAAAGTTGCCGGCAAGGTGAGCTGTCTGGGGCTCTATGACATCGGCAATCTGGAATTTGTTTACATCACGCGCCTCGATCCGCAGGAGATCGAAGACACGCCGCTGTGGCAGATGCGCGGCAAGTTTGAGCAGCGCAGCGAGGCGGGAACGGATTTTTACGTGCGTACGGATGCGCAGTCATCGCGCACCGCGGCCTTTGCCGTCCGCGACGGCTGGCTGATTCTGGGCACGCGGGAAGATCTGGTGGCCGGCGTTCTGGACCGGCTGGCCGGAGCCACGGCGCAGAGCCTGGCCGGCGAAGAATGGTATGCAGAAGCCGTGAAGCAGGCTGCGGCGGAGCGCGCCGATGCCGCGCGCGGCGATCTGCGCATGGTGCTGAACATGGACAAAATTGTGCGCACGCCGTATTTTCGCAGCTACTGGGTGCAGCAGAATCTCACCGAGATGAAGCAGTACACCGCGGCAGTGAGCGATCTGTATCGCGAGGGGCGGAGTTATCGCGAGGAGCGTGTGCTGGTGCGCCGCGCCCCGCTCTCCGCGCCTGTTCCGGGCGATGCGACGGCCCTGGCTGCGCTGGCTCCCGAGGATGCGGCGTTCTATGCGTCCCAGGCTTCGCCGGAGCCGGAAAAGCTGCTGGCGACCTTGCGCGACGATCTGCTTGCGCCAAGGCCGGAGCAAGCCGCGGACTCGTACGCCAGCGCGCCATCGGCAGCTTCTGACCAGCACGCAGGCAGCGCGGCACAACTGGATGTGGCCATCGACACGGCTCCGGCTGTGGTGCGGCAAGCCGACGCATTTCAGCAGTTGCGCACACTGCTGATGGCCGGGCAGCCGGATGCCTCGCTCGAAGTTTACTCCACGCGTGCTGCGAAAGACGGCGTATTCGTTGCGCTGCAAACGGCGATGGTCGTCTCCTCGGCGCGCGGCTGGGACCAGCTCACGGTGCGTCAGGCACTGACGCAGGCGCTGCTGCCGGGGCTGACCGCGGGCAAGCTTGGCGTGCAATGGGAGCAGCGCGGCAGTTCGGGCGGCGCGTATTTTGCACTGGATGGAGCCGTGCAGCTTTACGTTGCGGTGCGCGGCAAGCTGCTATTGCTGGCCAACGACACCGCTCTTCTGGAAAGCCTGCTGGCGCGCGAGCAGAAGGCAAGCTCCGCCGCGGGAAAAGACCATGTGACTTATGCGGCCCTCTTTCATCACGCGCAGGAGCAGAGCAACTTTCGCCGCCTGATGACACAACTGGATCTGGCCGGGAATCGCGGCGCATCCGACCAGGCGGCCCAGACTGCGCCGGCCGGGGACGGGCAGCCGCCGGCATTCTTTTCCGGGAATGCGGCCAGCTTCAGCCGCGCATTCGCCGGGGTGGAATCGGAGCGCGTGGAGGAGAGAGCGCAGACAGCAACTGTGACGCAGACGGTTACTTACAGATGGTCTCGCTGAGGGCTTCGGGCGCTGTGACGACGGCGCTGGACCAGACGAAGATGACGCATCCGTCATGCAAGGCAGCGTGTTTTTCCGCACTGGCTGGAATGTTTCTTCTATTGCCGGCTTATCTCGCAATGGCGCAGGATGCTGTGGACTCGCAACTCTTCTCGCAGTCGGCAACAGCGATGCTGGAGCGCAACTTTCCCAGCGTGGATCTCTCCTACCTGTTGATGGATGCATCGGGCAATGTGCTTGCTGAACGATGGACCTCGCAGCAGGCTATTCCACCCGGCTCTCTGGTGAAGCCGTTCCTCGCTATTGCCTATGGGGAGCAGCATGGCGGCCGCTTTCCCACCGTGCTCTGCCTGGGCACGCGGAGCCATTGCTGGTATCCCCCAGGGCATGGAAGGCTCGGCCTGGAAGCAGCGATTATGCAGTCCTGCAACGCTTATTTTCTGGAACTGGCGCAGGGCTTGGATCGCAGACGCGCGACAGAAACCTTCGCGCGCTATGGACTGAGCGGCCCTGCGCCGGAAGCTGCTCCATATAATTTGGTGGGCCTGGGAAGCGCATGGAAAGAATCGCCTCTGGCCCTGGCGCGCGCGTTTCTGCAATTGGAAAAAGAACAGCGCTCTCCTACGCAGGGAAGGATTGTGATGGGAATGCTAGGTTCCGCGGAGCGGGGTACGGGGCGCGGAGTGGATGCGGCGCTGGGCCGGAATGCGGCGTTAGCCAAGACCGGAACAGCGGTCTGCACACACCGGCCGCAAGGGGCCGCGGATGGGTTTACGGTTGTCTTGTATCCCGCAGCGGAGCCGCGGCTGCTGCTGCTGGTGCGCATGCATGGAGTGACCGGCGCCGCCAGCGCCAACGTAGCCGGTGCGATGCTGCGCGCGCTGGGAGCGGGTGCGCGATGAGCGGCGGCTTGGCGATTGGAAATCGCACGGCAATACGTTGGAGCGCGCGCTGCCTGCCGCTGCTCCTCCTGCTGATCGCAGCCGCTGGGCAGGCAGCAGCGCGGCCAGAGGTACGCTTCGGGGTGCTGGGATTGTTCCATTCCAGGGAGCTGGTTGTGGAGCCGGTGGGCATGCAAGTTCTTTCGGTTTCCGCCGAGGGCGAGGAGGGCAAGCCTGCATTCGTGCTCAACGGCGAGCCGGGGCATCTGCGCATGAGTTTTCGCGCCGCGGGCAGCCGCGTGGTTGCCGGTGATCGCTCTGCCGGCAGTTGGACGATCACTGCGCGCGATGGCGGCGCGGTGGCGTTTCGGCTGACGGTGCCGGGTAGATTTCATCGCGTCTACCGGGGCCGGCTGACGATTCAGATTCACAATCAGCCGCGCGGCAACGAACTGCTGGCCGTGGTGGCGATGGACCGAGAGACGGCGGTGGCCTCGATTGTGGCCGCGGAGATGAACGAGAGCACCCCGATGGAAGCGCTCAAGGCACAGGCCGTTGCCACGCGCTCCTTTTTGGCCGCCGGTCCAAGACACCGGGAGTTCGACTTCTGCGACACGACGCACTGCCAGTTTCTCAAATCGCCGCCGCCGGTGACGAGCCGGGTCTGCCGCGCGGTGGCGGCGACGCAGGGGCTTGTTCTTTCCTATCGCGACAAGCCGCTGGCGGCGATGTACTCCAGCCGCTGCGGAGGCCGGACACACAGCCTGCGTGAGGTTGGAATGGAGCCGGGCAACGGATATCCCTACTATTCGGTGCGCTGTGCGTGGTGCAAGCGGCATCCGTTGATATGGCGCAGCCATATAGGCAAGGGCGGGCAGGCGCCTGCGCCTGGTGACGAAGGCCGACGAATCGCTCAGGCGCGCCAGTGGGGATGGAGCGCGATTCCCGGCAGCAATTTTACGGCCGCCACGGACGGCGCGGGCTGGCGGCTGGAAGGCCATAGCGTAGGCCACGGCGTGGGCATGTGCCAGTTGGGCGCCATCGGCATGGCGAATAGCGGCGTCGGCTTCCGCGAGATTCTGGCTCATTACTATCCCGATACGCTGCTGATTTCACAGCCTTGACTGGGGGGTATCTCTGGTTTCGCGATAAAGGCTGGCGCACATGCGGAGCAGGCAGGATTGGCGCTGCGTGGTTGAACCACGGTGCTTGTATGAACGCGCCCGGCGCGGTGCGCTGTCCGCAATACTTCTCCAACCCTTCAAGCTGTGGAGATCCCTATAGAGGGCAGGAAGTTCCTGCCAGCCGGCGCAGCCTCCTCGTGCGTTCTTATCAAAGGCATTCGATTGCCTGGGCAAGGCGTCCGAGGGAGATTCCGCAGGCAGGCCCCAGGCCGGGCGAAGTGACGGAAGCGCATGATTCCTATAGTCCACTTGACAGCCGTGAGGCTGTACCGGCATAATTTCGTGGTTTGATGTGGTCAGACCACATTTGCAACAAAAGCGCCATCAGCCTATACCGCGAGGTTGCGGATTCGTTGAAACTTCTGTACTTCGCTTTTTCTGGAGATTTCCATGCTGCGTCGTTTTTTCCTCTCTGTCGTGATCCTCCCCGTTCTTTTCCTGCTGACCGCCGGTGCGCAGACGCCTGTTGCGCTGCCATACACGATGACGACGATCGGCGGGTTGTCGCCCATGTCGGCCACGGTGGGAACGCAATGCCCGAATCTGCCCACCGGGGTGGTGTCCACGGATGCGTATGGCGACGGATGCCTGGCGGTGAACGGCATCTTCGGCGCGGCTGCCTATGGCGGCGCCTTGACGGACCGATACGGCAATGTCATCGTTGTGGACGACATCAGCGGGGTGATCCACGAGATCAATCCGGCTACCGGCATCATGTACAAGGTGGCGGGGCACGGGACTGCGTGCGCGGGCAAGCTGTCTTCCCTCGGTGACAACTGCCCGGTGGCGGATGTGACCATCTCGAACAATCGCAGCGCCGGCATCGACTACTACGGCAATATCCTGCTGGGCGGCTATGCGGATCACCTGATTCACATGATCTGCCTCAATGCTTCGCCGCTCTGCGTCAGCGGCACGCCGTCGCCAACGGCCGCGAATCCGCTCCAGATTCAGGTTGGGTACATGGGCGTGGTGGCCGGTTGCGCGGGCAACGCGGGGGGCAATGGCGCAACCGGTGTCGGTCTCGACAATACCCCAGGATTTTCCTATACCACTTATTCCTTGAGCGCTTTCCAGAACAGCGCGGCTTGCTCTGCGTCTCTGGGTGAAGTTGATAAGCCCGAAGGCATCACGACTGATATTTATGGAAACCTCTATTACGCCGATTCGGCGGCGGGCCGCTGGCGGGTTGTGCTGGGTCCGCCGACCTACAATGGCGTGACGAATCCGTTGTACGCCGTGCTGAATGCGGCCCTGGGCTCGGGCACGGCGACCGCGGGTTACGTCTATACCATCTCCGGCTATCCCGGCACCGCGGCCACAACCGCGGGCGGCAGTTGCAACGGCGGCGGGCCCGCGACGGATGGATACGGCGACGGCTGCCTGTTCACCAGCAGCTTTAGCATGGGCGTAAAGTCCTATCCGCTCGGCATGGGTGTCGACGCCGCCGGCAACATGATTTATACCGACCTGGACCGCGGCCTGCGCGTCTTTTACGTGAGCGATGGAACGAATTTTGCTCCTGGAACGGCGGGTTACATTGCCGGCCAGAAGATGAAGAATGCGATTCTGGCGAATGTCGCCAGTTACACCGGCTGGACCTCGGTCACCGCTCCGCCGACAGGATTCAACTATATGCTGGCCGGCGGGGGGGGCACGGCGATCGGCACCTCGACCCCGGCGACGCTGGGTTCCGCGCTGTCATTTGCATCGGACAACAAGATGTTCAAGCTGGCGGTCAGTCCGCAGGGCAACATTTTAATCGGCGACAGCCTTGGACCGGCCAGGGTGTATTTCTACGACATGAATACCGGGTACATGCGTACGCTCTTTGTCGGGTCAGCGAACGTCACAACGGGAAACAGTTGCGGGGCGGGCACAGGGTTGACCTCGCTGAGCGCATATAGCGATGGCTGTCCGGCGGCCGATTCGCTGTTCTCCAATGGCAGCAGCATGAGCGTCGCTCCGGACCCTGAAGGCAATCTTTACATGTATGACGGCAGCGAGCCGGTGATTCGCAAGGTGCTGGCGCAAGGGTTTTCGCCGGTGACATACAACACCACCCCCACCGCGCTGAGCCAGAGCTTCCTGCTTCACTTGCCCGAGTCGGCTACCGGAACGGTAAGCGGGGCAACCGCCTCGGTGAGCGCATCGGCGGATATTGCCGCGGCTTCGGGCACGAATCCATCGACGCCGTCATGTACGCAGAATGCAGACAATTCCGTGGATTGCCTGGTGACGGTCACCACCAAGCCTTCTTCCATCGGGCAGCGCACTGCGGGTTTGACGGTGGCTTTGCCCTCGGGTTCGTGGACCAACCCGGCAGTCACGGTGTCGCTTGCGCAAGCGGTCTCCGGATCGGCGATGGTCTTCGATAACGCCTCGATGGGTGGCACAGGCATTGCGCCAACGACGCAATCCATCTTCAGTTCGATCACCCCGGCGGGTGTGGCGCTGGACGGCGCGGGCAATGTCTACGCCGCCAGCGGCGCCAAACTTCTGGAATCGATCGGCGGGACCACGTATACGCTAACGTCCACCTTGCCGGCCACGCCGAGCCAGATTGCGGTGGACCCGCAAGGCAATGTCTATGCGGTGAATAGCAGCGTCCCGACCATCACGGAACTGGAGGTGACCGCCGCGGGGGCGCCCTCGACCTACGCCACGACAACGATTTCGTATACGCCGTCCAGCGGCACGGCCGCGCCGCAGGCTGTGGCGGCGGATCAGTTCGGCAATCTCTATGTGGCCGACTATCAATCCGGCGGATCCTCTGTCTATCGCTTGACGATGGTCTCTGGCCAGCCCGCGATTCAGACCACGGTTGCCAGCGGGTTGGCAGATCCGGTTTCGCTGGCTGTCGATTCGGCGGAAAATGTCTTTATCGTGGACAAGACCGCCACGGCTGTTTACGAGTATTCGCCAGCTTCCGTTTCCACCTATTCGCTGGCGCAGACCATCTCGCCTGCTTCCGTGGGTGCGATAGCCGTCGATGCCGGTGGCAATCTCTACCTGCAGGCCGGAACCGCGGTAACGGAATACCCCGTCAGCGGCTCCAGTGTCGCGGTATATACAGGGGTGGTCACTCCGGCGGGGCTGGCTGTCGATGGCGCGGGCGATGTCTATGACGCCGATGCGAACAACACCGCGATCACCGAAGTGGTGCGAGACGCCGGCGTGTGCAACTTCGGCACGCAAGCAACGCCTGGAACAATTTCCTGCGCCGGCACGTTGACCAATGCCGGTAACATGGTGACCACCGGATCCGCTACGCAAACCAATTTCACATTGAGCGGCTGCGGCGTCAACGCCAATGAGATCGAGGCGCTGCCGGCGGGTGGATCCTGCGCGTTCTCCGCGGTCATGACCGGCACGGACGATATGGCATTCACGTTCTTGCCGGTAACCTCAACAGTGGGCAGCATCACGCTGGAAGGAACACTGACGGCCCCCACCTACAACACCACCACGACCATTACCGGACCCACCACGGCGAGTTATGTCGGGAACGGCACGGAAGCGACCTTCACGGTGACCGTGGCCCCAGCCTCCGGGTCTGGATACGCGGGAACGAACTATCCGGGAGGAACGCCCACCGTTTGGGTATGCACGGGCAGCGCCGCATGTACGTACAGCGCCGCCGACACTTCCGCGACGGTGAGCTATGCAGCCCTGGCGCAGGTGGGCAGCAGTACCAGCGGTTCCACCACGGTGACGGTGAGCGGATTGACCGTCGGGACTTATAACGTCAACGTCTCCTATCCTGGCGGATCGGGCACGGGAACCAACTTCAATAGCAGTGTCCTGGCCACTCCGGCCGCTCTGAGCGTTACACAGGTTCCGACGCAGGTGACCTGGTCGCCGGCGGCGACCACGCAGCAGGTAAGCGCGGCCACGGGCACGGGCGTGCTGGATGCCACAGCGACCAGCTCCGACACATCCGTACCGAGCGTCGCCGGAAACTTTGTCTACACATATACGCCCACGGCAGGCTCCGCGACGCCGCTGGACGCCTCCACGTATTTGCCCATCGGCACTTATTCACTGGGGGTTACCTTCACGCCGGTCGATTCGACCGACTATGCCAGCTCGACAGCTACGGTGGACAGCTTCACGGTGACCCAGGCCACGAGCACCGCCGCGGTGGGCGCATCCACGAACGTGGTGGCTGCCGACGGCAGCGGAAACTACACCAGCCTGTCGTCCGCGCTGGCCGCGCTGCCGACGACCGGCGGAACGCTCTATCTGAAGCCCGGAACCTACTACGGACAGAACGCCATCAGCTATCCGAACGTGCAACTGCGCGGGTTGGGCGGCGATGCGAGCAAGGTGGTTTTGACCGGCGAGGACGGCGCCTTCAGCTCGCCGTTTACCGGTTACCTGGGCACCGGCAGCGGTGCGGGCAACGCCAGCGCCAGCGGCGATCAGGGATCGTCCACACTGGATGTGACCAAGAGCTACTACATGGGCTCCACGCTGAACGGCGCGGAATACACGCCGAACAACTTCTACGCCGAATATCTGACCATCCAGAACACCTACAACACGGATACCAGCACGACCAGCACCTATAACACGATCGGTTCCGGCGGCGCCTGCACGGGCGGACAAGCGGCGCAGACGCTGCAGGCGCTCTATAACGGCGGCATCGAGTGCAGCTCGCAGGCGCTGGCGCTGTGGATTGAGTCGGATCAGGCGGTTCTGAACAATGTCAACCTGACCAGCCAGCAGGACACCCTCTATGCCGGCAGCCAGGGATGCGGCAGCTATTGCACGGCGGCGCGCCAGTACATGTGGCGGGGAACCATCACCGGCGACGTGGATTATGTCTTCGGCGATGCGGCGCTGGTCTTTGACCACACCAACTTCTTCACTACATGGCATGGCACGACGGCCGGCGGTACTGAGACCATCGAGGCGCAGAACAAGAAGGATCAAACCGGAAGCAGCGGCGATTATCTGAGCGGCTACATCTGCAACTCCTGCACGCTGCTGTCGCAGGGCCCCGGCATGACCGGCCTGTATTTTGGCCGTCCGTATGGACCGTATTCCACCTGGATCATGCTGAACTCCTATGTGGACCAGGTGAATCAGGCCGGCTGGCTGGCGTGGAGCGGGACCAACAACCTGGCCACTTCCACTTACGCCGAGTACAACACACAGGCATACACGGACCCGGCGGTGGGCACAGCGCCATATCCTGCCGGGTTGTTCTATGAAGACTCCACGGTGATTCCGGGCTTTACCGGAACGGCGGGTTATACGCTGACGCCGAGCGGCGGCAACACCGGCTCCGGAGCTGCTTCCTTCAGTTCGCGCGAAACCACATCGATGAATCCGGGAACGATCGAAGAAGGGAATCTGCCGCCAACGCAACTGACGGCAGCGCAGGCTGCGCAGTACTATCCGGTGAACTTCCTGGGCGCCACGGTTTCAGCCAACACGCTCTCCGCTGGCCAGTCGGCCACGTGGAATCCGGTGGCTGCGCTGGCCAGCATGGTGAACTCGTTTGCGCCCACCGGCAATGTGACGCTGAGCGCGTATGGCCAGAGCGTGACGATTCTGGGCCGTCCACAGACGCCCGGCGCGGGGATCATCCCGACCGGAACCTATGCGTTCTATGACAGCCTGAGCGGCGCAACCTGCACCGCGGCCGGTGGAAGCTGTACGACACTGGCATCGGGAACGCTGGACGCGAGCGGCGAGGCTTACCTGACCACGACCTCGCTCGGGGCGGGAACAAACACCATCACCATGACCTATGGTGGTGACGCGAACTTCACGGGCAGTACGTCGTCAACCTTCACCATTACCGTTCCGTCTCCTTTGCTGACGGCAACCAGCGGCACGCTGACCGTGACCACCGCGAGCAGCCCCTATGGCGGCACGATCACCGGCACGGTGACCGTGACGCCGACTACGGGAACCGGCGCTCCCACCGGAACCGTTACGTTGATGTCCGGCGCAACGGTGCTGGGAACGTGCCCGCTGAGCGGCGGATCGTGCGGCTATACGCTGTCGGACGTGGCGGCTGGCAGCCAGACGATGACCGCCAGTTACCCCGGCGACAGCACCTTCGGCAGCAGCACATCGAACGGCGTGGCCTTCAGCGTGGCTCAGGCCATTCTGACAGTGACGCCGAACAACGCCACGATGATGGTCGGCGGTTCGTTGCCCGCCTTCACCTACGCCATCACCGGCTTCGTGAATTCCGATTCATCGACGAGCGGCGCGGTCAGCGGTACACCTGCGCTGGGCACAACCGCGACGACGACCAGTCCCGAGGGCTTGTATCCGATTACCGCGGCCACCGGCACTCTTGCCGCCAACAACTACAGCTTCACCTTCGCTCCCGGAACGCTGACCGTGACCGGAACCGCGGCCGTGGCCACCGGCGATACGCGCACGGTAACTGAGCCGGTCATTCCTGCCGTCTGCCAGACGCTCAACGCAGCCATTACCGAGGCCGGCAACGACATTCCCACGACCGTTGACGCAACCACCACCAACCCCGACGGCGCGCGCATTCAGGCCGCTCTCAATAGCTGCTCCACAGGCCATCCCGGCGAGGCGGTGGAACTGTCGATGGATAGCACCAGCACTTACAACGCGTTCCTCAGCGGGCCGCTCTCCATGCCCTCGAATGTGACGCTGCTGGTTGATCCGGGCGTCACGCTGTTCTTCTCGCGCAACGTGCAGGATTACGACAAGGTCTCCGGCACGCACACCTGCGGCACCATCAACGGCAACAGCGCAACCAACAGTTGCCTGCCGCTGATTGACATTCCCAAGACTTCAACGAACGTGGGCATCATGGGCTACGGCAAGCTGGATGGACGCGGCGAAGACGCGCTGCTGAACGGCTTCGCGACCAGCAGCTATGCCGCTCCCTCCACCTATACCTGGTGGAACCTGGCCACGCAGGCCAACGGCGAGGGAAATCAGCAGAACCCGCGCTTCATTCAGCTTGAAAGCGGCGGCGGCAATCTCACTCTGTACAAGATCACGCTGCTCAATTCGCCGATGTTCCACATTTCGACGACCGGCTCCTTCACAAACTTCACCGCGTGGGACATCAAGATCGTGACGCCCACCAGCTCGCGCAATACGGACGGAATCGATCCGGGCAACGCGACGAACTTCACCATCACCAAGTCGTGGATCTCGGACGGCGACGACAACGTTGCGGTCGGCGCCAGCGGCTCCTCGCCGGCGAAGAACATCTCCGTCACCGGCAACCATTTCTTTGCGGGACACGGCGAATCGATCGGCAGTTACACGAGCGGCGGCGTGAACAACGTTCTATTCGATGACAACATGCTGGCCGGCAATAGCTACGCCGGCCATGGAAGCTCGGTGAACGCCACTGCCGACAGCAATTCGACCGGCATCCGCATCAAGTCGGCCAATGATCGCGGCGGCGTGGTGTCGGACATTCAGTATTCGAACTCCTGCTTGCTGGATCACAAAACGGACATTCAGTTCACTCCGTTCTATGAAGGCACCTCGACGACCGGCAGCGAAACGCCGAACTTCGCAAACATCCTGATGCAGAACCTGGTCTTTGCCAACGACTCCGGCAGCACAGGTTCGGTGCAGTTCACCGGAGCCGTCAATGGCGCAACGACCAATCCGCTGACCGTCACGCTGGACAATGTGACCTTCCCGAGCGCGCTGTCCAGTACCTCCTTTGTTACTTCGGGTTCGAAGGGAACCGAGACCAACGCCGCGCTGACCTTTGGCCCCGGCGAGGTGTCGAGCAACTTCGTCACCGCATGGGGCGGTTATGTGAGCGCTGGCTCCAATGGTGACACGGTGACCAACGGCGTTACGGCCACAAGCTTGAATCCGCCCTCGTGCGACTTCACCTATCTGGCTCCCGAGCTGACTGGACCCAAAGGCATGCCGCAGACCATCGACAACGGACAGACCGCAACAGCGGTTGTGATCCTTACACCCACCGTGGCAGGCGCGGCCTACCCGACAGGCACCGTGACGCTGACCGACGCGCTGACCAGCAACACCTACCAGGGCACGCTCTCCGGAAGCAGCGATACGCTTTCTATTCCGCTGGCCGGGCTCTCCGTGGGCACGCATACCTTCACCGCCACCTACACCGGCGACTCGAACTACACGATTCCAGCGGCCGAGCAGAGCTTCGGATCGTACCTGGTGACCGTCAGTTCAGTCACGCTGCCCAGCACCACCAGCGTACTGTCTGGTGTGCCGAGCACAAGCACCTATGGAAGTTCCATTCCGGCCGTGGCCACAGTTACCGGAACCAATCCGACAGGAACGGTGCAGTTCTATGTGAACGGCTCGGTCTATTCCACGGTCAATTTGACCACCGGGGCAACCACCGGGACGGCCTCGGCCAGCATCAGCCTGGATGCGAGCAGCACGGCTTACAGCATCTACGCCGTGTATAGTGGCGATTCAGCAAATGCCGGGTCGACCTCTTCCACCTTCACTGTGACTGTGAACCAGGCCGCGCAGACGATCAGCTTTGCGCCCACGGTCACGACGTATCCTTACACCGCCGGCGGCACCTTCAGCCTGAGCGCAACAGCCAGTTCCGGCCTTGCGGTCAGCTTCGCCTCGTCCACGGGCAGCGTCTGTA
>VFSW01004357.1_pt1 | contig 21152 bp, 19 predicted proteins | sample 5358111 | NCBI WGS metagenome assembly VFSW01 (sample SAMN11554181, study PRJNA540505) | mine drainage metagenome | isolation source: sediment from site ElyBrook_90M | place: USA: Ely Copper Mine, Vershire, VT | collected 2017
CACCCCGAGCAGCAACAGCTCCGAGGCCAGCCCCCCCAACGCGAGCCTGCGCTCACGATCCAGCTTGAGCCCCAGCAACGCCCGGGCCCCGCCAGCGCCCTCGGCGAGCTCGCGGGCGCGCACCAGCGAAACCCGGGAGATCGCAGAGGCCGCGGCCAGGACCAGCGCCCTCACAACCGTGAGGCTCAGCGCGCCCGCGAGGCAGATGCCGACGCGTAGGTCCATGGGCTTCAGGATAGTCCGAACCGGCCGGCCCCGCGACCTTGCCCGGCCAAATGTCGGATGCGAAAGGAGCTGTAGATGTCTTAGGATATCAGCAGATGCCAGATTCCAAGCGCGCCCTGGTGCTCTCCTTTGGCGCCGTGCCCGCACCCACGGGTCGAGCGCGACGCCTGGCCGCGGCACTGGACGCCTGGGGATCTCGCCTCCAGGTGGACGTGCTCACCGCCAAGGTCGAGGGGGAGCCGCACATCGAGCGGTTCGCTGGAGCTCGCCTGATGCGCGTCCCGATGGCCGGCGACCTGGCCGCGCGCTCGCAGACCTTCGAGCGTGCGTTGCGCCGTCAGCTGGCGAGCGAGGAGTACGACCTGATCCTGTGCGGCGACGCCTTCGGGGCCCAACCGGTGCTGCGGCGCCGCCAGCAGCATCCCGCTCGCCTCATCGTCGATGGCGGAGATCTGCTGCGACAGCTGTGGCCCTACGTCTACCCGGAGCTCAAGGACGAGCCCCGCATTCGGCACCGACTCCTCCGGCTCGAGCACCAGCTCCTCTTGCAAGCGGACCTGGTCCTCTCCGGCTGCGCCGCCCAGGACGAGGCGCTGATCGCGCTGGGGACGCGCTACGACCGGATCCGCCGCATCTGGCCCAGCGTTCCGCAGGCGCTGTTCCCCGAGGTTCCCCCGCCGCCCGGACGCCAGCTCGTGATCGCGGCGCTCGGGCGCGGCGGCGAGTGGGAGGGGCTGGAGCTCGCCCTGCACGCCCTGGCGCGGGTGCGGCGACAAGGGCTCGACGCTCGCATCAGCGTCGCGGGGCCGCTCCCGCCCTCCCGGCGCCAGGCTCTCCGAGAGATCGCGGAGACGCTCGGCGTCGGCGAGGCCCTCGAGCTGCGGGGCGAGATTCCAGAGAATCGGGTGGGCGAATTTCTGAGCAACGCCCACCTCGCCCTCTGCACCTTGCGGCTCCCCGCCGGCGCGACAGGCGCAGGACTGGGCAGCTATCGCATGGCGGAGGCGATGGCGGTCGCACGCCCTCTCATCGCCGTCGACAGCTCCGCGGCCCGCGACATGGCGGGTGAGGCCGCGCTCTACCTGTCCGGCGACGACCCCGTCGAATTGGCCAGCAAGATCGCCGAGCTCGCCAACGATCCGGCCCAGAGCGCCGCGCTGGGACAGCGGGGCCGACAGCGCGCCCGGGAGCGCTTCGACGCTTCGCTCGCAAAGCAAGGTTGGATCGGGCTGGCCCGCGAGCTGCTCGACCCCGGAGGAACGGGGCTCGTCGAGGGGTCTACCCCCTCCTTCGGGCTTCCCGACATGGATTCCCCGACCATCTCGGTCGACCCCACGCGTCACGCCGCCGTCGCCAGCCCGCCCGAGGACACTCGCCCCTCGCCCGCGCTCCAGACCGAGGATGCCACCAATGTCGGCGCGGTCGCGCGCCCACGCGGCGCGGATTGGCACCGGCCACGGACTCCCGGGGACGAGACCCCCACCCCCCTCAAGACCCTGTAGCTTCGAGCCCGTTCGCCTTTTCTTCCGAGCTGCTAGAATCACTCCACCTTGGCTCCCGAATCCAAAGAGTTTCAGCGCTTCCTCGACGAGAGCCAGGGCGAGGAGATCACCGACGTCGAGCAGCTGCTCCGCCTCACCTCCAGCGCCGCCCGCATCAGCGCGGGCAATCTGAGTCGACGCCCGTTTGGCGAGCTGCTCGCTGAGCTTTACCGGTGGCGTTCGAGCGGCGCGCTGATCCTCCGCCGCAACAAGGTGAAGAAGATCGTCTACTTTCGTGAAGGCCGTCCGGTCTTCGTGAAGGCTAATCTCGTCTCGGAGTGCCTGGGGCGCATCCTCATCCGGGAGAAGCTCATCTCCGAGACCGACTGCGAGGAATCGCTCCGACGTCTGCGGGAGAGCGGCCGCCCGCAGGGGACGGTGCTGATCGAGATGGGATCGATCTCGCCTCACAATCTGGTCTACGCCCTCCAGCTTCAGCTGCAGACCAAGCTGCTCGACATCTTCTCCTGGCCCGACGGGGCCTACCAGTTCGAGTCGCGCACCAAGCCCCCCGACGACCCGAGCTCCCTCGAGCTCACTGCCGCGGCGGTGATCTACGAAGGGATCCGGCGGGCCTACACCGACGAACGGGTGGCAAAGGAGCTCGGCAACGTCAACAAGCTCTTTCCGGTACCCTCTCCTGATCCGCTGTACCGCTTCCAGGAGATCGGGCTCGATCCCGAAGAGGCCGCGCTGCTCTCGACCATCGACGGCTCCCGCTCGGTCTCGGAGATCGCCATCGGATCGGGCATCCCACCGGGAGCCACGCTCAAGTTCTTGCTCGCGATGCGCACCGCTCAGGTCCTGGAGCTCCACGACGAGCCCACCCACGAGCCGCTGCCCCCCGACGTGCGCCAGCAGCTGATCGCCCCCAGGCCGACCGTCGGGCAACTGAAGTCCGCGCCTCCGGCGATCCCCGCGGCACCGCCCAAGCTTCCGCCGCGCGTTCAGGCCGAGGGACTGTTCGCCAAGGCCAAGGACCTGCGGCAGCAGAGTCACTTCCAGGTGCTGGGCGTTGGAGAAGACGTCACGCCCGAAGCCTTGCGCGCGGCCTATCTCAAGCTCGCGCGCGATTATCACCCGGATAAGCACTACACCGCGGCGTCGGCGGAGATCCGGCAGTTGGCCGCCGAGATCTACGCGCGCATCAGCGCCGCCTATGACGTCCTCAGCGACCCGACCGAGCGCAAGGCCTACACCGCCGAGCTTCGCGCCCCGCCCAGAGCGCCCGAAGCCCCCGATCCGATCGTGAACATCCTCGCCGCCGAGGGCAAGTTCGAGCGCGGCAAGGAGCTGATGGAGGCCGAGCGCCTGACAGAGGCCATCGAGCAATTCCGCGAGGCCGTCCGGCTGTATCCAGGCGAAGGCGAGTTCCGTGCCTGGCTGGGGTGGGCCCTCTTCTGCCAGAACCCCGCGGACCCGGCGCTGGTGACCCAGGCCCTCGAGGAGCTCGAAGAGGCCAACCAGCTCAGCTCGGGGCTCGAGGTCGGGTACCTCTTCCTCGGCCGCATCTACGTGAGCCAGGGCCGAGTCGACCGTGCGGAGCGAGAGTTCGAGCGAGCGCTCAAGAGCAACCCCGACAGCGCCGAGGCCCTGCGCGAGCTGCGGCGGCTGACTCAGCGATGACGCTTCAGCGCGCCGACGAACAGCGGCTCTCCGCGGCCGAGCTGGGCTTGGTTCGCCACGGTCTCCTGCACCCGGGCCTCTCGGTGGCCGACGAGAGCACGCTGCGCTACGCCTTCGCCTTGGCGCGGCTGTCCGCGCAGGCAACGCCTCACGTCGAACGCGAGCTCGGCGAGTTTCGACGGGCCGCGCTGGGCACGGCGCACGCGCTCTTCGGCGACGACCCCGAGTGCGTCCGCGTCCCGCACCCCGAGCTCCTCGGCGCGGCCGCCTCGCGGCTCTGGCGACTCACGCTGGCCGCGCGCGATCACACCGGCGATCGCCACCTGTGGGACACGGCCGCCCGACGGCGCAGCCTGCTCCTCGCCCTCGGGGGCGGCGGCGGGGTGGGGCACGTCTATCTCGGCTGCTTTCAGCTCCTCGAGGAGTGGGGGCTGCGACCCGAGCTGATCGCGGGGACGAGCTTCGGCGCCGTGCTCGGCCTCTTTCGCGCCCAGCGCCTTGCCTACCAGTCCGACGACATCGCGATGGTGCTCGAGCGGCTTGCGCTCAAGCACCTCTTCCGGCTCTTCCACGTGCGGAGCCAGTACGCCCTTCCCGGCCCGCTGAGGCTCTACCTGCGCTCGGCGCTCCTGCCCGTGCTCCATGCCCTACGGGCCCGCCCCGGCGCCGAGCACCTCAGCCGCGTGACGGAGCACGATCACGGCTTCACCTTCGCCGACCTCGCCATCCCGCTGGTGGTGGTCGTGGCTGGCGTCCGGAAGGGCATGCTGCCTCGCCCGCCCAAGGAGTACGAGCATCTCCTCGATCCCCGCGCCTTCTTCCCGCCGACACCTGGGAAGCTCCAGCGGCGCATTCAGGATCTCTTCTCCGTACTGGGCGAGTTCATCCGGCAACCCAACCGGCTCGACGCGCTCTACCTCGGGGCGGATTCGAGCACCCGCCACTTCGACGTCATCGACGCCGTGGGCTTCTCCTGCTCGCTGCCCGGCTTCATCCACTACGATGTCCTGCGGCAGGACCCCAAGGCTCACCAGCGCATCCAGAACCTCCTCGATACCCGCGAGCTCGGCTGGCTCTCGGATGGCGGCCTGGTCGAGAATTGCCCGGCGCTCGCGGCCCACTCCGCCTTCGAAGCCCTGCCCAACCGGGGCCCCCGCAACGGCTTCGTCCTGGCCCTCGACGCCTTCTCGCCGAAGCTGGCCCACGTCCCCTGGATCCCCCTGCAGCGCCTCGCCCAGGAAACCGTGCGTCGCGTCCTCCCGCAGGCCCACCTCTATGTGCCGTTTCCGCGCACCCTCTCGCCCCTGTCGATCTTGCCCACCAAGGACCAGGCCACGCGGGCGATCGTCTTCGGCAGAACCGAGCTCGCACCGCACATGCCGTTCCTGGCCAAGATCCTCACCCCGCTGCCGGCCCTCGAGGCCAGTCGACCCGCGGCCGCCTGACGTCGAAGCGGCTCAGCCCGCGTCGGGGAGACAGCAACGCACCAGCGTGCTCCCCGCATCGGGCGAGCAACCGTAGTCGCCGGTGCTCAGCTGGCTCGAGAGCTGCGCGGCCGAGAGCGGTTGCGTCCCTGCCGGACAGGTCGCCGCGCAGATGCCCCCCGAGACCACGCAGTCGCGGGTGGGATTGCAGGCCCAGGTCAGCCCCGCCGCGATCACCAGCCCCAAGCCGAGGGTCCGCCTCACAGCTTGGTCGCCTCGACGGTGCTCTTCACCGACTCGAAGCTGCGGGCGAAGAGCTTCCGCTCGTCGTCGCTCAAGGGCAGCTCGAGCACCCGCTCGACGCCACCCGCGCCGATGACCACCGGCACGCCCATGTAGTAGCCCTTCACGCCGTACTCCCCCTCGAGATAGGCCGCCGCGGGCAGCACCCGCTTGCGATCCAGGAGGTAGGCTTCGGCCATGGCGATCGCGCTCGCCGCCGGCGCATAGAACGCGCTGCCGGTCTTGAGCAGGGCCACGATCTCGCCGCCGCCCTTGCGGGTCCGGTCCACGATGGCCTCGAGCCGATCGGGCTTGATGAGCTTGTCGAGCGGCACCCCGCCCACCGAGCAGAAGCGCGTCACCGGGACCATGTCGTCACCGTGGCCCCCGAGCACCACGGTGTGCACGTCCTCGATGCTGCACCCCACCTCTTCGGAGACGAAGTAGCGGAAGCGGCTGCTGTCGAGCACGCCGGCCATGCCCACCACCCGGCTCTTGGGGAAGCCCGTGAGCTTCTTCATCGCATAGACCATGGCGTCCAGGGGATTGGACACGACGATCACGAAGGCGTTCGGGCACTTCTCCTTGAGCTGCACCGCCACGTCCTTCACGATCTTGAGGTTGATGTCGAGCAGCTCCACTCGGCTCATCCCCGGCTTGCGCGGCACGCCGGCGGTGACGATGGCCACGTCAGCCCCCTCGGCGCCTTCGTACTTGTTGGTGCCGGTGATGCGTGCGTCGTAGCCGTCCACCGCGCGCAGCTGCTGGAGGTCCAGCGCCTTCCCTTGCGGGATGCCTTCGACGACGTCCTGCAACACCACATCGCCCAGGCGCTTCTGCGCCGCGAGCAGCGCGAGGTTACCGCCAATCTGTCCCGCCCCGACGAGAAGAATCTTCTTACGTGCCATGGTGTGCTCCTTCGGGTGTGTGCCCTTGGTCTGCGACCGCGCTCTAGTAGCCGCCGTCCTTCGAGCAGAAGAGGTTACCGCCACAGATCTCACCGGCGGGCTGGCAGTCGATGCTGGTCTGGCAGCTCCGGCGGCAGACGCCGGCATCGGCGTAGGTGTTGCCGTTCTTGTCGGTGAGCAGCGGACCGATCGCGATGCACTGGAGCATCACCTGACAGTCTGGCGTGACGGAGCATGGGCCGTACTCAGCCGCCCCCGGCGTGCAGGCCCAACTGAACAAGATCCCAAATCCCAAGATGGTGCGACGCATCGGTTCTCCCTTTTCAATCAGTTGCGGCGATCGGCGTTCAGGCCAGCACCCCTCGAAGGGGTGTTCGGGCCCGAGCGCCTACATGTGCGAGACGATAGCTTCAGCGAACTTGGTGGTCGACACCTGCGTCGCACCCTGCATCTGTCGGGCGAAGTCGTAGGTCACGGTCTTGGCGGCGATGGCCCCTTCGATCCCGCGGACGATCGCCTGAGCCACCTCGTTCCAGCCCAGGTGCTCGAACATCATCACCCCCGAGAGGATCAAGGAGCCGGGGTTGATCTTGTCCTGGTTCGCGTACTTCGGCGCCGTGCCGTGGGTGGCTTCGAAGACCGCGGCCTTGTCGCCGATGTTGGCGCCGGGCGCGATGCCCAGCCCACCCACCTGCGCCGCGCAGGCGTCGGAGAGGTAGTCGCCGTTCAGGTTCGGGGTGGCGAGCACCGAATACTCGTCGGGGCGCAGCAGCACCTGCTGAAACATGCTGTCCGCGATGCGATCCTTGATGATCAGCTTCCCCGCGGGCGCCTTGCCCCCGTGCTTCTTTTCGATGTCGTCCTCGGTCACGGTGACCGAGGCGAACTCCTCCCGCGCGAGCTCGTAGCCCCAGTCACGAAAGGCCCCCTCGGTGTACTTCATGATGTTGCCCTTGTGCACCAGGGTCACCGAGCTCTTCTTGTGCTTGAGCGCGAACTGGATCGCCCGCCGCACGAGGCGCTTGCTGCCGAAGGCGCTGATGGGCTTGATGCCGATCCCGCTGCCGTCGCGAATGTCGGTGGCGAGATCCTTCTTCAAGAACGCGATGAGCTTCAGGGCCTCGGGGCTGCCGGCCTTCCACTCGATGCCCGCGTACACATCCTCGGTGTTCTCGCGGAAGATCACCACATCGAGCTTGCCCGGCTCCTTCACCGGCGAGGGCACGCCCGCGAAGTACCGCACCGGTCGCACGCAGGCGTAGAGATCGAGCTTCTGGCGCAGCGAGACGTTCACGCTGCGGAAACCGCCGCCGACCGGCGTGGTCAGCGGGCCCTTGATGGCCACCGCGTAGTCCTGGATGGCGTGGAGCGTATCCTCGGGCAGCCAGGTGTTGGCGCCATAGACCTGGTTCGCCTTGTCGCCGGCGTACACCTCGAACCAGCTGATCTTCTTCTTGCCGGCGAAGACCTTCTTCACCGCCGCGTCGAAGACCACCTGGGAAGCCTTCCAGATGTCGGGACCTGTCCCGTCGCCCTCGATGTACGGCAGGATGGGATCGTCCGGAACCTGAAGGTCACCGTTGGGGGCCACCTTGATGGCCGTGCCGGTGCTGGGTGCCTTGAGCTTCGAGTAAGTGGTCATGTGGGCCTCACGTACTACGCCAAAAGCGCCCCTTGCATACCCCCGCCGCCGGCGAAATGCGACTCCCTTCGCATTGATCTGGCCCCCCCCGACCAACCACACTGGGGCCTTCCGTGAACACTCCCCCCCTCCTGGCTGTCGGCTTGGCGCTCGGCCTGGGTTGCTCGGCAGGTCCGCCCGAGCTGCCCCAGGTGCAGAACGCGGGCGGGCCGATCTTGAAGAACGCCACCCTGGTCGCCGTCACCTTTGGCACCGACCCCCTCGAACCCACCGCCCGGGCCTTCCTCCAGTCGCTCCCCGGCTCCTCGTACTGGTCGCTGCTCACCGAGTACGGCGTGGGAGCGCCGAGCGCCGCCGCGCCGATCCACAGCACGCTCGCCCTCAAGGGCAGCATGGACGAGACCGACTGGCAGGCCACCTTGCCGGGTGAGCTCGAGAAGGAGCTGGATGGGTTCGCGAGGCCAGCCGAGGGCGAGTTGCTGGTGCTCTTCCTCCCTCCCGGCGTGCAGTCCACGAACCAGGGGCTCGCCGGCTGCACCGACTTCGGCGGCTATCACAGCGCGGTGAAGCTCTCGGACGGCACCCCGGTGGCCTACGCGGTCGTGCCCCGCTGCACCGCGTTCAACGGGCTGACCCTGCCGGACTCCCTCACGGGAGTCGCCAGCCACGAGATCCTCGAGGCCGTGGTCGACCCCTACGCCTTCCTCGGCACGCCCGCCTTCTCCGACGTCGACGCCGAGAGCTATGCCTTCACCCTCGCCTTTGGCGGCGGCGAGATCGCCGATCTCTGCCTGAACACCGTGCCTTCCTTCTACACCCCGTCCGACGTCCCCTACGTCGTCCAGCGCATCTGGTCCAACGCCGCGGCCCGCCTCCGCCACGACCCGTGCGTGCCCGCGAGCGACGCGGGCCCCTTCATCCAGGCCATTCCGCAGCTCGGCACCCAGACCTTCAGCGTCAACGGCGCGAGCGCGGGGGTGCGCTCCATCGCCATCGGCGTGGGGCAGACCGCCACCGTCGATCTCGAGCTTCTGAGCGACCCCGGTGACGCGGGCCCCTTCGGGGTCTCCCTCTTCAACGTGGGCAACGGAGCCGTGGGCTGGACCCTCACCCCCACCACCGGGTCCAACGGGCAACACCTGCGGCTCGCGCTCACCGTCCAGGCGGCGGGCTCCCAGACCGGCATCAGCGGCAAGAGTGAGATCCTGGCCGTGATGTCCCAGGCCCCGAGTCGGGTCGAGCTCTGGCCGATCTTGATCACGAACCCGTGACCGACCCGACGGACCGCGGCTCCCGGTGGCAGCCCTTCGATTGAGGCGCGCCACCGAACCCTGTAGTACTATGTCCGCCGCGGATCGCAGGAGCGTTCCCGGGCAGTTCCAGTCCGCGCCCCCTCCTGGAGCACCATTTCTACGCTCATTCGACCCAACCTCCCGCTCGCCGCCCACGAGGCGGCGCTCTTGCTCCTCGGCGCCGGCTCCGGCGTCGCGCTGGCGCTGGCGCGCGCGCTCGGCCCCGCGGCGATCGTCACGGGGTTCACCGCGGGCTACGCGGGACTCCTGTGGTTCACGGCTCGCAAGCCAGGCGATCGCTGGGCCAAGGCACGACTCGTGCTCTCGTACGCCTTCACCGCCTGCTTCTACGAATCGGTGGGCTGGATCTGCCCCGCGGTGAGCGCACGCACGTACGACGGCCTCCTGGTGTCACTCGACCGCAGGCTGTTCGGCGAGACCCCCGCGGTCTTCGCCGCCGCCCATCTGTCCGCCCCGTGGCTGGTCGAGCTCATGAGCGCGGCCTATCTCTCGTACCAGATCGTGCTGCAGTCGAGCCTGCTCGGGGCGCTCTTCGGTCCGATCGAGCGCGCGCGTCGGCTCTACGGCCCCGTCTTCACGACCTTCGCCGTCGGCTTCGCGGGCTACGTGCTCTTGCCCGCCGTGGGCCCTGACGCGGCGAACCCTGGGCTGTTTTCGCCGCTGGTCGGCGGCCCCGTGACCGCGCTCAACGCCTGGGTGGTGTCCTTCGGCAGCCCGCGGTTCGACGTCTTCCCGAGTCTCCACGTGGCGATCACGCTCGTGCTCGTCGATGAGACCCGACCGCCGCTCCGCTGGGTCCTCGCCGTGCTTGCCAGCCTGGTGGTCGCCTCGACCATCGTCCTGCACTACCATTATGCGGTGGATCTCATCGGCGGGACGTTGCTGTTCGCGGCGGTCCGCGTGGCCTTCGGCGAGCGCGCCTTCCCGATGGCCCACCGCGAAGCAGTGTGACCGCTCTCGCCGTGGCGCGTCACGCCCATCGCCAGCTCCCCGTCCAGGCATTGGAGTGACGCCGGTCAACCCTGGAAGGCTCCTGCGCGCTCACCAAACGGTTGACAGTTTCATCGGGGGATCTATGTCTTGGCTCGTGACCCTCGACCTGACCTGCACCGAATGCGACGCCAGCTTCGAGCTGGACGTTCAAGACCTGCTCGACTCCCCGAAGACCCTCGTCTGCCCGAACTGTGAAGCCAAGGCCCCCGCCCGCAAGGTGGAAGGCCTGGCGTCCGCGATGGATGACCTGATCCGCTCCATCAAGGAGCTCGCCCCCAAGTTCAGCATCACCGTCGCCGCGGAGACAGAGGACGTCACCTCGACCGCGAAAGGCGACGACGAGGACGATGACACCGAAGGTGACGAGGACTCGGACGAATACGACGACGAAGACTCCGCCGAAGAGTCGGACGACTAGGCCGAGCTCGAGTTCGATCGATAGCTCGGCTGACGTGCCGTTGACGCGCGTCAAGGGGTTGCGCGCGGCGTGAGCGACAATCCCCCCGATGAGCTCGACCCCCTCGAAGCCAGCCAGACCACCCCTCGCGGCCTATGCGACCGCGCACGCGGTGGCCTTTGCCCCTCTGATGTTCCAGGCAGCCCGCGCGGCGCGCAACCTGGGAGTGCTGGAAGCGCTCGAGCCCGGGGGCCGTACGTCCCGCGAGGTGGAGGTCACCACCGGCTTGAGCCCCTACGCCACGGAGCTCCTCCTCGATGCCTGCGACGCGCTGGGCCTGGTGGAGCGCTCCGAGGCGGGGTTTCGACAGACGGACGCGGGTTGGCTCATCGTGCACGACCAGATGACGCGCGTGAACATGGACTTCGCGAACGACGTCTGCTGGAAGGGGGCGCTGCACCTCGAGGACGCGCTGCGATCCGGCACCCCCTCGGGCCTCCACGAGCTCGTCGACGCGCCGGCCGTCGCCACCATCTACGAGGGCCTGGCTCGCCTGCCCCCCGAGGCGAAGGCGAGCTGGTTTCGCTTCGACCACTTCTACTCCGATCGCGTCTTCCCGCTGGCCCGCACGCACGTGCTTCGCCACCGGCCGCGCTCGCTGCTCGACGTCGGCGGCAACACCGGCCGCTGGGCACTGGAGATCGGCGAGGACGTGCCGGTGACGATTCTCGACCACCCCGGGCAGCTCGACGTCGCGCTCGACAACGCGCGCCGCGCGGGACTCGAGGGGCGGGTGAGCGGCGTGCCGCTGGATCTCCTCGACCACGCTCGCCCCTTCCCCACGGGCTTCGACGCGGTCTGGATGAGCCAGTTCCTGTGTTGCTTCGCGCCCGAGGACATCCGCGCGCTCCTGCGGCGGGCGAAGGCAGCCCTCGGCCCCGAGGGGCGCCTGCACATCACCGAGACCTTCTGGGACCGGCAGCCGAACGCGGTGGCCCGCTTCTGCATCCACGCCACCTCGCTCTACTTCGCGTGCATGGCGAACGGCCGCAGCCGCATGTACCACTCCGCCGAGCTGCGCGAGTGGATCAAGTCGGCGGGCTTCGCGGTCGAGACCGACGTCCCCCTCGGGCTCAGCCACACGCTGTACACCTGCCGCGTGGCGGCCTGAGCTCCAGGCCTACAGCGACACACGCAAGGCCAGGCCCAGGTCGAACGTCGGCGCGGAGACGCTGAGCGCCGGCACCTGAACTCCGCCAAAGCTCGCGGCCTGGGTGTCGAGGCTGTAGTGGAACTCGCCGTCGCCGCCGTAGTGCACGTCCACGTAGGCCTCGACCCGCAGGTGGGTGAGCACGGTCTGGAAGAGGTCGACGCGGCTGATGAAGGTGTGATCGGAGAGGTTGCCGATGGTCGAGAAGTTGACGGTCGTGTTGTACCAGCTGCCCGGTTTGTCAGCGAGGACGTAGAGCCCGGCGTAGTGCTGGCCGAGGTAGAAGAACGTCGCCGCGTTGTTCAGGAACAGGTACGGGTAGATCGACGGATCGCTGTAGCCCAGGCCGTTGTAGAAGTACTCACCGCCCAGGACGACCGTGCGGTTGTTCCCGTAGCGAAAGGCGTAGTTGAGCCCGGCCGCGATCTGGGGCTGGTAGCCCGCGGGGGTGTACGAGCGGTACACCCCGGGGAAGAAGACCTGGCCCGGCCCCGGATTGAAGACCGGCGCCAGGACCTCCGCGTAGAGCGGCTGGTCGCGGCCGTCGGTGAGCGCCCCCTCGGCATACAGGTCGAAGTCCCAGATACCGAACGACACGTCGGCGCCGTACCGGTTGTGCTGGCCGAGGGTGGCCACCGTATCGATGCCCGCCTCGACGGTACCGAGGACATACTCGACGCGCGCCGCCCCGCCGAGCGCGCCGAGCTGGTTGGCCTGCTGGAGCCCCTCGAAGAGCCCCATCCCATAGAGGTTGAGGTGCTGGTCGGACAGGGGGAGGTTCGCCTTCACCATCGTCACCCCCGTGCGCTGATCGAAGACCGCGAGCGGCTGCAGGCGCACCGGGTTCAGGAGGTCGTTCGGGAACCAGAAGTGGGCCGCCCCCCACTTCACGTGCTGCCGCCCGGCGGTGACGAAGACCTCGCGAGCGATGTCGAACTTGATCCACATCTGGTCGATGAGCACGTCCGGGTTGGGCAGCGCCGCGAGCGTGACCCCATACTGCGCGGGCTGAGCCGGGTTGTAGGTTGGATCGAACTCGGTGCGCACGAGCACGTAGGCCCGCACCCGGTCGTTGGGGCGAGCGTCGAGGTAGGTGTCGAGCAGGAACGGCGCGCTGAGGAGGTAGTGGGACGGCGGCGTGTTCTCCGAGGCGGAGAGCGAGGACCGCAGGTAGAGCAGCCCCCCGATGGTCAGGGGGTTGTCGGGCGGCAGCTGCTCCGTGGTCTGGTACGGGAACTTCGACTCGAGGATCGCCTCGTCGCGACCGCCGTCCGAGGCGCCGCCCACGTCCAGCCCGAAGACGCGTGAGCCGCCGCCGGCACCGCCGTCCGGACCCGCCGCCGGAGCGTCCGGCCCGCCGAACATCGCGTCGTCGGAGGGGCGGTCGTCGGACGCAGCCAGCGCCAGGGCGCACAGCAGGGCGACCATGCTACCGGCTCCGCTCTTCCAGCCACGCCTTGGTGAACACGTTCTCGGGCAGCGGCTTCAGGTCCACCGACTTGATGGTGATGTGGGTCGAGTTCTGCTTCTCGATCTCGTCGAAGAAGTGGATCTCCTGCGGGAACCAGACCTCGGCCCCTTTGGATTCGGAGAAGACCCTCGACCACTTCGGGTAGTAGCTCGTGCGCATCAACCGGCCCGAGAGCGCGTACTCCTCGCGCTTCAGGATGTTCTTGGTCGCGGCATCGATCCACAGCTTGATCACCGGAAAGGCCAGATCCACCCCCTCCTTGCCCTTGAGCGAGAGGATCACCGTGTCGAACTTGCCGAGCTTGCCCTCCCCGACCCAGGACGGATCGTACTCGATCGCCAGGCGCGATTCGTCGAAGTCCGAGCGGCGGGAGTTGGTGCCGCCGATGCGCTCGCGCTCGGTTCGCCGCTCCCAGCGGCCCACGGAGGGATCATAGAACCAGAGGTTCTGATCCACGCGCAGGTAGCCCTGCCCCTGCTGCGCCTTGGGCTGCAGGAACATGATGATGAACTTCTGATCCTTGCTGCGGCGAAGGACCTCGGCCTCGTAGGCCACGTCCACCTTGTCCTTCTCCTTCTGGATCATGTAGGCGAGCGAGCGATAGTCGCCCGAGCTGTTCTGTCGCTCGTCGACCGCCTTCAAGAGCTCGACCATCCGTGGGCCATCGAGCGCCGCGGCGACGGCCACGCCGGGGGAGAGGAGCGCGAGCACAGGAACGAGGACGGTCAATCGGGACAGGCGCATGGGACCTCTCAGAAGTGCGACATGGCGCTGACGGGCTTGAGTTCGGCCGCCCGCAGCGAAGGGTAGAGCGCCGCCAGGCCGGTCACGAGGGTGACGGCGACCACCGCGAGGAGCAGGGCCGCGGGGTGCAGCGCGATGAAGAAGTGGTTCGAGAGCAGGAAGATCTGGCCCGCGATGGGCACGGGGATCATCGCCGCGTTGATCGCCCGGCCGGCGAGACCGCCCAGCGCGGCACCCACGCCGGTGGAGATCAGCCCGAGCATCAGGGCCTCGAGCATGAACTGGCGCACCACCTGCTCGCGCTGCATGCCGATCGCCCGCAGCGTGCCCACCTCGCGGGTGCGCTCCCGGATCGCGATCCACATCGTGTTCATGATGCCGATCACCACGATGGTGATCAGGATCGTGAGCACGATCCACGACACCCAGTTGATGGCCTGCAGGGTCCAGTTGAAGAACGAGAGCTCGTCCTCCCAGCTCGTGACGTCCAGCTTCTGGCCGGTCCAGTCCTCGCGGTTGACCTTCTCGAACTTCATGAAGAAAGGGCGCGGATCGGCATCCAGCATCCGGTAACCCGCGGCCTCGAGATCCTTGCGCAGCCGGGCCACGATCTGGGGCGACCTGGGGATCGCCGCTGGCTTGAGGTGGAGCATGATCGCCCCGGTCGAGTCCGGCGTGAGTCGATAGAGTCCGCGCAGCGCGTCGGCCTGGATGAAGATGTTGAACCCCGAGAGCAGCCCCAGATCGCGGGCGATGGCCACGACCTTGAGATCCGCGGTGTTGTTGATGCCGCGCGAGGTCGGGGCGGAGAGCGTCAGGGCGTCCCCGACCTTCACGTCCAGCTTCGTGGCCTGGTTCTCGAAGATCAGGGCGGTGTTGGGCTGTGAGAGATCCGCGATGTTGCCGGAGAGGACCTCGACCACGTCCTTGAAGCCTGGCTCGGCCTTGATGTCGATGCCCGCCACGCCGCACTGGATCGAGCCGCTGTCGGAGATCACCTTGGCCCAGCCACGGCCGCGCGCGGTCGCATAGTCGAGCTCGGGCACCGACCTCTGCACCACCGCGAGCACCTTGAGGTACTCGGTGACCACCGGCGCGGAGCTGCCCTCGGTGATCTTGTAGAAGCCGGCCACGTTCACATGGCCGCTCATCAGCGTGGTGGCGCTGCGGAGCATGGTCTCGCTGGTACCCGCCGAGAGCCCGTTCAGGAGCACCATCACCCCCGTGACCATCCCGATGGCCGCGCCGAGGAAGAGCGACCGCCGGGTGTGCACGCGCAGGTTGCGGAACGACACCTGCACGTCGATCAGGCTCACTCCGGTGAAGAACTTGACGAAGGCGGTCATGGCTATTCCTCCGCTCCCATCGCCTGACGCGGGCTGACCCGCATCGCGATCCAGGCGGGGTAGAAGCTCGACATCGTCGAGACCGCGAGGACGATCGCCACCGCCCCGAGGACGTAGGCCGGATTCAAGAAGGGGTGCAGCCGCGGCCCGGAGAAGAAGAAGTTGAGCACGTCGGTCGTGGCCGGCACCCCGCGCACGCCGAGGCCGAGGATGATCACGCACCCCACCGCGGCCCCCAGCCCGCCAAAGACGAGCCCGATCGTCGCGGCCTCGACGAGCAGCATCCCGAGCACGAAGGTCTTCTGCGCACCGATGGCGCGCAGGGTACCGATCTCTCGCACCCGCTCGAGCGTCGCCATCACCAGGGCGTTGTTGATGATCACCAGCGCCACGAGGAAGATCACCAGGACGGCGATGAAGAGCACGACTTGAAAGACCACCACCAGCTTGCCGATCAGCCCCGCCGCGTCGCGCCAGCTGATCGCCTTGAGGTCCAACCCCGCGGCCTTCGACGCCGCCTCGATGTCCGCCATGGTCTGCTTGACCCGGCCGTGATCCTTCAAGATCACCGCGGCGTTCAGCACCACCCCGCGCTCGAGATCCGCGACGTCGTAGAGGCGAGCCGAGAGATCCTCACGGTGCAGCTTGTCTCCGATGCCACCGAGGACCGCCGGAGGCTCCTCCACGCCCGGGGTCGCGTCCGCGGTGACCTGCTTGCCGTCGCCGCTGCCCGGGGCGCCCTCGCCGAAGAGCTCCTCCTCGGCGTGCTCGCGGCTGACGTCCTTGGTGCCCGCCGCCTGCTTGAGCCGTTCGACCTCCTTGGCGGTATCGGTGGTGAGGAAGCCGTAGAGGTCCCGAAACGAGACCAGGTCCATCACGTTCACCGCGCCGGCGAGCGGCGACTTGTCGAGCCCGCTGAATTCGAAGGTGCCGTAGACCTTGAGGTTGATGGACCGCGAGTACCCGGTCTTGGTGAAGGCCTTGATGGTCAGGAGGTCCCCCACCCGGATCCGGTAGAGCTCGAGCATCGGGGCCATCTGGTCGTAAAAGAACTGGTAGCGATCGAGGAAGTTGGAGTCGTCGGTCGCGAAGAAGGCCTGCAGCAGCTGGTCGACATCGGTCTCGGTGAGGCCGAGCTTGCGCTGGAGCCGCTCGCGCATCTTGGCGGTCGAGCTCGCGTCGAGCTGCAGCAGGATCTCGCGGGTCTGCCGGGTGTTCTCCTTGACCATCCGGGCGAGGTCGAGGTCGTCGGCAATCTTCTGCCGCTTCTCCTCGATGGCGGTCTTGATCAGATCCAGGCGGTGGGCCGACTTGAGCTTCAGCCGGTCCTCGTACATGAACTTGGAGAACAGAAAGCCGCGGGCGCCCTCGGGGATCGGCTGCCCTTCCACGATGTGAAACCGATCGAAGGACCTTCGAAAGGCGTCCATATCCGTGCCCACGTAGCGCAGGTAGAGCAGGTCCGCGTCGGTGCTCTGGGGGGCGATCTTGTTCTCGAGGAACTCGAGCGCCGCGAGCGGATCCCGGTCGAAGCCCTTCCAGAAGGCGGGGCTCGCGGCCTGCTCCAGATACTGAGCGTTGGCGACGTTGGTCTCGCGCTCGTCCTTGGACATCAGCGCCCGGTCGACCAGGGCCGCGCTGTTCTTCTCGTCCCCCTGGAGCACGCTCACGATCTGCTGCACGTGCTCCTTCTGAGACTGGATCTGCTCGCCGATCGCCGGGGTGTTCTCGCCGGCGAGCCTCTTGCGCACCGCTGCACGCAGCTTCTCCAGCACCATGTCGATGGTGTTCCCGGAGGTCACGAGCGCGCCGCTGATGCCCATCGGCACCACCCGGGCCACGTTGGGGACCGCCTCGAGCACCTGGCGCACCTTCTCGAAGTCGTCGATCTGCTCCAGGTTCGAGTCCGTGCCCCCCATGCTCCCGAACAGCGCCAGCTCGTCCTTGGACTTCGACGAGTAGACCTGGATGTCCCCAGCCAGCGTGCCGATGATCGAACGGCTCATCCCGGTGACCACGCTGTCGAGGAACGACCCACCCACGGTGACGATCAGCGCCCCCACGAAGACGATGCCGCCGACGATGACCGTCTTCAGCCGCGAGGCGAAGAGGTTGCGAAACGCGATCTGCAGCAGGACCCGGAGGCTCGCGAGCACGTCAGCGCCCTCCCGCGGCCGCCTCGGCAGGCGCCGGGCGAGCGTCGCGTTGCGTCCGCTCCACGACCTTGCCGTCCGCGAGCTTCACGATGGCCGTGGCGTGGGCCATCACCTTGGCGTCGTGGGTCGAGAAGATGAAGGTGGTGCGCTCGGTGCGGTTGAGGTCGCGCATGAGTGACAGGATGTTCTCTCCGGTGACCGAGTCGAGGTTCGCGGTGGGCTCGTCGGCGAGCACCAGCTTCGGCCCGGTGACCAGCGCACGGGCGATGGCCACGCGCTGCCGCTGGCCACCCGAGAGCTCGCTCGGCCGGTGGACCCCATAGCCCTCGAGCCCCACTTGACCGAGGAGCTTCTCGACCCGCTCGCGGCGCTGCGCGGCGTTGAGCCGGTTCTGCAGCAGGAGCGGGAGCTCGACGTTCTGGAACACCGAGAGCACCGAGACCAGGTTGAAGCTCTGGAAGATGAAGCCGATGGTGTTGAGCCGGAGGTCGGTCAGCGCCCGCTCGCTGAGCCTGGCGGTGTCCTTGCCGGCGACCTCGACCACCCCCGAGGTCGGCGTGTCGACGCAGCCGATGAGGTTCAGGAGCGTGGTCTTGCCGCTGCCCGACGGGCCGGCGACGGAGAGAAACTCGCCCTCCCCGACCTCGAGGTCCACGCCGCGCAGGGCGGGTACGCTCACGTCGCCCAGCTGGTAGTCCTTCACCGCTCCCCGCACCGACACGATCGCGCTCATGGGCTGCCTCTCCTCCCGAGCCTGGGCCCGGCCTTCGCTGGCGCGTCGCCAGCGTTGAAGTCTTGGGTCAGGTCGTGAACCACCTGCTGGATCGCCCGGGCGAGGCGGGCGACGGTCGCGGGCCGCAGGCTCCGCACCACCTCTCCCATCTCACGGCGGCGCTCGACGTCGAGCCGCCGGAGGAGCGCCCGCCCCTTGGCCGTGATCTGCACGTGCTTCTGGCGGCGGTCCTCGCGCGGCGCGACGCGCTCCACGAGCTCCTCGGCGACGAGCTGATCGATCATGTGTGTCGTCGCCGCCGGCGAGAGGTGCACGCGTTGCCCCAGCACCCCCATGGGCTTCGGCCCGGCATTGGCGAGGATGAACAGGGCCACCATCTGTCCCAGCGTGAGCCCGACCTCGTTCATCACCGTCAGCGTATCGAGCGAGGAGCGCCGGTGAGCGATCTCCGTCATGCGCAGCATGAGCTCGACGAGCTCGGTACGCTGGGCGCCTGCCGGGTCTGAGATGGGCTTGCGCATGCCGATTACTTCGATGCGGTTAACTATTCATCCGATCGAAACGTGTCAAGCCAGAGTCGATCTACGCGAACACGGCCCGCAGCTTGTCGTAGGTCTGCTCGAGGTGCTCGATGAGCACCTTGGTCTCGGCGACCACCGGCATGAAGTTGGTGTCCCCACCCCAGCGCGGAACGACGTGCCAGTGCAGGTGGTCGGCGATGCCCGCCCCGGCCACCTTGCCCAGGTTCATGCCCAGGTTGTAGCCCTGGGGGGCATAGGCTGCCTGCAGCGCCGAGAGCGCCCTTTGCAGCAAGGCCTGGAGGTCGACGAGCTCCGCTTCGGGGAGAGCGGCGTAGTCCGCGGTGTGTCGCCGCGGGATGACCATGAGATGCCCGTTGTTGTACGGGAACTTGTTGAGAATCACGAAGCTGTGCGGCGAGCGGGCGACGATCAGGTTCTCCCGATCCGCGGCGGCGCCGCTCTGCGCGGGAAACTCGCAGAAGATGCAGCCCGTCTGGGCAGGGGCGTGGATGAAGACCCCACGCCAGGGGGCCCACACGTGGTCCATGCTCAGCGAGCCCCGCCGCCGGACCAGAGGTACATCAAGCCCCCGCGGGCCCCGCCGGTGGCGGCGGCGGCCAGCCCCTCGAAGAAGGCCCGCGCGTCGTCGCGCAGCAGCTCGCGCAGGCCGAACTTCACGTCCTGCGCGGGATAGATGAGCGTGGGCTCGCCGGTGAGCTTCGCGAGCTCGACCGCTGACTTGGCCGCGTCCTCGAAGCCGCCGAGCTCGTCGATGAGCTTCGCTGCCTTCGCTTGCCGGCCGGTGAGCACCCGGCCATCGGCGTACGGACGAACCTCTTCGATCTTGAGATGGCGCCCCTCCGCGACGGCGGTCAGGAACTGGTCATAGGTGTCGTCGATCACGCCCTGGAACAGCTTGCGGTCGTCCTCGGTGGGAGGACGAAAGGGGGAGCCCAGATCCTTGAGCTTCCCGCTGCGATAGACGTTCATCTTGATCTTGGCGGCCTCCATCAGCGCGTCGATCTGGGGCATCTCGGCGATGACTCCGATGCTGCCGGTGAGGGTCCCGGGCTCGGCGAAGATCCGGGTCGCGCCGACCGCGAGGTAAAAGCCGCCCGAGGCCGCGACGTTGCTCATCGAGATAACCACCGGCTTCTGCTGCGCGGCGCGGATGATCGCGTCGTGCATCTCCTGCGAGGGCGCGACGGCGCCGCCAGGCGAATCGACCCGCACGAGCACGGCCTTGATGTCGTCGTCGTTCCGGAAGCGCTTCAGATCCTTGAGGAAGCCGTCGGCCTTGTCGATGAGCCCCTTGACCTCCAGGACCCCGATCTTGTTCTGGCCCTTGCCCTCGACCTCGCCGCCCGTCGTGGCGCTGACGATCGCCGCCACCCCACTGCAGAAGACGAACATCGAGACCATTCCGGCGAGGATGACGTAGGTCCAGTGGCGGCGTTCCATGGGCTCTTGGGTTTAGCGTGCTCCCGAGGGAAAGTCGATTGACGTGACGCCTGCGCCGCGAGCGAGTCGAACCTGGGCCCAGGTGCGCCCTGCGCCGTCGACGCACCCTGGTGACTAAAAGTCACCGCCAGACTAGCTTCCGCCGAGAGACCGATGCCCACCCAGACCTCAAGCTCCGCTTCCGCTGCACGCCCCGCCGCGATCGCCTCCCCCCGCTGCCTGAACGCCGTCAGAACACCGTGACGAGTGAACTGAAGATGCGGCTGGACTCGGCGGAAGAAGGACCACCCGCCGAGCCCCTTCAGCTGGCCGCGGCGGCCTCCCCCGCCGCGCTGGCGAGCGGGAGCGTCATCGACGGGCGCTACCGCATCGACGCGCTGCTGGCGGTGGGAGGGATGGGCGCGGTGTACCGCGCCGAGCAGATCTTCATCGGACGCAAGGTCGCCCTCAAGATCCTGCACGCCACGTTCGCGGCGAGCGCGCAGGTGGTGGATCGCTTCCAGCGGGAGGCCCAGATCGCCGTTCAGCTGAAGTCCCCCCACGTGGTCGATGTCCTCGACTTCGGTCGGACTGCCGACGGGCGCTGCTACCTGGTGATGGAGCTGCTTCAGGGCGAGTCCCTGCAGGCGCTCCTCGAGCGGGAGACGCGGCTGGAGCCCCCCCGCGCGGTCGAGCTGCTCAGACAGCTCCTCGAGGGGCGCGGCGCCGCGCACGCCGCGGGCATCGTGCACCGCGACCTGAAGCCGGAGAACCTGTGGCTCACCCCGACGAGCGCGGGCCCCCAGCTCAAGATCCTCGACTTTGGGATCGCGAAGGTCATCGAGCCGCCCGCGGGCGCGACGAAGACCCAGCTCGGCTTCGTCATTGGCACTCCGGAGTACCTCGCGCCGGAGCAGGCGCTGGGCCTGGCCGTCGACGAGCGCGCTGACATCTACAGCGTCGGCGTTCTCACCTATGTGCTGCTGACCGGAAAGCACCCCTTCGAGACCTCCGACGTGCAAGCGCTCGTCCAGGCGCAGGCCGTCACCCCGCTTCCGCCGCTCACCGACGCGGCACCGGACCTGGCGGCCTACCCAAGGCTCGTGGAGTTCGTCGCCGGGGCCACGCGCAAGTCCGTCTCCGAGCGCATCCAGACGACCTCTCTGCTCCAGGAGCTCCT
>VFSW01004358.1_pt1 | contig 21152 bp, 20 predicted proteins | sample 5358111 | NCBI WGS metagenome assembly VFSW01 (sample SAMN11554181, study PRJNA540505) | mine drainage metagenome | isolation source: sediment from site ElyBrook_90M | place: USA: Ely Copper Mine, Vershire, VT | collected 2017
CCCAAAGATAGCGGAGTTTCCGCAAAATCGTTTCTCCGCAGTTGGTGTTTTCTACAATGCAGGCGTGCAAATGCTAATTTGGCAGTAGCAAAGATTCCCAATTCACGCAGGGCGACGTGTATTCCTTCTCCACATGCGTCGCCCAGCCAGGAATGGGAGAAATAAGGGTCGCTCCTTTTTTGCCGAGCTTCAAAAATTTTTCATGATCGGCCGTAATTTTGCGCCCCTGGGAATAGGCGCGATGTATCTTGAGATGTTTTAGAAGGGTTCCAAAGCGCATCGCATAACTATTCGTCGTAGATGGCGTCGTTCGCCAATGGCAAGAAGCCGTATGAAAAAGCTGCGCCGTTAAATCTCGATACGAGGTTAAAAAATACTTATCGCGATGGTCAAAAAGGGTGACATAAGAAGCTTCGGCGATCGTAAACCCTTCGAGGAGAACATCAACCCAATCAGCGCGGTGGAGATAATCATCCTCTAGGAAATAGATGATCGTATCGGGGGAAAAGTTGCGCGCCACGACATGGTCGAGAAGTTGTAGGAAAGAGCTCGTCTCGGTCCCGGCATGGACTTGGATGACAGGATACTTAGTTTGCTCGAGAACAAAGTGAGGCTGATCCATGGGAGAGGCTGTATCGAGAAAAAATGTGACATTCACGCGCTCGGAATCGAGTGTTGAAAGGAGATTGGCGTGACATTTTTCGCGCGAGTAGCCAGGAAGGCGATTTTTATGCTGGCTGACTGCGGAGAAATGGCAATGGCGGACAAAAACTTCTATTTTATTCATTTAAGTTCTTGAGAAGATCATAGCACATGGAACGAGCTTCTTGAAAAGTGAGATGGCTGGAAGCATCCTTGAGGAGCACCCATTTCGCATCTTTAATTTCTTCTTCTTGAAGGCGCAAGTGGCCGGTCACTACGGCGGGGAAATAATGGACGGTTTTAACGACAAAGTCCCCATGGCGGCGAAAACGATATTTTTCGGTAAGGGGTTTATCTTGAAGAAAGCGGTCGATGTCGAGCCCTGTTTCTTCTTTCAATTCGCGGCGGGCTGAGTCTGCGGCTGTTTCACCGGGATTACCATGGCCTTTTGGGAAAGCCCAATGGCGTCCTCCTTGATGCAGGATGAGTAGCACCTTCCACTCTCCCCCTTCGCTTCTCAAAGGGATAATGCCAAAAGACTCTTCCTCGAAGGTTTTCATGAGGCCCTGTACGGGGCAAAAATGATGGAGGAGTTATGCCCCCCAAATCCAAAAGAATTTGAGATAGCAGCCTTTACTTGGTGCGGTTTTGCCACATTGGGGACGATATCGATATCGCCCAGCTCTAGCTCGGGATCTTCAACGTTGATCGTCGGATGGAGCATTCCCGTTTGGATAGCCTTGATCGTCGCAACCGCTTCGAGGCCGCCCGCTGCGCCTAGGCAGTGGCCGATCATCGATTTGGTCGAGTTGATCTTCACGTTTTTCATATGATCGCCAAAAACGGTGCGCATTCCGCGGATCTCGCACATGTCTCCCACAGGAGTTGAAGTTCCATGGCAATTAATGTAATTAATTTCTTCTTTGGCAATACCAGCATCTTGGATAGCACCTTCCATACATTCAGCTACGCCCGAACCATCTTCGCGAGGGCTGGTGATGTGGTTGGCGTCATTGTTGAGATAACCTCCTACATACTCGGCAAGAATCGGTGCGCCGCGTGCGAGGGCATGTTCTAAACTCTCAAGGAGAAGGACTCCGGAGCCTTCCCCGATCACAAATCCATCGCGGCCTCGGTCCCAGGGACGGGAGGCTTTCTGAGGTTCGTCATTTCTCTCTGATAGCGCTTTACAAGCAATGAATCCGGCAACACCTATCGGAGAAATCGAGGCTTCAGCGCCGCCGCACAGCATGACGTCGGCATGCCCCTGCTGAATATGTTGAGCCGCAGAGACAATGGAGTAGTTGGCAGTTGCGCAGGCAGTGGAGATGGAGTAGTTGGGACCTGTGAATCCTATATCGATCGCGAGCAGCGCTCCGCCCATGTTCGTGATGATGTAAGGCACAAAGAAAGGGGAGATCCGTTTAAAACCTTGTTTAACAAGGGCTTCGACACCATCCGAAAAACAGGCCATACCACCCATACCGGAACCGATAATGATCCCGCAGCGGCTTTTATCGACTGTTTCTAGATTGAGTCCGCCATGCTCGAGAGCTTTTTTCCCCGCAACCATCGTATAGCGGATAAAAGGATCGATGCGACGGGCCTGCTTCTTATCGATATAAGTACCCGGATCGAAATTGCGGATAACGCCCGCGAAACGGGTTGGATAGTCTTGACAAGGAAATTCTTCAATGGGAACGATCCCACTCTTTCCTGCTAGAAGTTCTTGGTAAAATAGGTCGACATCTGTCCCAAAACAAGAGACGATGCCCATGCCTGTAACGACAACTCTTTTTTTATGTATTTGCGACATATGGAGATAAGAATAGACGAAAGAAGCAATTTATTCAACTCTCATGATTTCGAGCATAAGTCGCTAATCCTTTGGGGGATGTGTCGATTTGCACATCGAGGATTTTCCCTTCTTTCCAGAGTTGCTCTAGCTGATATTTATCGCGGAGTCCTGGCATGAAAAGATGAACCATTATTTCAATATAGTCGAGGACAACCCAATCCCCTGCAACGAGCCCTTCAACATGCGCGGGACGCTCCCCTTTCGACTCCAAGGCTTCAATGATGGCTTTACCAATGGCGATCACATGCCGATCGACAGTTCCTTCGGCTATCACGACGTAATCTGTCAGTAAGGAAACACCTCGAAGATCGAGAGTCAGAACATTGAGCCCTTTTTTATCAAAAATGGTCTGAGCGATGCATGTGATAAGTTCTTGAGGATCGTTTTTCATTTTTTTGGTACATAGAGTTGATTTTGTTGGATATATTCCCACACTTTAGCGGGGAGGAGATGGCCCGTATAAAGGCCCTGGCTTAGCCGCTCCCGAATCAACGTGCTGCTGATTTCTATCGAAAGAGTCTCGGTCAGCCCCTTTTTGACAGCTGTGATCAGAGATTTCGGCATCGTTTTGGGTAACGTATAGCCGCCTCTACTTCCGATGAGCGGAGGCGCCATCACGAGAAGTTCATCAATTTCTTTCCAAGTAGAAAGCCCTTCGAGAGAGTCTTCCCCTAGAATTAAGTAATATTGTTTCGCCGGTGCCTTATTTTCAGCATCCATTTTGAGAAGAGTGCGGATCGTCTCGATCGTATACGAATAAGAGCTACGCTGGATTTCTAGATCGAGGAGAGTAAATTGAGGAATCGGAGCAATGGCGGCTGTGCACATCGCCTTACGGTGCTCGCGCTCTGCAACGGGGGGCTTTTCCGATTTATGGGGAGACTGGCTTGTGGGGCAAAAAAGGATCTCGTCGAGACCGTGAGCTTCTAAAAGTTGGAGGGCAAGGTTGATATGGCCTATATGGATGGGATCGAAACTCCCCCCAAAAAAACCGACCTTCCGCACCTTGGCACTCTTTTTTGCTGCACCCATCCAAAGCCAAACCTCTCATAAAAAGAAATCTTTGTCAATCCAATCTAAAAAGAAAAAAGTTGTCGGTCTCTGCCGAGCCCGAATAAATTTGCTTTTAGTTCCCCATGACGAGCCGGGACCCCGCCACGCCAAAGGCGTGCGCGCGTTCCCCGCCGCCCTCCTTGAGCTTGGATCCACCAGCCAAATGGTTCCTCCCAAGGATTCGGCGTGCGGAGCACAGCCTCATCCTGTTCGAACCCATTTTGCAGGGCGGCTACAAGCCATCGGCTGTTCGTACGCGCTGTCCCCACTTCGTGGAGCAGCAGCGGCTCACAGAACCAACTTTAAGAAAAAGAAAATTCTCTTACAAACTAGTCTGCGAGATGACGCGAAAGGGACCCGCACCAAAGGTGGGGGAATGAGCGCTCGAGCAGCCCGCGGCTGCATCCGGCCATGCAAAATGGCGCTTGAACGAGCCGGCGGCAGTACTCCGTACGCCACGGCGAAGGAAGGCCCATTTGGCGCAGCCGGTGTCAGCTCAAGAAGGGCGGCGGGGAACGCGGACACGCAAGTAGCCGTAGGCCCGACTCGTCATGGGAAACTAAAAATTAAATCTATTCCATCGGGCTCGACAGAGCCCGACACCTTTAAATCTTAGGCTTCTTCGATGTCGGAGATTTTATCCTCGAGTTCGTCTATAGCAGCATCGATCTTGTCCAGATGGATCTTTTCGCTATCGATCAGTTCGCGCAGGCGCATCGCCTTCTCAAAATCAAACCCTGATCCGGATAATTCCCGACGATAGAAGTCGAGTTGTGATTTGATCTCTTGCCGTTGCAGCTTATGCTCTTCGAGCATTGAATTGAGATGTTTGAGCGATTTTTGATCATCGGGAGAAAGGGACTTCAAGCTCTCTTCACGCCGCGCTAAAATTTGATCACGAGCATGTTTGAAAAGGTCATGGAAGATCTCTTTTTCGGCCATGGTGGGCCCCAGCTGCTCAATTTCTTTGCTCCACTTTTGCTTCGCATCAGTGAGCTCTTGCATCGTAAGGACCGCTTTGAGAGACTCCTCGATTTGGGTCTTGAGGCCAGCCATCTTCTCTTGTTTTTGCCTTCTGGAATCTTCGATCAGCCGTTCGCGCTCTACTTGAGCTTTTTTGAGTCTTTCATAGATAGGAGCTTTGGCTTTTTCGATTTCATCTTTGAGAGCGTATACATCTTCTCGTCCCAGCTCGATCCCCCGCATGAACTGCGTGATCTCTTTGGAGATTTTTCCTGCATCTTCCAGCGTCGTCGTCTCTTGCTCACATCTGGCGGTCATCGCTTTAATCTTATCGCGCACGACAGCAGCATTCTTATCGAACGCTTCGCGACGCTCGGCAAACTCGGCTCTTTTCTCTTGTTCCTTTTCTTTCACCAGATCCCAACACTGACTGAGCACTTCCCGCGCTCCATTGAAAGTCGGCGTATCGAGAGTCAATTCTTTGGCAAGAGCTTGGAGCGTTTTGATCTCATCGCGCAGAACGCTTAAGGGAACGCGCTTCTCAACGGCCTTGCACTCCTGACCAAAATGGGTCACATCGGCGAGGTATTCCGTAGAAACGTTTTGGATCAGCTCTTTGCGGCGGGGGAAAATCCGATCGCCGGCTTTAGAGAGCCGCTGCAAGAATTTATTTTTAAAGCGGATCCGCATATCGGTCTTCATGACCTCTTTGCGCAGGCCATTGACCCGTGCGGCCATCGTATTGAGCAGGTTCAGTTCGCGTTGCAAGGTGCTATAGATATCAATTTTTTCCTTCACAGAATGAGAATACTCGAGATGAGCGATCTCGGGCATCTGCGCCAAAAGCTCCTCAAACTTATCCAAATCTTGCTCCAGAGCTGCAATGGCAAGCTCGAGCTGCTCCATCGCAAAAGCCGACTGCTCATCGAGAACTTCCTTCAGATGTCTCCCCTCGGTCGAAATCTCAATATATTGTTGCCAGAGCTCAGCGCGCACTTGAGGGGCTAGTTCTTCTTTGAAGAAAGGAAGGCAGAGCCGTTTGCTCTCCCAAAAGTCCCGAAAGCGGGGTGCTTTGGGAAGGGAGATACTCGAGCGCATGAAATCGAGGCACCAACGGATCTTCTCCTCTGGTTTTTGCAGTAGCAAAAGCTTCTGCTCGAATTCTGAAAAATCTTTGACTGCGCTTACGATTTTCTGCTCTGATTCCATAGTAGAGGCCCTTTAAGGATAAACTTTATTTCGATGTCGTTGAATGTGAGGAGTAGATTAGTACAAATCGATTTAAATCTGAAGAGGAAAAATTTCCTTTCCGCAAAAATAGCTCATCGAGTAGATTTTTTAACATTTCTTAGTCGTCCCTGATTTAATGCTTTATTGAATGGAGACTTCGACTTTTGATGAAATTTTGAGGCAGCCGAGGATGGCCCTATGCAAAGGTGCATAGGGCTGACGAGGAAGACACAAAAGGTCGCAAAAGGCAGAGGTGACAGACATAAATGATTAAATCAGGGACGACTTACAAACCCCTATGGAGGAAAATATATGAGTTTTCTAGCACCTATTGTACCTGATTGCATCCGCCAGCCTTTAAACCTAGCCGCCGCTTATGCCGGCTTCGAGGAAAACGTTACTAAAGATTCTCTGAGAACCGAGTGGGCAGAAACGATCATGAGTGTTGCACGCGTCTTTACCGCTTATGGATTTTTCTTCATTTCAAAAAAAGCCCTGGGAGATGTCACTTTGGCCGCCATGAACAATAATAGACTGATTACAGCCGGTCTATTCGTGGGCGAATGTCTCGTGTCAGTCCCTGCTACGTTGATCCATGTGGGTGGTGTGGCTATCCGCAACAATCTGCCTGAGCTGTTCAAAGCCTGGACAGAAAAAAACGTTTCCAATCACGCAGTGGGATTGGGTTGCTTCGTACTGGGCGTTATTCTTTTAACCTCCTATGTACGCAGCTTTGATGAAATTGAGCTGGGAAAAGGCAGACAGGCAAAAACCTATGATTTTGGGATTGGTGATATATGTGCAACTTTTTACGCATGCGCAGCTGCCAGTAAGATAATTAAATAGTCCATCCCCTCTCGTATCTCTTGCCTCATCCTGAGGCAAGGGATTCTCCTTTTCAGAAAACCATCCTTCAGTTAACGTTTTTTGCATTTCTTAGTCGTCCCTGATTTAATGCTTTATTGGATGCCGACTTCGACTTTTGATGAAATTTTGAGGCAGCCGAGGAAGGCCCTATGCAAAGCTGCATAGGGCCGACAAGGATGACGCAAAAGGCGGAGATGACAGACATAAATGATTAAATCAGGGACGACTTACAAACCCCTATGGAGGAAAATATATGAGTTTTCTAGCACCTATTGTACCTGATTGCATCCGCCAGCCTTTAAACCTAGCCGCCGCTTATACCCACTTAGATCCAAAAGCCACAGAAGAAACAGTTGATGCAGTTCGAGAAGATTTGAAAGAAACGATCATGAGCGTCGTACGCGTCTTTACCGCCTATGTATTTTTCCGCCTTTCAGAAAAAGCCCTGGGAGCCGCAACTTTTGCTGCTATGAAAGATAATAGACTCATGACAGCTGGGCTATTTGTCGGCGAATGTCTCATATCAGTCCCTGCAATGTTAATCCATGTGGGTGGCATTGCGATCCGTAACAATCTGCCTGAGCTGTTCAAAGCCTGGACAGAAAGAAATGTTTCCAATCACGCTGTAGGTCTACTTTGCTTAGCTGCAGGCGTTGTCCTTTTAACCTCTTACGTTCGCAGCTGGAATCAAACTGAAGAGACTAGCCTACATAAAATACAAACATTTGACTATGGAATTGCTGATAAATTCCTAAGTCGGAGGGCTTATATGTATGCCTACAAAAAATTCCCCCTAAACTAACCTCAAACTCTCTATTCCTTGCCTCATCCTGAGGCAAGGAATTATCCTTTTCAGAAAACCATCCTTCAGTTACCTTTTTAGCATTTCTTAACCCTTGGTGAATAATATGGCGGATTATGTGACTCCATTTGTCCCCGATTTCCTAAAACACATTCCGAATCTTATCCGTGCGGATCGTAATAATGAAAGCATTCATCACAAGCGGTTTTGTCTAGAAGAAGTCATGATGAACGTCGTACGCATCGCTAGCGCTTGCGGGTTCTTCTATCTCACGGAAAAGGTCCTGGGAGCCAACACTCTTGAGGCCGTAACCAATAATGGAGCCATGGCAGCTGGTCTTTTTATTGGTGAATATCTCCTATCACCGCCCGCTTTCCTCATTCATTTAGGTGGTGTCGCCATCCGCAATAACCTACCTGACCTTTTCAAAGCTTGGACTGAACGAAGCACTACTTCTGACATAGGCATTGCCTTGGGTTGCCTTGCCATAGGCGTCTTCCTATTAACCACCGATATGCGAAATTTTTGCAAGTCGACTGAGAATCGCATCCACTATGACGGCGGCGTTATCGATTTTGTTGCACAAAACTATGCAGAAGATTGGGCTAAGAGAATCCTTCCCGACAAAAAGGGTTAACCCAACTCGTAATCTTGGATCATCATCTCGAGCGCGGTATCGGTGCCGCAGGAGGCGATGTTGAGCCAGCGAAAAAGCGGTTCTCTGCGGAACCAGGTGAACTGCCGCTTGGCATAGCGGCGAGAGGCTTGCTTAAAGGCGTCGATGAAATGAGCGTGATCGTCGGCCGTTTGGGGCGTTGCTAGAAACTCGAGGCATTGACGATAGCCGATAGCTTGAGAAGCCGACGTGTTTTTGCGTAGGCCTTCATGCTCGAGACGCCGCACTTCATCCACAAATCCTTGAATGAGCATGTCATCACACCGCTTTTCGATGCGGGGATAGAGAACTTCTTTCGGCATATAAGCAAACCAGCAGCGGAAGTCATAGTCATGGGTTATTTCTTTCGAGGGCTGAAAGAAGGAGACCTTTTGCTGGGTCAGCGTCATGATCTCGAGGGCCCGAATGATTTTATGGCGATCGCGGACGGTGATGGTTTTGGCGTACTCAGGATCGAGGGTTTTTAACCGTTCGTAGAGGGCTAGGGGCCCTTGCTCGGACATCTCGCGCTCGAGTTGGAATCGGAGGTCGGGTTTAGAGGCGGGGCCTTTGGGGGGGCCATAGAGAAGGGCATGGATATAAAAGCCCGTGCCACCCACGACGATGGGGACGTGGTCGCGCGCAAAAATCTCATGGAAGGCTTGATTCGCCTCGTGGTAAAAGTCGACGACGTTGAAACCCTCATCGAGATCGCGGCTATCGACCAGGTGGTGACGGATGGTGCCCCGCTCTTCGGGGCGGACTTTGGCCGTGCCGATATCCATCCCGCGGTAAACCTGCATCGAATCGGCGGAAACGATCTCTCCTCCGATGGCCTTGGCCATAGAGAGGGAAAGCTGGGTTTTCCCCACCGCTGTGGGGCCTGCCAAAATGATGATACGCTTTTTTTTGGGGACGATGGGAACTTTTTGCTTTAATGGAATGGCAAAAGGATTGAGAAGGTCTTGCAGCTGTTTTTCTTCAAAACTTGTACGTGAGGTCACATCCCTCAACTTAACAAAAACATGTTAATAATGCGAGCCGCTCTATTGGATCAGGTCCAAACGAACGCGCCGCCCAAAGCGAGCTCCTACTATCATGGCGATCGTACGAAGCGCTTTAATCGTGCGTCCACCACGACCGACAATTTTGGCCACATCTTCTGGAGAAACGCGAACTTCCACTAGCGTTCCTTGCTGTCCTTCGATGATTTGCACATCGACGGCATCGGGTTTGTCAACGAGGTTCTTAATTAGGTATGCGATAAACTCTTTCATAGTGCGTTATTCGGGTTAAGTGGTTAGCCAAGGGCAGAATATCAATCTTTGAATATTTACAGCAAGCGCTTTATCTAGAATATTTTATATAATTACTTTTTATTAAAAAAATTAATGTTATAATGAAAAATGAAACTAAAACTATTATAAAAGCTCAAATTTAATTTTGCATCCTTATCAGAAGGCCGTGAAATATGACGATAGTCATGATGGCTAAGAGATAAGGATGCTCTTTTTTTAAGGAAGCTCTATAGGCTGACAAAATCGATATAAGGGCCGTGCGGGATTATTGAGCATGTCATAGATGATATCTCGATCGGATCCAGTAAAAAGAAAGGTCACATTTCTCAGTTGTTGCATGTGAATCCGGAGTGTCGCTTCTAACCACCCTCCATCATCAAATTCTGTAATTTTTTGAAATTCATCGATGGCAACGATCACTTTATTTCCTAATTTTTGAAGATCCTCCAGCATATCTTGAATCGCATCTTTAAAGCCTGCAACGGGCATTGGACTTTTTGGTCGAATAGAGCAATGCATTTGCTGCAGAAAATCTCGATGGGAAGTGATGTTGAAAATATCGACAAATAGACAGTCATACGACTGTTTCTCAAACTCCTTGAGCAAATTCCATACAAAGGAGGCTTTTTCAAAGCTGCGAGGGCCGATGAGCACGACGTGTATATGGTTTCCTAAAAATTGGGTAACAGCTTTTGCAAGTTCAGGCCTGGATAGATAATCATCCCTTTCAACAGGATCTCCAAATTTGAATGGATTTGCGTTCAGATTATCCATCGCCAGCCTTTTTCTCTAATATGACTCACTTCCGACCTATATGTTCTAGAAGTAAAATGATTTGATCTGGGGAGGGAAGTTCATTTTTTAGCTCTTTAGGAAGTTTTGTCATGGTTCTATAAGCAGCGACACCGATAGGCTTATTTGTGTCTTTTAGGGCATACTCAACAACCGTCCGACTCTTCTCTTTACATATAATGATTCCAATCGAGGGATTTTCATCTTCGAGTCGAACAGTATCATTGAGAACCGATAGATAAAATTGCATCTTGCCGACATACTCCGGGATGAACGGCCCCACTTTTAATTCAATGGCGACTAAGGCTTTTAATTTTCTGTGATATAGGAGAATATCAACGATAAATTCTTGACCATCCACCTCTAGTCGATATTGAGACCCCATGAAAGCATAGATGTTTCCCACCTCGCGCAAAAAATCCTCGATATTGCTTACAATAGCGCGTTCTAATTCGCGTTCACTGTGTTTTTCTCCTAGATCTAAGAAAGAAAATGTGTATTCATCTTGCACTGCTAACTTGGCTTCTGGTCTCATCTTTTCTGGAAGATTTTTGTCGAAGTTAGTTTGACTGCTCATCATTTTTTCATATGTCTTGTTATCTATTTGGTTTAGCAAAACGCGGTAGCTCCAACAGTTTCTCTTAGACATCCGCATATAGAATTCACGCTCAAGTAAATCTTGGCATTTTGTTAGAATGGCCACGTTGTGAGACCAGCTAATTTCTGCAGACAGTGTCTGCAGTTTTGCGTTGGCCCTATATGAAGTATAGAAGTCCTTCATAATCCAGAGGTTACGAGAAGAAAACCCTTTCATTCCGGGAAAGGAATTTTGAAGATCCTTCGCAAACTGCTCAACTACTGCTGACCCCCAAGATTTTGCTTGCTGATGTTCATAGATTGTCTTGCCAATCTCCCTATAGACGACAATCAATTCATTGTTGACAACGGAAAGAGCCCTTTGCTGCGCAGCCTTGATTTTACTCTTAATTTCCTCAAGCACATCTCCATATCCGCTTGGTAAATGTTTTGCTGCGTTCAATATTTTTCTTAAGGAAACCTTTTCCTTTGTAGCCATAGACTGATCTCCAACTTTCTGCTTTTGAAGGTTTTAGATTAATTTCAAAAACCATCTTACAATAGGAGTTTTTTTAGATACAATGAAGTTTTAGAATTTTTAAATCGAAGTTAAGTAGCCGAGCTTAGTGAGGCGCAGGTCGATCACTTGGGGTTTGGCGGGAAGCTTATCCCGGAGTTGGAGGTAATTGCCAATGCCTTGGGGATAATGCTTGGCGCTGAGACGGAGAAAGCGGCGATATCCTCCATCTTCGACGACGCAGATGATCTCCCGTTCAGAAAGCCGGGAAGAAAATGCTTTGGAAACATCGATACGCAGCAGCGTCATCGGAAGCGGCTGTAAGACTTTGAGAAGAGAAAGGGCAAGTTCAGCCTGTGGACCTTTAAGAGGCTGGTGATAACCGATCTTATCGATGCCAAGGTAGATTTCTGGAAGGTTCTTGGGCGTAAAGTAGGGAGAGAGGGGGAACGGTACACCTAGGGCGTCGATGGCCATATTCTCAAAATCATAGAGCGCTGCGACGGGTTGACGCACGGTATAGTCGACATAAAGGGTGTCGGGCCCGGTGAGCTTGATGGTCGCGCGCTGGATCACAGGAGAGACACGGAGGCGTGACTCTGCGAGGGAGAGATCCAGATTTTTCGAAAGCAGTGGATGGTCGGAAGTGAGGCCGATGAGTTGGGCGAGATAAGAGGTCTTGAGCGCTTCTCGCTGGGGTCCTGTTTGGACGATGCGGCGTATGTACGCTGGGCCTTCTTGGGCGGAGGGCAAGGTGTTATGGAGAATTTTGTAGGTAGCTCCCGGAATGAGGAGGGCTGAGCCTATGATCCATGCAAGAGCTTGGACAAGGGGAAGTTTTTTCATACCGATAGGTGCCGCTGCTCAAAACGATGGCGGTGCAGGGCGGCGATGACGAGACCATCTACTAATTTGGGTAAAGTAATCCCCTCCCCTACCATTAATTTGGGATAGACGCTCGTCGGGGTGCATCCCGGAATGGGATTAACCTCGTTCAAAATCCACCTGTGATCGGGCGTCAAAAAGAAATCGATGCGCGCAAGACCGGTGCATCCCACAGCTCGATAGACGATCTCGGCGGCTTTTTTTCCTTCTTCGCGAACAGGGGCAGGGAGAGAAACTTTAACGATCGCGGAATTAGCAGAAGACCCGTACTTGCCTTCATAAGTATAGATAATTTCTGATTTGGCGACTTCGGCGGGATCTGAAACAAAAATCTCGTCATTGCCCAGGAGTCCGATTTCCATTTCACGTCCGATCACTTCGGCTTCAGCTATAAATTTATAATCGATGCGGCAGATCTGATCGATGGCTGATTCGAGGGAGGAAAGATCCGTGACACGATAAACGCCGAATGTCGAACCAAGATGAACGGGTTTAACAAAGAAAGGGAAGGGAAATTTTTGGGTCATTTGGGCGAGAACGGAGGAACGATTTTTTTGCCAGTGGGCAGCAGAAAACTCGAGAAAATCGGCGACGGCGATACCATGGCTGGCGGCGATTCTTTTTGTCCATGCTTTATCCATAGAAACGGGCCCGCTGCGGTAATCGGGGCCAATGTAGGGGATGCCGAGTGTCTGAAAAAATCCTTGCAGCATGCCATCTTCGCAATGAACTCCATGGATCATAGGAAAGATTACGTCGCAGGTTTGCAGCAAGGAGACGACATCGGGTAAAGAAAGAGGAATGCCCTTTTGATGCCAAGAGCCATCTTTAGAGATTTCTAAGGTAGCCAGCTGATAATAATCACTAGAGACTTGGGGCTGCATGACCTTTGCAGAGAGATAAGAAACATCATGTTCGGGCGATTTCCCGCCTACGACGAAGGCCATTTTCAAAGGAGCGATTTCTTTGGAGAGCACTTCAGGCCCGATGTAGGTGATGTTGCCCGCGCCGATGGTGAGAAGGACATCGTGAGGGCGCAAGAGCTTCGCGAGAGTATCGGCAAGTAGTTCAAAGGGTGCAAAGAGGCACTTCGCATGGCTTTTCTTGGCAACTTCTTCGAAAAGACGCTCTCCCGTAATGCCCTCTATGGGCTCTTCACGGGCAGAATAGATGTCCGTAAGGACAACTACGTCGGCCGCGTCGAAGACGGAGAGAAATTCTTGGAACGAATCGCGTGTGCGGGTGTATCTGTGGGGCTGGAAAGCGACGATGAGACGTTTTTCTCCTATAGCAGCGCGCAGACCTTGGATCGTGGTAGCAATTTCCGTGGGATGATGGCCATAATCATCATAGACGATCACTCCCCTCTTTTCCCCTTTTAGTTCCATGCGGCGCTTCGCTCCGCGAAAGGTTGCGAAGGCAGAGCGGATGACCTCCTCGGAAAGGCCAAGCTGCAGACCTAGAGCAAAGACAGCTGCGGAATTTCGGACGTTATGCTCTCCCAAGATGGGAACTTCGATAGAAGTATATGTTTTCCCTTGGCAGGTAAGGTCATATACGATGGACCATCCTTGCTGTTTCCAATTTCCAATGCGAGCGTTTGCTTCGGAAGAGAAACCATAACTCAAACCTGGAAGATTTAAATTACAGAGGCGCACATCATCAGCGCACCAGATCAAGTGGGAAGAAACTTTATGGGCAAATTTCTGAAAACCTTCGATGAGGTTTTGCTCATTTTTCCAATAGTCGAGATGGTCGAGATCGATATTGGTGATGATCGCGCCAAACGGATCATAGTTCAAAAAAGAACCATCGCTTTCGTCTGCTTCGGCAACGAAATAGTCTCCGCTTCCATGGCGGCCATTGGTACCTAAGCTTTGAACGATGCCTCCGACGGCAAAGGAAGGATCGAGGCCAGCGGATGAGAGCAGGTGCGCGAGAAGCGACGTGGTCGTCGTTTTTCCATGCGTTCCAGCGACTAAAAGCGAGCGCGAACCTTGCATGAGCTGTGCGAGAAGCTGGGAGCGATGGAGGAGAGGAAATTCTTTCGACTGGGCACCAGCAAACTCGGGATTAGAAACTTTAACATCGGTGGAGTAGATGACAGCCTGGGGAGCGCCGAGAAATTCTTCCTTATGTTCCGAGAAAATGGTGGCGCCCGCCTTTTCGAGATCGACGATAAGTGCAGTGCGGGAAAGGTCGCTTCCTTGAACTTTCATACCGCGATCTAAGAGGATGCGAGCCAGAGCGCTCATGCCAATGCCGCCGATGCCAATAAAATGATAATGTTTCATAAAGCCTCTAGGATGATGTTGAAAAGGTCGGGTTTTTGAGGTCCTTGTTGCGACACAGCGAGTGCTGTGCGCATTTTTTGCTGCAGGATGGGGTCAAACAGTATTTCAAGCTCATTTTTCAGACGCTCAGGCGTGAGCTGATCTTGGGCAAAAACACGTCCCCCTTGCACGACGTCTTCGACAAATCGGGCATTGGATGTCTGATGATCATCGGCGGCTTTGGGGAAAGGGATGAAAAGTGCAGGAACACCATAGGCGATTTGTTCGGCGACTGTTGCAGCTCCCGAGCGGCAGATGACAAGGTCAGCGGCGCTCCAGGCCAGCGGCATTTTTTCTTCAAAAGCTTTCACACAACTTTTTAAGCCAAGCTCGGCGTAGTGCCGACGCAGATGTTGAGCCGGATCTGTCTTTCCTGTGATGTGGATGATCTGAAAGGGCACCTCACCGGGAGGAAACAAGACGACGGTCTCGGCAAGGAGATTATTGATCGCTTCGGCTCCTTGTGATCCTCCGAAGACGAGAAGGGTAGGACGGTGCGGCTCGAGATAAAAATAATCGCGGGCTCTGGCGATATCGGCTTTTTCGACTTTCGCTGTCGGCATTTGGACTTCGACACTGTTGCCTTTTAATTTGTCGCGCGCGGAAGAAAACTGAACAGCTGTGAAGAGCGCTTGGCGAGAAAAAAGGCGGTTAACTTTGCCGGGGATGGCATTGGGCTCGAATAGAACGTAAGGGATTTTTTTTCGCCAGGTAGCCACGAGAACGGGAAAAACATAAAAGCTGCCAAACCCAATGACGAGATCGGGTTTTTCCTCCTCGAGGATGCGCACGCACTCTTTGTACCCGCGAAATACATCCACAATTCCTTTCCAAAAACCCCAGCCTCGAAGGGAGTGCGCGGTGACAGAGCGATGCGGGAACCGGTCTTTGCGGAAATACCGATTTGTATCGAGGCCGCCTCCGACAAAGAGAACTTCGATGCCCTGTTTCACGAGTTCTTCGGCAAGATATTGTGCAGGGAAGATATGTCCCCCTGTACCTCCAGTAGCAATGATGATTTTAGGCATGAGATTTCTTCGGCTCCGAAATGTTGAGGAGGATGCAGATCATAATAAAATTGGCGAGAAGGTTCGATCCTCCCTGACTAAAAAAGGGAAGGTTGGTTCCTTTGCTGGGGAGTAAGCCCGAAACAACGCCGAGGTTCAAAAATGCTTGAAAGCATATTAAAAATGTCAGGATGGCAGCGAGATAAAAAGCGGGAAGATTGGGTGCTTGGCCGGCGATAGAAAATCCCAAATAACCGATGAGCATATAGATCAAGATGAGAAGGCTCATTCCGACAAACCCAAATTCTTCGGCAAAGATGGCCGCGATATAATCGCTCCTCGCTTCGGGGAGATAGTTGAGTTTTTGCATGCTTTCAGCAAGCCCTTTCCCAAAGAAGCCTCCCGATCCCGCCGCAATTTTAGCTTGGTGAGGTTGATGCCCTTTTCCTTGCAGGTCAAGTTCGGGGTGCAAAAAAATCTGGATGCGGTTTTTGACGTGAGGCATTTGGGAGGCTGCGATACCACCTACACTTGCCATGATAAGAAGCGGAAGCCCCCAATAGACCCAGCGCACTTTTGTAAGAAAAAAAAGGACGACGAGAGAGGCCAAAACGATGACGGCGGTTCCGTTGTCGGGTTCGATCCAAATAAGCCCTAAAGGTATGGAGATTTTCCCGAGCAGCTTCAAGAGATCCTTCAGAAGAATCGGCTGGGACATCGTGGTAATTATTTGGATGTAGTACATCGGGATTAAATATTTCACAAACTCAGACGGCTGCAGCGAATATCCCCCAATGCCGATCCAACGATGCGCGCCGTTGATTTGTTGGCCAACGCCCGGCACGAAGACAAGAATGAGCAAAACCGTTCCAAACACAAGGAGTGGCCCACTCAGCCGCAGCAGATGCTCGTAGCCCACAAACCAAACCGCTACCGCACCGATGAGCCCAAGCGATGCGTAAAGAAGCTGTTTGATAAGGGCATGGTGCGTGCTGCGCGGAAGTGCTCTATCGAGCACCTCTGCGGCCGTGGTATTAAATACCATCGAGAGACCCATGGCAAAAATCACCAGGACGCAGATCAGCAGCGCAAAACCCTGTTTACTCATCATTTATCTACTGGATTCGAAGCTTGTCACCGACTTTTAGGCGCTTAGCTTGCTGCTCATTCATATTGTTGAGCTTGAGGAGGTCTTCGACCTTCATATGATTCTTCACGGCAATCGTCCAAGGATTATCTCCATTCTTTACCGTGTAATATTTGATCGAGGACTCAACTTGCTCTGCAGGTGCAGAAGATACTTCTGCTTGTTTGGCTGGGATTTTGAGCGTCTGTCCGATTTTGAGACGTGTCGATGTGAGTTGGTTGGCTTTCATGAGTTCCTCAACAGACACATGGTGATGACGGGCGATTTTTTCGAGAGCATCCCCTTTTTTTACTTTAACTTCTTTGTAAGAAGGCTCGGGCTTTGGTTCCATTACAGGAGAATTAAATGCTGCGATATCAGTGCCGAAATTGGAAGAAGACTCCGAGGCGACAGCGGGCGGAGTATATTGGCGCGCAGCTTGCTCCACTTCATCAGCGATAGAGGAGATCTGAGGGGACGCTGCCATGCTGCTCGCGCTGGGAAGCGGCTGGGTATCGGCCGATGTCATGGGTGCTGAGATAATAGAAGCCGGGGGCTTCTCTATTTGTTGAACAATCGGTGTCGACTCTATGGCGGGAGTCGTCTCTGATTTCAAGCTCGTAGCAAAAAGTACGATAAGCAATCCCGCATTCAGCAAGACGGCGATAATAATGGTGTCTCTTCGATTCATGATTTCCTCTCTCTTAACTTGTGTACAAATCGTTTAAATTCATCTCCGCGATGGGCATAGTCGCGGAACATATCTAAGCTCGAACACCCAGGAGATAAGAGAACCGAGTCTCCCTCTCTTGCAGCTTCGGCTGCCCAAACGACCGCTTCTTCCAAAGAAGAGGCAATGTCGACAATCATCATATCGGAAAGCTCGCGCGCAATCTTCGTCGCAGCCTGGCCGAGAGCGATGACTTTACGAACTTTCCCTTGAAACTTCTCTTTCCAGGGGGCGTAGGAACCACCCTTATCCATACCTCCGACAATCAAGACGACTTCCCCTGGCATCGAAGCGACCGCTTTTAAAGTGGCATCAACGCTGGTGCCCTTGCTATCGTCATAAAACGAAATCTTGTCGATCTCAGTTACAAACTCAATACGATGTGCCGGCTTTTGGAAGCTCTCCAGTGCATGAAGGAAAGCCTCTTTAGTCACTCCAAAATTGCGGCATAGCATCCATGCAGCTAACGCGTTCTCACTCTCGTGAATTCCCCAATTTCTATATCGTATCGGCAAAAAGTATGCAATTGTTTCCCCTTCTTGTACAGCGATTTTGTCCGTGCGGAGATCACACTCTTTTCCAGAACCAAATGTTAGATAAGATGCGTTCAAAAGAAAACCAAAATCGCGCTGCACATCTTGATATACATAAAATGGCGCATTCTCTTTTAAGCAATTTTGCAAGTGCAACTTGGCGCGCGCATATTCTTCCAACGATGCATATCGATCGAGATGATTGGGCGTGATGTTCAAGACGATGCCCGCATCGAAAGCTTTGGTTTCAAGTGTCTCCAACTGATAAGAACTGAGCTCAGCAACAATAATTTCTTCAGGATCAGGATGCAGTGCATACTCTGTAAAGGGTGTTCCCACATTGCCGATCGCCCGCGCTTTCTTTCCGCTTTTTTTAAGCGCATGCTCTGTGAGGAGTGTTACCGTAGTCTTGCCATTGCTACCTGTGATGCCGATGCAGGGTTGTTTAAGCTCGCGAAGACCGAGCTCCGCCTCTCCTATGATCGGCAGCCCAAGAGCCAGCGCCTTGGCATAGGTCGGATCACTGTGGGGAACGCCCGGAGAAGCGACGACAAGATCGACGTGATCGAGAGGAGCTGTTTGCGGATAACCAGAACTAACATTGGAGTCGACGCCCACAACATCATAGCCTTGACGCTGAAGAAAAACAGCGGCTGCTTTTCCGCTTTTCCCCATTCCTATGACAACGGTTTTTTTCATATTATTGGAGTTTGAGTGAGATGACGCCTAAAACAGCCAGAATCAATCCAATGATCCAAAATCTTAAAACGACTTTTGTTTCAGGCCACCCTTTATATTCGAAATGGTGATGGAGCGGTGCGCACAAAAAAATCCGTTTCTTATCGCGGAACTTATAACTGAGCACTTGCAGGATAACAGAAAGCGCTTCCGCTACGAAAATCCCTCCGACGAGAGCGAGGAGTCCTTCTCTTCTGAGCAGCACAGCCGACACGCCCAATATGCCGCCCATAGCTAGAGATCCTGTATCCCCCATGAAAACCTGCGCTGGATAGCCATTATACCATAAGAACCCAAGACACGCGCCAATCATCGAAAAGAGATAGATGCCGATCTCCGCGCTTCCCTCGATGTAGGGAATATTCAAATATCTAGCGATCTCAACGTGATTGGATAAAAACGCAAATAACCCCAGAACAAGCGACACTAAAATGATGCATCCCGTGGCCAAGCCATCCAAACCATCCGTTAAGTTCACGGCATTGGAACTACCAGTAATCACAAAAATGGTGATGAAAAAAGCCAGCAGAAGAAATCCTCCTCCGAGGATAACAACGGGATCCTTAACAAAAGGGACAAAATACCTCTCCGAATACTCTTGCAGCGTCAAAGACTTTGCAACAACTGGTCTTCCCTTTTGAATTTCCACCTTGGCCGTTGGCGGCTCAAACCAATCTCCCATATGAATTTTTTCTGCGAGCATGGGAGACAAAGTATAAGCAGCGACAAGACCGCCGAGCGCTATTTGAAATAAAAGTTTTCTTCGAGCAGTGAGCCCTTTAGAGCTTTTATATTTCATCTTGAGATAATCATCGTAAGCACCCATCCCACCAAGACACACTGTTGTTACAAAGAGCAGCAGGGTGAACGGGCTTTTCCAATCCATCCAAAGTAAAAGCGAAACAGCCATGGAGAGAAGAATGAGAATCCCCCCCATCGTAGGCGTGTTTCTTTTTTTCTCATGCAGCTCAGCGAGCATCGGACAATTTTCAATGCCACCGATCGTTTGGCCCACTTTGAGTTCGTAGAGTTTTTTAATGACGCGCGGCCCTAAAAAAAGTGTGATGAGTAGCGCCGTGAGTGCCGCCAATAGCATCCGCGTGGATGAGTAGTTGAAAGCCGCTGGCACTTTCACCCCGATTTGGGTGAGGTACTGAATTAAAAGTAGGAGCATATTTTGAAGTTCTTAATCCTACCGAAACGCATCCAATATTTGCCACATTTTATTGATGTTGGCTCCCTTGATCAAAATCACGTCGCCGGGTCTTGCTAGATCGAGAAGCGATTGCTGCAACTTCATTAAATCGGAAAAATATTCCGCAGGTTTATTTCCTTTTGAAAAAACATCGAGCATCGGAACAGAATTTCTTCCAAAAAGAAGAGCATGATCGACTTTTGAAAGCGCCAAATTAGCGATAGACTGATGCGCCTCCTCTGAAAATGTCCCCAGCTGCGGCATCTCTCCAAAAACAAATATCGTTTTTCCTCCCATGCGCGGCCTTGGCAAATGCATGAGAGCGGCTTGCATCGATTCAAAACTCGCATTGTAGGAGTCGTTGATGATGAGCATTCCTTGATGCTCAATTTTTTCAAACCTCAGCGGTGCCGTTTTAACTGTCGTCGCGGCTATCGCGATCTCTTCCCATGCCATCCCCATGGCGTGCGCGGCAACTGCTGCTGCCAAAAAATCTTCGCATAGATGTGTTTCTGCAAAGGGCAACGTAAATAGCGGACCCTCATTGATTCTCCAACCTTCCACCTCTTGATGCAAAACAAAATCACCCTCTTTTAGTCCAAAGTTTTTTTTCTCGCAGGTCCCCCCTCTCATCGCGGCATAATGCATCGCTCCTGCATGAATGAGAGCAAGCTTTGTTTTGGGATGAGCAAAAATCTGCGCCTTTTCACGCGCAATCCCCTCCTTGCCGTCGGCGAAATATCCCACATGCGCATGGCCAATATTCGTCACCACCGCCACTTCGGGTGGGACAACGTTAACAAGACGTATCATCTCACCAGGTTGAGATATGCCCATCTCCGCCACAAGAATTTCTGTCTCTTCTTGCTGATTTAGAAGAACGAGCGGAAGACTCGCTTGAGAGTTGGCGTTGCCGGGCGTTTTCATCACCGACCATTTGGAAGATAGTAGTGTTGCTAAAAATTCTTTCGTCGTCGTTTTCCCAACCGATCCGGTGACCGCCACAACGCGGCACTTTCGTTTCTCCTGAATTTTGCGAGCCATCATCTGAAGTGCTTCGCGCACATGAGGAGCACGGAGCAGCACCAGACCAAATGTCGCACCCCGATATCCTTTATCGACAACTGCAGCGACAGCCCCCTTTGCAGCGACGTCTTTCAAAAAACTGTGACCGTCACTTTTTTCTCCTTTGAGAGCAAAAAAGAGCGCTCCGGCAGTTACCAACCGGCTATCAAAAGCAAAAGAGGTGACGACGAGATCCGAAGAGATTTGTAAATCAATAAGATGCGCCAGGTATTGTAATTTGTACATAATCGCCAATATAAGATAAGCCTCTCGATCCTGTCTAAAAT
>VFSW01004359.1_pt1 | contig 21148 bp, 16 predicted proteins | sample 5358111 | NCBI WGS metagenome assembly VFSW01 (sample SAMN11554181, study PRJNA540505) | mine drainage metagenome | isolation source: sediment from site ElyBrook_90M | place: USA: Ely Copper Mine, Vershire, VT | collected 2017
CGGGGATCAGTTCGCAGGCGATATCGGCGATGAAGTCATGGTTTTTGCCGCGATATTAGATCGCGGCGTACCAATCGGTCAGGCGATTTTTGTTGATTCCGAAAGTTCACAAGGGTATCGGCATTTTTCCGTGCCCTTCCTGTACCCCGAATATGGTCCCAACGATTCTGCGATGATTCTGATTGAAATGGAAAATCCGACGGGCACGGTTCATTCAGGTTCTTCTTTCGTTGTCGATGACATTGCCTTTCTTGGAACAGCGTTCGATCCGTTCGTCTCGGTACATTCGGTTCCTTCATGGAAGTCAACTCTTTCGAGTTACCCCAACCCTTTTTCTCTATCAACTTCAATTTCTTTCACGTCCCAAGCGCAAGGCTATGCGGATGTGCGCGTGGTGAATCTTCTCGGCGTATCCGTGGCGCGGTTATACTCCGGCGAGCTATCGGCGGGCGAGCATGAATTCTCGTGGGATGCCAGCGGCGCGGCGCCGGGGATGTACGAGTGCGTGGTGTGGATGAATGGCGAGGTGCGGCGAACAGCCATGCTTCTTTCAAAGTGAGGGTGTGGGGCGAAATGGTATTTCGCCTTTTCAGTTTAAGAACGGAGAGTCGAAATACCGTTTCGACCCACACTTCTTCAAATGATTTTTGCGATTGAGTGTTAGTGTGTTGCTCAATCGCAAAAAGAATCATTCTATCAATCACTCGAATCACATAAATCACAGTTCAGACCGGCGCCCGATTGCGCTCGTCTCGCTTTTTTCGATCCCTATTATTTGGGGAACGACGTTCGCCATCGTGCAGCGGGCACTTCTCGATATTACGCCGATGGCGTTCGTCGTGGTGCGGCTTGCATTGGTGAGCGCCGCTTTCCTTACCCTTTCCGGCTCGGCGCGGAAGGGGTCGAAGCTTATCTTCCGCGCGCGGACGAGCGCCGAGCGCCTCTTCCGGCGTGATATTCTTGTTCTCGGGGCTTCCTTCGGAATTGGCTACCTTCTGCAGACGGCCGGGTTGCTCACCACGACCACTTCGAAATCCGCATTCCTCACCTCGACGGCGGTTATCTGGACTCCGATCATTTCCTTCCTCGCGGGCCGCGAAAAAATTACGGCCAAGCTTGGCATGGCAGTGATGCTTACGCTTGCCGGTGTGTTCCTCATGACGCAGCCGTACCGCGCCGATGGAATTACCATTGGTGATCTGCTGACGCTCGGCTGCGCGATCATGTTCGGCGTGTATATCGTATGGATAGACCGCGCCGTGCTTCATGCAAAGGCGGTCGTTGGTAGCGAGCACGCGGCGACGATGATGGTTACTTCGACGCAATTAGTCGCCGCATCGCTGCTATTGGTAGTATTTCTTCCAGTAGTCGAGACGCCGAGGTTTGTGCTCACGCCATATAGCATCGGGGCGCTCATTTTTACTGCGCTCATTGCGACCGGCGCAACGGCATATTTGCAGGCGCGCTACCAGAGTGTGGTTTCTCCGGCGACGGCCGCCGTCATTTACATGATCGAACCGGTGACGGCGATGCTTATCGCTGAACTATTTCTAACTGAACAAATTAGTTTTCTTGAACTGTTAGGTGGATTACTAATTATTACTGGTGTGATAATTGCGCAAATGAAATTTCGGGTTAAATTGCCTGAATCGGGTAGCGATGTACCGTAAAGCTCCATTTTTCCTTTCAACGTTGTCGGTTCTATGGGCCCTATGCCTCCCATACGGAAGAGCTTCCGCTCAGGTCGGTGCGAGTTTCGGCAAGAATAAAGTTGAGTATAAGGACTTCAAGTGGCAATTTATTCAATCGCCGCACTTCGATGTCTATTATTATCAGGGCGGGCGGGAGCTGGCCGAGTTCGTCGCCGATCACGCAGAGAAATCGCTCGATTCAATCGAGCACTATATGCAATACGACATCACGAACCGCGTCGCGATACTCGTCTATGATTCCCACAATGATTTTCAGCAGACGAACGCGGTCGGCGAGTTTTTGCCCGAAGGTGTGGGTGGCGTAACGGAGCTGCTGAAGAACCGCGTCATTATTCCGTATGAGGGCGATTACGAAATGTTCCGGCATGTCATTCATCACGAGTTGACTCATGCGGTCGTAAACGATATGTTTATCGGCGGCACGTATCAATCGCTACTGACGGGTGGCGGAATGGAAATCCCGACCTGGATGAATGAGGGTCTCGCGGAGTTCAATTCGCTTCACGGCCTGGACATAGCAACCGATATGTTCATGCGCGATGCCACGCTCACGAACTCGGTCCCGCCGCTCGATCATCTCGGTGGATACGTGCAATACCGCGTCGGCCAGACGATGTATTGGTACATCATGCAGAAGTATGGGCCCGGTAAAATTGGCGAGCTGCTTCACCGGATTCGCGCAAGCCGTAGTGTTGAAGCGGGGTTTCGATCTACCTTTGGATTGACCGTTAGCGAATTCAGCGACCAATTTATCAATGCGCTCAAAGTTCTTTACTATCCCGACATTGCGCGCTTCCAGGACCCGGATGATTATGCCGAATCGCTGGCCGATCATAAAAAGCTGCACGATTACATGAATGTTTCGCCGGTAGTATCGCCCAAGGGCGATCAGGTCGCATTCATCAGCGACCGCAGCGATTATTACGACGTCTATGTGCAGAGCCTAATTCATCCCGGCAAGATCAAGAAAATTTTGAATGGCGGCGGAGCAACCGCGAATTTCGAAGAGCTGCATTTGCTCACGCCAGGCCTCAGTTGGTCGCCGGACGAAAAGCACATGGCGCTTGCCTCGAAAGCCGGACAGACGGATGCGATCTTTATTCTTAATGTCGATGGCTCCGGCCCGGAAGAGGAATTGCCGAATATCGATATCGATGGCATCGAGGAATTGAATTGGTCGCCCGATGGAAAATACCTCGCGATTGCCGGTTATAAGAATGGACAATCCGATATTTATCTCTACGATCTCAATAAACATCAGCTTCGCAACCTGACGCGCGATGTCTTTTCAGACCACGAGCCATCCTGGACTGCCGATTCAAAATCCATTTATTTCGCCAGCGAGCGCGAAGGATACCTCATACCCGGTGAGTACCCGATCACCTACCCAAGCCCGGTGAATATCCAAAGCCCGAACCGCGATATTTACCGTTACGACCTTGCCTCGAACACGATCACCCGTATAACAGCGACGGAAAACGCCGACGAGTATTATCCCGTCCTCACGAAGGATAACAAGCTTTTTTATATCAGCGACTTGAACGGGATCAACAACATTTATGAAGCGAATGCGGATGGTTCCAATTCGCATCCGATCACGAATTCCGTTTCGAAGATCGACCAGATTTCTATTTCGAGCGATGGCACGAAGCTCTGCTTTTCGACCATGCACCGCGGTGGTTACGATCTTTATCTCCTGCGGAATCCACTCGAACGCCATGTCGATTCACTTCCGCTCACGGCCTTCCGCAAGAATGGAGGCAGCCTGATGATCGCGCATATCGATACGACCGCGAATGAGGCCGATACCGTGAAGGGTTACGGGAATGTCGGTGTCGATTTGCATAATTACGTCTTTAGCAGTAGCCCAACGGAGAACCGGAGCGAAACCCAGATCACCGAGCGCAAAGCGCCAGCGGAAGTAGTGACAAATTATAAAGATTCGGCCGGTCGTTATATCGAACATCCCTACCGGACCGTGTTTTCACCAGACGTTATTATTGGCTCCGCGGGATATTCTGGCTTCTATGGTTTGCAGGGGACGACGCAGATGCTGTTTTCCGACGAGCTTGGGAACCAGCAGTTTTTTTTCGCCACGAACCTCATTCTCGATCTTCGGAATTCGGACTATCTACTTGCCTATTATAACCTTACTCATCGAGTAAACTGGGGGTTGCAGGGCTATCACAGCGCGGCATTTTTGCAGGAAGTCTCCGACCCGGATGCGCCTACCGAATCCTACCCAATTGCGCGGTTTACCTCCACGGGCGTTGCCGGCGTTGCGGCCTATCCACTCAATCGATTTTCACGCTTCGATCTTTCCCTCACGGGAGCGATTTTCCAGAAGGACTTGCTTGTGCCGGAGAATGTTCCGACCAAGACCGTCTATGCCGTGTTTCCGAAAATCTCTTACGTGCATGACGATGCCCTGATGAGTTATTTTTATCCTATTGACGGTACGCGGTTTAATATCGGGGTTTCTGCCGCGCCGCAAATCGCGAATAATTGGCTCGGCTTCGTTACGCCGCAGTTCGATATCCGGAGGTATTTACGGATCAGTGGACTATTTTCTCTTGCCACGCGAATTGCGGGCGCGGCGAGCTTTGGGCCGACGCCGCAGCATTTCTTTATCGGCGGTGTCGATAGCTGGATCAATTATTATTACAAAACACAGGGCATTCCGATCACCAGCCCGCAGGATTTTGCTTTTTACACTCCGGGCCTGCCGCTGCGCGGCTTTGCCTATGATGAAAAGATCGGAACGCACTATGTCATCGGCAATCTCGAATTGAGGTATCCCTTCCCGATCATCGTGGGCGGTTTCCCGCTCGCGTTTTTTGGCGATAGTTTCATCGACGCGGGAACGGCTTGGAACCATAGCGTCTATCTCTTTCAGCGCGATCAGACATCCGGGAATTGGGAAACGAAGGACCTGCTGCTGTCGACCGGGACCGGCATTCGGACGTATCTCTTCGGATTTTATGTCCATCTCGATATAGCCTGGACGACGAATATCGCGACCTGGGCGCCACCGGCCTATATTATCTCACTCGGCGAAGATTTTTGAGAAAGGAGTGAGCGAGATGGTATTTCGCTCTTCTGGGGCCGAATCACCATTTCGGCCCAAATTCGTTGATGTTATACGATCTTCCGCAGCGTCATCACAGCTTGGCGGGCCTGAGCGAAATCCGTGGCGATGCGGCGGATTTGCTGGCCGGTCTCTTCGCTTAGGATGTCCTCTAAGTTTTCGAAATCGTCGGAGGTTGCGCACTCATAGACTTCTACGAAGGTCGAAGGCTCGTCTTCGTCCTGATAGACGGAACACCGGACGGCTTGCTGCTCGCCGTTAATGCGCTCGGCGAGGCCCGGAAGCATATTTTCAAGTTCGCGACGCTTCGCGTCGGCCACGGAATAAGTGATAGTTACGAGTGTGTTAGATGCCATGAGAAAACGTATGGAAAGCTCCGTCAATGATTAAATTCTTACAAAGTTACGAAAAGAAAACCAGCCTCCCTCGAAATTAGGAGGAAAAGGTTTGTAGCAGCATTGTCGGAGTGTCGGCGTCTAAGCACTATAATGCTCATGGGAAGACCTGATGGAGGGATTGGCAAGTGCAGCTTCAATCGTGGTCAGAGCGCTCTCGGAGTGGGCCGCAACGGTTGTTTCCTACCCCTCGAATTCCTCGTGGTCCAGCTTTACGCGGACGCGAGCATGGACGGCGCGTTCGAGGAGCGCTGAAAGCGTTACGAGCAGAGCGAAACTTGGCCAGAAGCGGGCTTGGGAACGATAGCCAAAGTATATTTCGAGGACGAGCAGCGCCGCCGCGAGCATGGCAAACCCGAAGATCCCGAGCATCATCGCAAAACTTCCTCGGTTCGGGCGGCGCGGCTGCGCGAAGGGCATCTTCGCCGCCAAGATAAGATAAATTTGGAAAATAAATCCCGCGACAGCCGCCAGCACCAGTACATGCGCCACCGCATGAAAAATGGGCATGAACCGCGAGAAGACGATCGCAAGGATAATCATGTATGGCAGCACGATCGAGACGAGCAGCGTATTCCGTACCGCGAGCAGCAGCTTGGCGCGGTCGAGCGGTGCGGCGAAGAAAATCCACGCCGCTTTATAGTTTTCGCTGTATGTGATCGACTGCATTACGATGAGCGGCATGAGCAGCGCGACCAAATAAACAAGCGCCGGCCGCGCGGCCTCCCTCACGGTACTCGTGAAAGGATCAGTGATGCCGCCGCTCACAATCGCGAGCACGATATAGACGAATGTGAGTGGAAGTGTCGAAAGCAGCTGCATTCGGAATTTTGCATCGTAGCGAAATTGTGCACGGAGCACGACGAACATACTGCGGGCCTCGTCCGAGCGCGCAAAGCGAATGTAAATCCGATACGGAAGCGAATCGCCGGAAGATTTTTTTCGCTTCGCAATCATGGAGGAGGAAGCTGCGAGATTCTCGATCTCGGATTGATATTTTTTTCCGAGCAATACATGGGAGCCAACCGCAAGTGCTCCAAGGAATGCGAGCGATAAAACCGCAAGCCCGGGATAGATACCCTGTGCCGCGCCTTCGCCCAATCCCGCGAGCGAAGCGAACCAAAAGGAGGGAAGCACTGCGAGCCACGGCTTCGAATGCAGCGTCAGGGATTGCAAATCGAGAAACCGCCCGGCTTGCGAGAAGAGAATAAAGCTCATTGCCGTGACAAACGAGCCAAGAAATTGCACGTATCCGATAGCCTTTGCAAGCGAGGCAGGGCGCAATCTGCCAAGCAGAAGGCCATAGAGAACGATCACTGCCATCGATGCCGCGACGCCCGAAAGAACGATGGACAGCATGAGCAGAAGGTTGGCGCCCAGCGCCGGGCGAAGAAAGAATTCGAGTCCCACGAAGGGACCGACGGCCAACAAGAGCGAAATGACGGAGGTATAGCAAATAAGGACAACGAGGCGCGAGAAAAAAAACGTCTCGCTCGAGACCGGAAGTGGAGAAATGATCTGGGCTTCGTCCGGTGAGAGAAATCCGTTCCCAAAGGAGAGGAAAATATTACTCGCGATAATAAAGGCGGAGTAGAGCATGATAATGCTCGCGGCGGTAATGAACACCTCGCCAGAAGTATTATCCTTAAAAAGGCGGATCGTGAACGCGCCAATCAGAAGATAGCTAAACATCGACCCATACGCCCATCCGCGGCTCATCTTTTTCCTGCGGCCGAGCCGAAGGCTCGCCATGCGCCACTCGCTTACGAGAGCGTAGCGAGTGAGGATCCAAGCCTGACGGAAGTCGATCGAGCGGAACACTATTTAATCAGCAGCAAAGTGCCTTTTGCACTACCGGATGCCGCCGTGCCTGCATCGTAGCCGATGCTCATGAACCGCAGATCGTAGTAATAGCTGCCCGCCGGAAGATTGCGCAGGTCGAAGGTGTAAGGCGTTGGCAGCCCATGCGTGAGTGGAATCGTGCCGCGAGCTACGGTGCGGCCCATGCCATCGTAGAGTTTGATCTGGGCCGTGCCATCCACCGCCGCGGTGAGATCGAGCGTAGTCTGGTAACCATTCTCGCTCGTGACCGGGTTCGGACGCAGCCGGGCCGCAGTAACGACGGGTTTGCCCTCCAAATCGTAAATGATCGTGCTATCGCCGCACTGGATCGAGAGCGCGGCTTCGTTTGCGACACTGGTCGACGCAAGCTCGCACGCGCTGAACGTCGGATCGCTCGGGTTCAGCGTCAGCGAATCGGCCGAGATCAATCCCCCGACGGAATCCGAGACCATCGCTGTCATCGGAAGGGTCACGACCGGCGTGGCCGGGTCCAGCGGGATGTCCGTGGAACTCGTGAGATCGAAGCTCAGGATCTCGATGCTGCCAACCCTTCGCGGCCCATTTTGCCCGAGTGTTGTGCCGGGAATGTTACTGAATGCGCTTCCCGGGAATACCTCGAAATTATTCGAGCGATACTCGAACATACCATGAATGGTCTTGAGGCCGATCCCGGAAATTTTCATATCCGGAACGAGGGAAGCCATGAAAGATGAACCTGGCGCCACAGGCATATTCGACAGCGCTACCTTGAAATGAAGCGTATCGACGTGTGGCGCTTTCGCAGTAAGCAGGACATCGGTGAAATTATTATTCGTCACATCGGTCCGGAGCGTGACCGTGGCGCTCAGATTCCCTCGCGAGGTGTCATCGTAATAAATGGGCACTTTCGCGGTGCTGCCCGGTGTGACAAGAACGGTATCCTGCCCGGAGCCAAGGATAAACCCCGAACCCGAGATGCTTACAAACACGGTGTCCGTTCCACAGCCGGTATTGGTGATGCTGATCGTCGTGTCCGGCGTGGGTATCGCACAGGCGTGGACAGTCTTAAAATCAAAGCTTGTGGGGGAACCGAGGGTGAGCGCACTTGCGCCGCTTGCCGCCGTTACCGTCAGCGAAACTGGCTCGGGCAAATCATGCACGCTGCCATCGGCGAGCGTGTATTGAATGTGGAAATTGCCAACGTAGATATTCGTGACGAGGGCCGTGATCGCGAGAGTAACGTGCAGGGAATCGCCGTTCGCGAGCAGGGCCGGAAGCGGCTTATCCGCGCTTGCAGCGAAGGTGCCGACAAGGCTGGGATCGAGCGTAAGGCCGGTCACACGGAGCGTATCGCATCCGGTGTTATAGACAGTGAACGTTACCGAATCGGCATGGTCGCATTCCGAAAGCGTATCGAATGCGAACGTGTTTGCAGTAAGCGCGGGGTTCGTTTCGAACGTGGAAGTTCCTGCCGTTCCGGTGCCGGAAATATGAATCGTGCCGGTAAGTGTTGTCTGTCCATTATTGGCTGAAGCCCTCAAAATCACTTCTCCCGAATCCAATGCTTTCGCGCCGGGCTGATACCGGATGCGGAAAGTGCGCACCCCTCCCGACGGAATTCCAGCCGGGAAATTCCCGGAATCGAGCAGTACAAACGGCGCGGGCACGCTAAGGCTTTCGAGGAAGGCCGAATCGCATGACGTATTTCTAAAAGTAAGCGAATCCACCGGTGAGTTGCAAATGGAAACGCTGCCAAAGTCGAGGGCGCTCGCAAATGTAACGGTTCCCGATGCGGCTCCGGTACCCGAAAGCTGGATAACATTCGAACCATCGAACGCGGAATAGACGGAGCGAAGATAATACAGGCGGAGCGCCGCGCTTTGCGGTCCCAACGTTCCAGGAACGAACCGGACCATCACCGGACGCGAGCTATCCGTCGGAATTTTGAGCGGCAACGTGAGTGGCGAGCCGTTCGTATCGAGCAATTCAAAATGTCCATTTGCCAGATCGAACTTGCTGAGCGAGAGCGTATCGCATCCCGTGTTTGAAAGCGTTATCAATTCTTGGGTCGAGTCGCAGATAGCGAGCGAATCGAACGCGAGCACTGGCCGCGTAGTGAGTGCCGGATGGGCCGTGTCTAAGATAACAGACGTTCGTAGCGCCGCGCCCCAGAGCGTATCGCGCCCCTGGTAGCGCATGGTCACTTCGAGCGAATCGAAAAGGACGGCCTTGCCGGTGGGCGTCGCGTGAAGCCAAAGGCGAAGCGTATCTTCGGGGCCAAGATGAATGGGCAGCTTGAGCGGTTTACCAAGCGAATCCGAAATGTTCCAAGCATTTTTCGCCAATAATGCCTTTGTAATTGCGAGTGAATCGCATCCCATGTTTATAAGGTCGATTGTGGTATCGACGCTCATGCAGGTCAGCAGAGGATCGGTCTTGATCGTGTTTGGATTGTAAGCGTATTCCGCCGGAACTGAGATCCCATGGAGTTGAACGTGGAGCAGCACGGTATCGTATGCAAGCTGCGGCATGCTTACGCAGGGAACAAGGTAGGCGGCATTGAAAATGATGCGAATAATCGCGGAATCCGACGCGGTGGAATCCATCATCGCGCCAGGATGCCAGCCAAGCCGGAAGGCAACGGAATCGCCGGTAGGAATCGTAGTATAAATATGGGGGAGACTGTCGAGCCACACGGCGTGAGTCTTGGCAGGCCGTCGCGTGCTATCCAAAATCCGAATATCGTCGATCGTAACCGTGCTCGTATTCGTATTGTGGAGGTAATAAAGCTGGAGTGTGGTATCACAAATAGTTGCCGATATGGGCCGCATCTTATCAGAATCCTCGAAGGTCAGGCCTGGCGCATCGACGGTTTTCCATAGGCCGGCGGAATCATCGGCGGCATAGACGATATTGCCGCAGCCCGTCACGGCAAAACGGGTATCGCAGTTGCGATAACCTGGTTTGCCCATGCTTGGACCTCCAACACCGATCCAGGTGAGACCGGCATCGGTCGATTCCATAAGATTATCCATCGGTGATGTGCCGCTGATACCGCCGGAACTTTGCACGTAGAGCACGCCCTCGACGCCTTCCACATCGCCAGTGGTATTTATCGGCAATCCGCCCGGAATGACGTCAGACCAGAAGTGCCCATAGGACGTGGAACGATAAACATGGGACCGTTGAGATACTCCCAGGACCGTCTGGTCTTCGGGCGAGGCGATAAAAGTCCCGCTGCTGTTAGGAATACAATGCAGGCTCCAGCCTTCGTGCGGGAAACCCGAAAGCGCATTCGCCCATGTCTGCCCGCCATCGGATGTCGTCAAAAAGTTGGTAGTCGAAGTCTTTGTTCGGAACTCGGATGCCACGCCGTTCATGTAATCGAACGCCAGACCATTTTGATGTAAGGCGCCCTGGGAGAACCATGTTTTCCCGGTGTCCTTGGTGAACCACATACCAACGCCCAGGTTTTGCGAAACGACAAGCGTGCTATCGGTTTGCCAGACCGCCGCCAGCCCCTGTATACCACCGTTAAAATTGAATGGGCTCGCGATTCCATTCCAGGTCGCGCTCCACGTTTTCCCGCTATCGACCGTTCGCCAGAGCCAGGGATCGCCCGCGGCAGGATCCCCGTCAATCGTTAGCCAGCCGGTGTCTGGTGTCATAAACCAAATATCAGAGACTTGCGCATAGCCGCCGAGTAGTGCAGGTATCGTGCAAGGCTTCCACGTCTGTCCGCCATCGGTCGTCCGCATGACCATTCCCGCAGCGGAAGTGTTATTCCAGTGCCAGCCAATCACCACCGTTTGCGGATTCGTCGCCCAAATCGAGGTGATCCAGTAGCCGTTAGGTACGAGGAAGCGCCTGGAGGGTACCAAGGCCCACGTCGGTTGTTGCGCGCGTGAAGGCGTCGAAAAAAGCGTAAGTAGTGAAACGGACGCAACAATAAATGCCGCAAGCATTGTTGGCGATGCTGTGAAAGATCGGAGACGTGTCATCATTTGCTAATGGATGGGGCGGAGCGAACAAAGGAAATCCGCCGGAGAATGAAAGCGTGCTAATGAGTTGACACGCGAGCACCCCGGAAAGTTGCATGGGCGGCGAAAAAACTTCGATTTTCACCAAGCGGTGAGTTCTCGATGCGGGACGCTTGGTGTGCTCCCTCCGCGGAGCACACGCGTATTTGGTTACAATCGTTCGAACCGAGTTTGGAAGAAGCGAAGGTATTTCGGTTCATAGACCATTTTCAGTCCACGAATTGCATCTCGGCGCTCATACACGGCTTCGACTGCTTCGGTGACCACATCGCAGTGCGCCTGCGTATAAACACGGCGAGGAAAGGTCAAGCGGACGAGTTCGAGCTTCGGGAAATTGTGCTCGCCCGTCTTTGTGTTGCGGCCGGCGGAAACAATTCCGCGCTCCATCGAACGGACTCCGCCTTCAAGGTATAGTTCCGCCGCCAGCGCCTGCGCGGGGAACTCGAGCTGATTCAGGTGCGGCAGGAACCTTCGCGCATCCAGGAACACCGCGTGCCCGCCGATCGGCACGACAATGGGAATTCCGATCGAAAGCAATCGCTCGCCAACATACTCCACTTGTCCGACGCGTGCACGAATGTGATCGAGCTGCACGGCTTCGTCGATGCCGCGGGCCATGGCTTCCATGTCGCGCCCGGCCAGGCCGCCATAGGTGTGCAGTCCTTCATAAACGACGACCAAATTTCGTGCTTCCTCGAAAATATCCGGATCGTTCAGTGCGAGGAATCCGCCGATATTAACAAGCAGATCCTTTTTGCCGCTCATCGTGGCGGCGTCCGAGTAAGAACACATCTCGTGAAGGATTTCGGGGATCGACTTCTCGGCGAATTCCGGTTCCCGTTGCTTGATAAACCACGCATTCTCGATCGCGCGTGTTGCATCGAGCACCACCTTAATTCCATGCTTTTCCGCAAGCGCGCGCACGTCGCGCAAATTCTGCATCGAGATGGGCTGCCCGCCTGCCATATTGACGGTGGCTGCGACCGTTACATACGCAATATGCTCCGCGCCCACCCGCTTGATCACGTCGGAAAGTTTATCGAGGTCGATATTGCCCTTGAAGGGATGGGTGCTTTCCGGCTCATGTGCTTCGTCGATAATAACATCGACGAAGGTTCCTCCGGCGAGCTCCTGGTGCAAGCGCGTCGTCGTGAAATACATATTGCCGGGAACGAAATCACCTGGCTTTATGAGAATGCGGGAGATCAGATGCTCTGCGCCTCGGCCCTGGTGCGTCGGTACCAAATATTTATAGCCGTAATATTTTCGGACTTGCGCTTCGAGATTATAAAAATTCTCGCTGCCGGCGTAGGCTTCGTCGCCCATCATCATACCGGCCCACTGGTTGTCGCTCATCGCATTGGTGCCGCTATCGGTCAGGAGATCGATATAGACGTCGCGGGAGCGGAGGAGGAAGGTGTTGTATCCGGCTTCGCGGAGCGCGCTCTCGCGATATTCGCGGGTCGAGATACGGAGCGGCTCGACGACCTTGATCTTGAACGGCTCGGCCCACGAGCGTTTGGTGAGTTTTTCCATTTTTAAGAACCTGAATTCCGCGCATGGAGGAGGATTACGCGGATGATTTTCATATTTTTCGCAGGAGGATGCGAAGTGGTAATCAAACCTGAACGACAGACCAGGATTAAGCTAATGTGAGAAGATTACGCCAATGGTTTTAGAATACTCGAAGAAAGTTTGCATCCCTTTTCGATCATGAAAAATCCATCCGAATAATCGTCCGCGTGATCTGCCCTAATGCGCGTAATCCTGGTTCTGATCCTTACTTACCCGCGCTGGCCGGCGGCGTGTAGGGGGGATTCTGCGCGAGCGACCGCACGAAGGCGATGACGTTCTTCACAGTATCGTCCGCAAGCTGCGGCTGTGCGGGCATTCCCGGAAAGCCAAATTGTGCGCCGCCACCTTTGATGACCTGCATAAGATGGGCGTTCGTCAGCTTATTCATGTAAGCTCCGTTCGTATGATCGCGCGGCTTCGGATTAAGTGCAACGGCGGCGGGTCCATCGCCTTTTCCGCCTTCGCCATGGCAGGGAGCGCACGTCGTGTGATACGTGGCATGGCCTGCCGCAATATTGGCCGGACTCATGTCGATCACCAGATCGGCGGTCGTAGCAGGAGTTGCGGCGGTCGTGTCGCTCGTTGCGGTTGCCGTCGAGTCCTGGTTAAGCTGATTGTTGGAACCCCCTCCGCATGAGGAAAGGGTGAGGAGCGTGGCGAATGCCATCGTGGAAAAAAAGAGTGATTTCATCGTTGATGCCTTACGTTGTTTTTGATACCGAGGCGATCCCAATGTTGGGAGGTCCGGCAAGTGAATGTTACAAATTCCTGGAGGCCGAGAGAGAATGTATTATTGTTTGCCCGGCCCTCAACAAAATCATTGCAAGGAGCATTCGCGAAATCGTGCGCGATACTGCTCGCAATGATTTAAAGAAATTCCGTTCGCGCTGCGAACCTGCTAATTCTTCATCAGTACCGAATCTGCTCCGCTATCCATGTATTGATCGGCGTTTTGCAGCGACCACACATAATTCGCAAGGTTCCAGCGGTCCGAATCGCTCACGCTCTGCGCGTAAGAGGGCATCGGGGTACCATTCAGGCCTGTTGAAAAAATACGGAATACATCGAGCACGTTGCGCGCGAACTTGAAGTCCGAGGGGTTGGTCAGGTTGGTCGGAAAAATTTGATTACCAAAATCGTCCGACAACGATTGCGAAGAGGGTCCATTTCCTTCGGCGTCGATGCCGTGGCAATTGGTGCACTGCATCTGGAGATAGACCTGGCGTCCGCGCGCGAGGCTTTGTGGGCTTGGAAGGAGTTCGGTGCCGACGTTGATCACGTCGAGCGGATACTCGGTGGAGTCCATAAAGCGTGGCGAGAACGTTTTGACATACTGCACGATCGCCCATCGGTCTTCGGGCCTCATTTGCTGGAACGAGGGCATCGGGGTATCGTGGAGGCCCCGCGTGATCGTCCGGTAAATGTCGTAATCGGTCGGCAGTTCGCCACTGGCGGTCGAGCGGTTCATATATATACCGCGTGTGAAATCTCGGGGCTTGATCGGCAGGTTGGCGGCGATCGGTCCATCGCCTTTGCCGTCAGCCCCTGGGCAGGGCACCCCGTATATGTGCACCAGCTCCCCGCCGCGCGCGAGAACTGCTGGGGGGGCGGGCGGCGTGGGCGCTGGGATCTACGCGCCGGGCTGCGGAGCGTCGTTGGCAATGCTTGCCGGTGGGATTCCGTTTGGAATCCCACTTTGTACCGAGAAGGCTAATCCGGAAAGGCCGATAGCCGCTGCAATCGTTAGTGTTTGAATAGTCATCGTGTGCTCTCCTGATTAAAATCCAAAACGTACTCCAATGCCGGCCCACTTCGTAGTCTGGTCCATCGTCTTCACGCTATTGGTGGTGGCCGTTTCATTCTTGATCGTATAGTCCCCGGTGACGAAGGCATTCGGCAGCAAGTGATACTGGAAGCCCACGTCGATCTGATTCTGGTTGTCGTTCGTTTCCGTCACCTTTTGGATGTCATACCGGCCATAGACGTAGAACTTCTCGGGCGCAACGATGACGTTCACTCCCACAAAGCCTCCTGTCATGTTATACCCCGTGCCGAGCGTATCGACATTATTATCTTTGCCCGTCAGATACTGACTGTAAAAGTCGAACCGTTTGGTCCAGGGATCGTAAATTTCCAAGTTCAGTCCCATGCGGGAGCTATTGTTCGTCCACTGCGGCGGCGATACCCCTCCCATGGTATCGACGGGATTCGAAATGAGTTGCGATCCGCCATAATAGAACGCTCCGATCCGGAGCGGCGCATTGTCGACATAAAACGTTTGATTGAGCGCTCCGAAGATCGCATGGGCCTGCTTGAGATCGATATCGCTGCTCGTTCCGCCGCTGTAGCCGACATCATAGCGAAGTCCCTCCGCGATTCCGGGAATCATTCCGAATGCGGAAATCCCAAAATTGGGATCGGAAAAAGAGAGGGTATTCGCCTTCGTTACCGTGCCTCCGTTCGACGTATTGCCAAAGGCGTCGTAGGTATAAATGAGCGGATCCTCATCCGGATTCGTTAAGAGGACCTGATGCTGGTAGGGAATTGAGAACCGGAATTCGCCGAGCCGAAAATTGAGCGATCCCGTCCCGTCGTTGAGCGCGTCGGTGTAGATCAGGTTTGCAGTCTCGACGTTAATCGTCGCTTGCCGACCGCTAAAGTAATCGACCGGCAGTCCCATGTAGAACGAAAAATGATTGCCGAGCGAGGCCGAAGTGAACAGCCCCACTTCGACTCCCGAGAAGGAAGTGGAGCTGGTTGTCGGTGTTCCACCCAAATTATCCTTCGACTCATTATACTGGAAAATCGGTTGCGCCACCATCCCCATCAGGAAGGTGGGTTGATCAGCTTGCGCATACTTCTCGATCGTGCCGGGCAGCTCATAGCCGTTCGCCTGGAATCGTAGGCCGAAGTCGTTCAGGAGCGGCGGAGTCGTGTGGCACGTGAAGCAAGTAGTATGGTACTTCCGGGCGAAGACCGGCACGGCCCTCGCGTCCGGCGCGTCGATGGCGATGTTCACCACCGTTATCGCAACAAAAAGAAGCAGGGCTGAGAATGTGGTTTTCATGGATGCTTCGATGCTTCGTTTATTTTAGTTCGAAGTTCGCGGTGGCCGTTCCACCTTCCGTTACCGTAACGGATTGTTGCTGGACCACCGGACCGGAGAACTCGGGGCGGCCGGTCGAGCGCGTCATCTTCCAACCTTCGTGCCACATGACGAGGTTGTAGGTTCCCGGAGGAAGCCCGTTGATCGAATAGGATCCATCGGCTTTCGTCACGGCCACATAAGGATTATCGGTTACCCAAATCCATGCGTTCATCCAGGGATGCACGTCGCACTGGATGTTCACCATCCCGGCTTTGCGAAGCTGTTGCGCGGTTTTCTCGCCTTGCGTGGGCTGCGCGAAATTGAAGAGTGTCGTTCGTTCCGAGCCGCTGGTATAATATCCATGGACATTATGAAGCCCCGGATCGTCATTGACGAACGTGACGGAGGAGCCGCGCGGAGCGATCGCCATGTGAGGAAAGTATCCACAGTCCTTCTGGCTGATCGTCGGTGCAGGGAGATTCATCCGCCCTGCCGGAGGATTCGAAACATAGATCAGTGTGTATTCTACGCCATTCCCCTTGTCAATGTCGAGCCGGTCGTAGGAATGCGTTTTGCCGCAGATTCCGAAGGCCGCGGCATCCGCCCGCTGCAAATGAGGCTTTTCGCCGGTGAACCGGACGGTGCCCGTGATGGAGTTGCCCGCCGGCGTCTTCGCCAAAGCGGATTGATCTTTGGGAATAGCAAGCGCGCCAAGGCTGATGGCCAAAAATAATGCGACAGCGAATACAAGGTCGTCCATGGAGAGCAGCCGGCCTCGTGAGGAATCGTTCAAAGCTTTTGTTTTCATCGTTTCAAAGTAGTTTTAGTTGCAGGATTGTATTGTCCCTTTGGAAGCGACATGGATAATTATGCCACCGTTAGGGATGCAACCCCATATGCTCAAAAATAAGCAAATTTAACGGCTCGTTCCCCAAAAGCCGTAAATTTTCTTTATTCTCAGGCGTAAGATTATTATACGCGTAAGGTTATTTGCCGGATGGATCGTAGAGCGGCGTTATGATTTTTTTCCAGTAAACAAAAGACTGCTGCCCAAATGACTTCCTTCTACCATGGTTTTTGCCAAGGTTTCCTGAAATCGGTACCTTCGAAAGTGGCGAATAACGGGCGGTCCGGTACAAATGCCATGGCGCAGATATGGCGATGCATATCGTAAGGGATGAAGCGATTGGTTAGGCGTAAAGTATTCGCTCTCGTCGTAAAGAATTCTAACAGGGCTCGCGGTGCTTTCCGTTACAGCTTTGGCGATTTCAGGCAGATTAGGGGCACCTTCCCAATAAATTACGGTGTGGCATAAAATATTGTCTCCATTTTGAACCATATATGCATTGGCATCAAGATAGAGAGAATTTTTACTTAGGCGACGCATCGCTCACGATGCGCACATCACCCAAAAGGCTTGGAGCAATCACCATGAACCAATATGAAAATGGGAGACGGTCGCGGGCTGCTAATAAGGAAGGTTCACCGGTCGTTCTCATCCTGGAAGATTTCGATTCGATTCGCGCATACCTGAAGAATCATTTTAAGATGCAGGGCTACGATGTTTGCTCCGCCGCGACGATTGTGGACGCACTTGAAATGGCGGAAGAAGAATATCCGCAAGTTATCATCATAGACTACGATCTCAGTGGCGAAGACGCCTACGAGGCGATTCGGCGGCTACGCGCCATCCTGCCACTGAGCTACATTGTCCTTATGGGCGGCCCGGATACAGCCACGATTGAAGAGAACGCGAAGCGTTCCGGCGCTTCCCGTGTACTTGCGAAGGCGTATGAACTGGGCGAACTTGACGATGCGGTTGTGGGAGCGCTCAATCATTTCCCGCAAATGGCATAATGTGTTCGACTCGATTTTCGGTTTTATTCTTGGAATAGTACCGATGTTCGTCTGTAAGCCGGGGTACTAATTGTCAATTTTTTATACAGCTACCTTCCCTAATGCGCACTATTATCGAGCCATTTAAGATAAAGATGGTGGAACAACTGCGCTTCACCACTCCGGGCGAGCGCGCACGGCTGATCGAGGATGCCCATTATAATCCATTCCTGCTTCATTCCGATGACGTGCTAATCGACCTTCTGACCGACAGCGGCACCACGGCGATGAGCGCGAAGCAATGGTCCGCGATCATGGATGGGGATGAAGCTTACGCTGGGTCGCGGAGTTACTATAAATTTGAGGACGCCGTTCGCGAATTAACGGGATTTGCCCATATTATTCCGACGCATCAGGGCCGCGCGGCGGAAAAGATTCTTTTCACGCTCGTGGGTGCGCCAGGCAAAGTAATTCCAAACAATACGCACTTCGATACGACACGTGCCAATATCGAAGTTTCGGGCGCCGAGGCGCTCGACTTTCCGGATCCGATGGGATTGCGCACGGAAGTCGAAGCGCCGTTCAAGGGCAATATGGATTTGAAGGCTCTCGAAGCGGCGATCGCTCGCGTTGGAGCTGAGAATATACCGCTCATCATGCTCACGGTCACGAATAATTCGGGCGGTGGGCAGCCGGCTTCGATGGAAAATATCCGCTCGACGAGCGAAATCGCGCACCGAAATGGAATTCCATTCTTCCTCGATGCGTGCCGATTTGCTGAAAACGCGATGTTCATCAAAATGCGCGAACCGGGCTTTGGCACGCACACCGTTAAAGAAATAGTCCAGGAAATGTTCTCCTATGCAGATGGCTGCACGATGAGCGCGAAAAAAGATGGCTTGGTGAATACCGGCGGATGGATCGCGATGAACGACCCGGAGCTTGCGACCCGAGCGCGCAATGTGCTGATTGTGACGGAAGGATTTACCACGTATGGCGGTCTCGCCAGGCGCGATCTCGAAGCAATCGCGCGTGGCCTGGTTGAGGTGCTCGATGAGTCATATCTTGCATACCGGTTGCGGTCGATTGAATATCTTGGCGATGCTCTGCTCAAGAATGGAGTTCCTATTATGCGCCCAACGGGAGGCCATGCGGTTTATCTCGATGCCCGGCGGTTTGCTCCTCATATTCCGCTCGATAATTATCCCGCGCAGTCCATCGTCTGCGAAATTTACCGGCACGGTGGAATTCGTTCCGTCGAGGTCGGCAGCGTGATGTTCGGGAAGTATTTACCAGATGGCACGCAGGTCCATCCGAGCATGCAGCTTGTGCGTCTTGCGATTCCACGGCGCGTCTATACGCAAAGCCATATCGACTATGTAGCCGAAGCCGTAAGTGAGGTGTATGCGAATCGCGAGGCGCTGCCCGGCCTTCGCATAACGTATGAAGCGCCGATACTTCGGCATTTCACGGCGCATTTCGAGCCAGTTCCTTTCACGGAGGAAGTGTCCGCCACTAACGATCCTGCGGTTTTCGAAGCGGTGAGGCTTCCAGAATTGGCCCTGCCTTGAAGTTGGTTTTTCTTACGCTCTATCCGACGATTCTTGAATTTAAGAATGTTCATTCGATTAGTTTCGGTTGTTATCGCGACCATGACGTTGTTTGTAGAAGAATTTTATTCTTTGCATCTTATCCTTGACGGGAGCAAAAGTTAGTTCCGGACTCATCGGAGCGAAGGCAGCATAAAAAACTAATCCCTCCCCGTTAAGCTCCTTTACGCTTTGTCCCTCCTTTCCGGAAGCAGTATCGCAAAACAGGCGAATTTGAATGGTTCCGGCTTCCGGTATGAGGCTTGAAATGGTATAGGTTAAGAAACAATTAAAGAATATGGCTTTCAATTCCATTACGATAACTCAACACTGTGACTCTAAGGATGAATCATCGCCAAATATGGGAAAAGCGATGTTTCCGGACACTTAAAAAAAAGTTCGCAAAGAATTCGTAAGGAAATCAGCCCTTCTTACTAAAAATTTTGAAAACCTCTATAATTCATCGAACAGGAAAGAATCTTAACGGTGGCATGAATAAAGTATTCATAAAAGACGGAAAAAGCAAGATTATGCAACGCTCTATCATACTGACTATCGGCACCGAGGCCCTCCTCATCGCGAACCTGCTTATTGTTGGCGTTTTGGGTGCCAGCGCACAGCCGGCCCTTCGTACGGTCGATCGTCAAGGAAGTAAGACGAACGATTATGCGAGCATTTGGTCCGCGCAATCGCGATCCAATGAAACGACATACACGATGAGCGGTTCGGACGCGGTTGGGGTGAATTTATCGGGCACCACTCCGATCAACATCTGGACGATGAGCGCCCGAGGAATTTCAGGAACAGCACAAATGGCCGTAACCGAAGGACGATTGAAGAATATTGATGCGCTTACCTTTTCGCTTCCCGTTCATAATTTAAAAGGCAGCCATTCCGGTATGGATAATGCCGCATACGATGCGCTTAAGGCAAATCAGTATAAAGAGATTGTTTTTCGCCTCACCTCGGCCACCGTCGAAGCGCATGGCGATCATGCGTACCTTGTAAACGCGCTCGGGGAACTTACCATCGCGGGCGTCACCAGGACGGTGACCTTGAACATGCACTCCGAGCTTCAGCCGGATGGCTCGGTTATCTTCCGAGGCGCGCAGAATTTACGAATGTCGGATTACAACGTCGAGCGACCATCGCTTCTGTTTGGGGCGATAAAAGCCCGCGATGAGATGACGCTGACATACACTCTCATTTTTACTAAATAACCACTATGAACACAACCCGAAGACAAAACCGATTCGCAAGGCTGCTTGCATCGCCGAAGATGCTCGCAATGCCCCTTGCCATTCTTTCCATGCTCGCGCTTGTCGCAGCAACCAACAACGCCCAAGCGCCCTACCGCATTGGCGGTACGCCGACCATGACGCTGTATGGAACTTCCACGCTCCACAATTGGACGATGACGGCGCATTCGTTCACGGCCAACGGGCAGTTTACCGTTTCGCCCGCGAACCAGCTTACAGCGATCAATTCGCTCTCCGTCGTATTGCCGGTCCATAACCTAAAGGGCGAGAGCGGCGGACTCAACGACAACGCCTACGATGCGCTGAAGGCAAGTACGTATAAAGATATTTCCTTCAGTCTTACGTCCGCAGCAATCACACCGGATGGCGGAAGTAAGTATAAAATTGCCGCGCATGGGAACCTCACCATTGCGGGCACCACGAAACCCATCACCCTGAACGCAACTGGTGTGCTGAACGCCGATCAATCGTTATCCGTCAGTGGATCGGTCGCGTTCAAAATGAGCGAATATGGCGTCAAGCCGCCGACCTTCATGTTCGGCGCCATGAGCGCAGGCGATGCACTCACGCTGAACTACGCACTCGTTTTTATACAATAAACGGAGCCTCCTTCCAAGGGTCTCTCGAGATCACGCATCAAGACCACAACAACCACTCACCCTACAACAAAAGACCATCATGAAAACAAACCTACAGACTTTCAAGCGGCTGGGCTTTCGCGCGATTATCGTCGCGTGCCTTGCGG
>VFSW01004360.1_pt1 | contig 21145 bp, 33 predicted proteins | sample 5358111 | NCBI WGS metagenome assembly VFSW01 (sample SAMN11554181, study PRJNA540505) | mine drainage metagenome | isolation source: sediment from site ElyBrook_90M | place: USA: Ely Copper Mine, Vershire, VT | collected 2017
CGAGCTTGACGTCGGCCATCGCCATGCCGAGGTCGTCGAGCATGGTGCGCAGCTTCGGATTTGGCGAAATGCGAGGCGAGGCCGGCAAAACGATGCGCGCTTGATTCGTATAGCGCGTAAGTGTGGGCGAGCTTGACGTCGGCCATCGCCATGCCGAGGTCGTCGAGCATGGTGCGCAGCTTAGCGAGTTCAAGCACCTGGCCCGGATTGGGCTCGGTCGCTGCTTGCGGTTCGGGCACGGGTGTTGGGGCTGGCGGCGGCGCTTGCGGGCGATCGTCGAGCGGAAGCGCGTATGAGGCGTTGGGGCCGCTCATGGATGGCTCCCGAACAGCATCGCGAGCAGGATCACGGCGCAGGTAAAGGCGAGGGCGATTGCGGGGCCGGTCATGGCTTCTCTCCATCAAGCGCGAGACAGGCTTCTTCGTGCCGTTGCCAATCGAGGCCTAATTCCAACAGCATCATCCGCTCGACGATCTCGGCGAACACATGCTCGTAGTGGTAGGGCGCGTTGGGGTCGTGGCCCGGATCATCCTTAAACGGCCCGGTGAGGCTCTTGAGATCGAAGGCCATGATCTCCGGTTCGGCGATGCCGCGGTCCTCGCAGAGGAAAACTTCCACCAGTTCATGCAACGCAATCACGATCATCGAATGCGCGTCCGCCATTTCGGAAACGCGAATCTGCAATGTGCCGTCGGCATCGCGCCAGTAGTCGCCGATGGTCGGGTAGCGGTGGGAGGCGTGCGGGATCGATTCGATGATGATCTTCATCGCTTGGTCCCCCGGCTCGCAATATCGTCGGCAATGGCGCGCATCAGCGAAAGGCGGTTGTTGATCTCCGGCGAAAACGGCGTCAGCCGCGTGCGGCCTTCGGTGATGTTGGTGTTGCGGCGGATTTCAACTTGGGTGAAACACCAGTATTCGCCGGTAGCGTCGATCGAGCACAGAAACCGCGCCGGATGGTCAAGGCCGGGGTCGTAGAGGATGTGGGCCTCGCCGTCGCCGATTGGGGTAGCGACCTTCCAGGGCGGCAGGAGCGGGGTGGCGAGGATCATAGCGGCGAACTCACGCGCTCACTGACCTTCGGCTTCTCGGTTTCGCCGAGGATGTACTGAACATCGACAACGTCGCCGTCCTTCAGCGTATGCCAAAATGCTTCAATGAAGATATGCGCGCGCGGCTTGGTGCGAGTATCGCCCTTCCAGTCATAGGGGTCATAAGCAACGCCACGGCACTGCGCATCGATCATGATGATGCAGCGCTCGGTCTCGTTGCCACGATAGCCATCGCGCCGAAGCAGGTAGGCCTGCTCGTTGTTGGTCGGCACCGGACGGATGCAGATCACCGGAATGAAGGTTCCATCGTCGCGGATTTCTAGACATTTGATTTCCATCACCGGCTCCTTTCCCGCAGCGCCCTAAACTTCGCCTTCTGTTTCTCGGCCTTGGTCTGCTCGATCTGCTTGAGCAGCGCGGCGCCCACCGGCTCGATGCTTCTCGGCAGATCGAAGCGCTGGCGGCGCGAGCGTCGGCGGCATGGCGGTTTTGTCGCCGCCATCGCCGCCTTCACCCGTTCCGCGTCCTCCGCCGAAAGGGGTTTGCGGTTTGCAACTTTGAGAAACTCGGGAATGTCGGGAAAATCGTTGAACATGGTCAGCCTCCAAAGGCTGTAAATGTGATCCGCACCACGCCGTAGATGGTCCAAGCCATGACGGCGAAAGAGATCAAGGCGGCGCTGACGAAGACTAGCGCGAGGCGATCTATCTCGCGATCGGTGACGAGGGTGTCGTCTTCATAGCGGTGCTGGTTCATGGCGCAGCGCTGCGCCTCGGCGATCTGTTCGACGCTCATGCGCGAAATGTCGGTGCCATCGGATATGCGGTAACTCATGACCCTTCCTCCGCGATGGCGCGCAACCTCGCGGCGGCGATCTCCGGTGCCAGCGGCGTCATTTCCTTGTCGATCGCGGACTGAAGGATGCGGACGATGTCGTGGGCGTCGGAAAGCGCCTGTTGCAGGAATTCAAGCCGGCGCGCGCCGGTGGTGGCTTGATCGGCCCGCACGATGGCGACGATGATTTCCGGCAGATTGACCATGGCGGCGGCTTGCGCCTTCGAGATGTGGCGTTGGAACGTCATGACGCGACCTCCAGACGTTTTTGCAGGCGGGCGAGGCGCGCGCCGAGCGCGCCGACAGTGAGAGCAAAATCAAACGCGGTCGGGGGATTTTTCGGGTCGGCGGACGGCTCGCTTTCACCCTCGCTCGCCACCCAGCGCCGGTAGTGCTCCTGCCAGCTCTCGCTTTGGGTTTTGAGGAAGTCGAGGCGGGATTGATCGTCGGGAAGCGTGGCGAGATGGGCCTCGATGCGGTCCATGAACTCTGTTGTGCGGTCGATCATACTGACCTCTCCGCAACGCGCTCAAGGCGGCGGGCACGACCCTTCCGCTCCATGTCCCGAATATTGTCGAGGTTGGTCCCGAGAAACAGATGCTGCGGGTTTATGCAGTGCCGAACATCGCACGTGTGAAGGACGTAGAGGCCCTTGGGGATGGGGCCGACAAAGAGCAGCCAAGCGAGCCGGTGTGCGCGGCGATATTTGTATGCGACCGTCAGGCGAGCGTAGCCGTATCGATCAAGGCCGCGCTGCCAAAGCCAGCACCCTGTCTTGGCATCCACTGTCGAGAAAGACCGCAGATAGACCGCAACCACCTTGCGGAACGATCGCGGGCTCGCGTGATACGAAAACGCCTTCAGTAAATCATTGAGACTGAAATCTGTCACAACGACCCTCCCCGAATCAAACGGTAGGATCACCGTACATTCCAAATAATTGGTCGTCAACAATAATTCAACTCAAATGAACGCACCTATACAGAAATAATGCGGCGCCAGCGTCACGCGTGACTCCGTGACTGTCACACAAGACTAAGACATAGATATAGACTAAAAACTGCCAGCGGAATTCTCTGCTGCGCGAGACGGCTCGTTAACTGCTTGATTCTAAGAAGAAAGAGGCTTCTCAAGAAGAAGGGGGCAAAAAAATGCCGAGGGTGGTTTCGATCAAGCAAGGCAAGCCGGGAACCGGCAAGCGCCAAAATGTCAGTGGACAATGGTGGAAAAGACGGCTGGCCGCCCAAGTGATGGCGCAGCTTCCCGACGACATCGAGGAAGCGCTCGAAGTGCTTGACGAAACAAAGAGATTGATCCTGCTGCCGCTTCCTAAGCCCGCTTAGGCGTCGGCTTTTGGGATTTTTCGATTTTCTCGATCGCGACCGCAAAAACGTGCGGCAGATCAGCAGGGTTGCCGAAATAGATGTAGTTCAGCCCAACCCCGGTATGGCGCACCACGCTCATCGCCGCGTCGATCCCGATCCGGTTGTCGCCGGTCTCGGCATTGTTCAGCGCGGGCGGCGTGATCCCGCATAGTCTGGCGAATTCAGCCTGACCCATCGGCTTTTCACGCTTTTGAACAATGCCATAGGCAAGCCGGATCAAACGCAGCCGCATTCCGATCGCAGCAGCACTTTCTGGATGAGGGTGGGTCGCCATGGCGGCGTCGAAACTGTCAAAAACTTGGTAATCCTGCCATTTTCGAAGATGATAATCTTGACATCATTCAACTCAACTGACTAGTTTTCGACCCATGGCGATTCGGAAACTCCAGACGGCTGCCCAGGTCATTGACGTGATCGGGCGTACCCGCGTGATGGAAATCACGGGCAAGCGCTCCACCCATCTATGGAATTGGCTCGATCGCGGCAACTTCCCCTCCGAAACCTTCGTCGTGCTCAATGACGAGCTGCGCAAGAAGCGCTGCCGCGCGCCGGCTCGGCTGTGGCGCATGATCGAGCCTCAATCGTCACGCGCGGCCTGATTGGTTCCGATTTTCGGAACCCGAGTCGAGTCCTTTGTAGCGTGGAGGTATCCGAAACACCCCCTGTGCAAAGGGGTGGATAACTCAAGTTGCGTGCGTTTTACCGGGGCAACTTGAACATGCATCTGTCGAAAAGCCGAAAAGACTTCGCCCGCGACAACAAGCGCTACGGCTGGATGCGGCTGTACGACGATTTTGTCGGTCATCCGAAGTGGCGTCGCGTCGCGGTGCGCGCGGAAGTGCCTCTCGGCTTCGTGCACACCATCGTCATTGCGCTGTTCTGTGCGGCGTCGAAAGCGCGTTCGCGCGGCTGGATCGGCAATTTCGACTTCGAAGAGGTCGAGGCCGCGACCGACATCCCGGCCACCAACATCGCCGCCGTGTTCCGGGTGCTGGTCGATATCGGCTGGATCAACCAGGATCACATTGCCGACTGGCTCGACCGCCAGCCCGAAGGCGAGGACCCGACCGCAGCGCTCCGCCAGCGCAACAAGCGCAACAAGGACAAGGCCCGGCGCGCTTACTCGGCAGGCACGGCCACCCCCGACCAAGTGGAACTGCTTTCGGTGGCGGAACGCGAGGAACTGGCGCGCCTGGCGCAAGCGTCACGCGTGACAGCGAGCCCGCCAGCTTCCCAGGCAACGGAACACATCCGCCCCTTCATGGCCGAGCGGACCGACGACGGCAGCCAGGAGGGAAAGTCGCTGGTAAAACTGCGCAACGACCTGGCGGCGCGGGAATGGCTGCTCGGCAAGCCGCAGGCCAACACGCTGGCCGTAGTCTACGGGCCTGGCTCCAAGATCGTATCCGACAATTTCGGCTGCAATCGCCTCAATGCCGACGGCACTATCCGGCGCTGGCTCGCGGAACAAATGAACGGCGATGCCACCGCGCTCGCCACTATCATTAGCGCCGCGTTCGAGCAGGCCATCACCAATGAGGCCTTCCGCAACGTCGTGGAAAGCCGGATCACCGAATATGCGCGCGAGCGCATCGCAGGCCCGTCACTGCCATTCGGCGTGACGGCCATCAAAGGAGGCAGACCATGACAGTGGCATCCGATTTGGAGATCGCCGATCTACAGGCCAGCTTTACGACTGCAATAGCAAGTTTGAGCAAAGACATAGAGCGGTTGGTTCAACACATATCTGAACACCCGCGCTACAACGAGAAGATCGACCGGGTGCGGCTGTTGCTCGGGAACCTGGAAACCGCGACCGCCTGCGCGCGCTCGATGGTGTCCGGCCACATCGATGCGTCAGCCAACCTGACCAAGCTCGTGGAATACGTGCTGGCGATCACCGAGCGCGCGCAGGACCTGGCCGAGGAGAATAGCGTCCATCCGGCCTCGAAAATCGGCAAACCGCTCGGACATCCAGCCGGTATCTGGGACGGGGTAGGCTCAGAAACCGCTTCAGCTTCTGCCTAAAAGACTCTGAAAAACCTATATATTTTGAAATAGGTCGCAAATCGGTTATATCTCCCCTCGGGAGTAGGGGAATGGCCGATCTCACCGCCGGCGCGGCGGAAATCGAGGGTGAGGTCTACGTCCGGGTCCGCGGACGGCTCCGAAGCGTGTTCTGTGACGGAGGTCACTGGTTCGCCCAGGTGCGGTTTAGCCTCGATGCCCACGAGCTTGGCTTCCGCTGCGAAATCTTCCGCCTGTCTGATGTCATGATTGTGCCGGAAGACTTCCAGCACGTCCCGATCGCCCCGCCGATCGCCGCTACGTCGCCTTAACGGAACCGCAAAACATCCGGTGCAATTGTACGCCCCTCAAATCGGTGAGAGGGGTAACAGTCATGATCAAGCCAACCGTCGGTCGCGTGGTGTGGTACGTCGGCAGCGAAGGCGACGAACTCAATGGGATGCCAAAAAGCGACCAGGTCTGCGCTGCGCTGATCGCCTATGTGCACTCGGACACGCTCGTAAATCTCGTGGTGTTCGATTGCAATGGCGCTCCGCATTCACGTACGTCCGTCACGCTGCTGCACGAGGGCGCCAAAGAAGGCCCGTACTGCACTTGGATGCCCTACCAAAAGGGGCAGGCCGCCAAAACCGAGGAACTCGAAGCGAAGCTCGCGTAACGCGTGACATCGTGGGTAACCAGGGTGCGGGGCGTCCTCCCAAGGACGGCGAGCGTTATCCGTCTGGCGGACTGAAGCCGGAAGTGGCGCCTGCGGTGCTCGCCAGGATGCGCACCGCGGTCGCGCAGGGAATGCTCGATCCGAAGTTCGGCTCTCAAGTAGGGCGCTTATTGATGATGCGCGCGCTGACGCCGGCCGAGGCCGCGGCCGCGTTCCGAATCGGCGAGATTTACGGCCGCTTCGAGACCCAGAACGGGCTTCGACGATCGACGCGCTCGCCATCCTACGAGAGCGGGGTATCGACCGGCGGGCGGATGGATGTGAGCCTAGCCGACGACGAGCAGGACGCGCGGCGGCGTGCGATCGAGGAAGAGTGGCTTTCGCTGCAGGACGAACTCGCTGACTGCCCGCGCGAGATCCGCGCCCAGCTCGAGGCCTTATGTGTCGAGGACGTCGCGGTATCCTCGCTGATGTTGCCCGCACTGGAGAAAATCTTAACTAGGATTGCGACCGTATTCACCTCCGCGCGCCGGCCAAAGAAGAAAAAGAAGAAGATAGCTGCGTTGATGCTGGTGAGCAAAGAGCACCGCGCCGCGCCAAAACCTCAACTTCCCGCGCGCCGGCTCGATACCGACAAGACCGCCTGGCTTGCGGTACAACGAAAGCTGTCCCCGCATCTCGACGAGGCTCAACTCAATGAAGCCTATGGGATTTTCACGGCAATGAGGGATCGCGAGACGTTTCGCAGCGACAAGCAGAAAAAATCGGATGTTAACCACGACAAAGGATGAAGGCTTGCGCTCGATGAGGATTGTGGACTAAGGAAATTCCAACGTCGCCCGCGGTGTGTTTCGCCAGCGGGTTTTTTTCGTGCCCAGATTTCCCCGAACCCCGCGGCGGCCTGCCGTCCCTGAAACGCCACAGGCCGAATCGCTTTAGCCGGCAGTTCTCACCGAAAAGCGCCGCCCAAACAGCCGGCCTTAGCGTCCCGGCCCGCGGGAACTTGAATCCTTTGTTAAGGCAAATCGTTCAAAACCATACAGCGTAGCCTTATGGTGGGAGAGAGCGATGTCTTACAGTTTTGCGTTCTTCGCGACCGACATGCATAGCGCTCGCCGCAAGCTTCACGAGGCCTATGCGCCAGCCGGCGTCAAGGCCCTCGTGGAGTGCGCGCTGAACGCTATTCCGCAGTCGGCGGGGCAGGGCGCCTGCGGCCAAGCTGACGACAATCGGAAGCAAGGACCCCAGCAGGAGGTCAACCACGCTATTCGAATGCCGCTGTTCCGCGGCGTCCTGGTCGAAAGCAACGGCCACATCGACGAGAACGGCGGCCGGTCCGGCATCAACGTCTTTCGCGTCGAGCCGTTCTACGACTGATGAGCGGCCGGACTCTTCACCTTCGCGATGGTGTCCTGATCACCAATCGCAAGACCGACCGGCGGCAGTCACCTCCACGGCCGCCGCTGGAGCGGTTGCACGAGATGAACGTCAAGATCGCTCGCCGCAACCCGACGAAGTGGATGCCGGATGTACGCGTCTGCTTCCTCCTGCCGAAGACCTTGTCCGCCTTCGTGCCGTCCGGTCCCCACGGACTAGGCGTGCTGGTGTTCAAGGGCTTCGTGCAGATCACCAGCTACTCGCTGGAGCAGTGTTTGCAGCAGGCGCGGGAGTTCTTCGCCACCGTCGCCAAGCAGCGCCCCGCCTTTACCGTCACCGCCTCGATCATGTCGATGACGCGCACAGATCGCTCCTGGAGCCGCCATCTGACCGTGGTCAACGGCTCGCTAGTGGTATCGGGCGGGCTGGTCGAGCCGCTGGTGTACGAGACGAGGGCGGCGTGACCACGAAAGCCGACATTGTCGCGCGGCTGGACAAGATCGGCGACGATCTGCGCCGCTTGAGCCCGCACAGCCACAATCCCGAGAAGTACCACGAGGACAAATCGGAGCTTTTGCGCGACATCGGCCGCTTGCGGGCGGATGTGCGGCAGGGGATTAACGGTTGAAGGCGGATTCACATTCCTGCAATTGCCGTGTATGTCTTGGAGCGCGCGAGTGATTCGCGCTTTTTCAGGAGGCCACATGGCTACATTGCGAGGAACGATGACGCGCCGCGGCCGCTCGGGAGCCAAGAGCCGGGCGCGCAAGACGACGCGAACGGCAAGCGCCCGCGCCAAGTCGACGCGGCGCACGGCACGTCCGAGGCGGAGGGCCGCCGGCTAAATACCCCCACCCGGCACTTCCTTCTTAGCCGACCACCAGACTTCGCCCCGCTCCCCCAAGGCGGGGCTTTTTCTTCGGAACTGTTCACTTTAAGGCTTGATCGCTAAATGCAGCACGCCGTCCAGATTGCAGCCGTTCCGCCGCATGTGCTTCGTCTTAGCGGCGCGCCAGATACCCGGGTGGAGCGAAGGGTTTCGGCCCATTCGCCGACCGTGAACTGCTCGGCAAAGACGCGGTGACGTATGAGACGGTCGCGCTCGCCGGCCAACGAAAGGGCGCCAACGTCACCTATTGCGATCCCGAGAGGGGGCACAGCGGCTCGTTGAGACCCGGCCAGCGGGTGCTCCACGCGATGATGACCAACTCGGCCTGATGGCGCGCCCGAGCCACTACTCCGATGAGCTCGCCGCCGAGATCTGCAGGCGGATCGCCGATGGCGAAAGCCTCCGCAAGGTGTGCCGCGACGAGGCGATGCCGGACAAGTCAACCGTGCTGCGGTGGCTGGCACTCAAGGCCAATTTGGAGTTTCGCGACCAGTACGCGCGCGCGAGAGAAATGTGGGCGGACAGCCTGTTCGATGAGACGCTGGAGATCGCCGACGACGCCACCAACGACATCACGGTCCTGCCTGCCACCGGCGATAAGCCGCAGATCGAGATCGTCAACCACGAGAATATCCAGCGCTCCCGGTTGCGGGTGGACACTAGGAAATGGGCGGCCGGCCGCCTGGCGCCGAAGAAGTACGGCGACAAGGTCGAGCTCACCGGCGCCGGCCCGGGCGGAGCGATCCAGGTCCAAGCCGTGACCGCAGCCCAGGTGCAGGATGATCTCAGCCACATCTTCGGCCAAGCCGCGGTCGGATCAATCGCCGAGCCGGAGCCCGTTCAGCCAGCGGAACCTGCCGCAGGACCGGATTCGCTCGATCCAGTGGTACCTGAAGGTGCTGACGGCGGCGGCGGCGAAGTCGCCGGAGCACCTGCGGCAAGCGAAGAGGTGGCTCTCCCGGAACGACCTATTCTTCTTATTGACGACGATATGCCGGCGGAAGGACCTTAACCACGACTGGCTGTTCGCGCGCTGCCGGGAGGTTGGCGCCCGCCCGGACGGGTTTCTTGATTTGTGGGCCAGAGAGCACTATAAGGCTCTGGCGATGGACGAGCCAATTCCCACACCTAACGGCTGGAAACTCCTTGGCGAATTGGAGATAGGCGACTTCGTCTTTGGTCCTGACGGCATCCCTTGCCGCGTGATCGCGCGCACCGATGTCTTCACAGATCCCGAGTGCTACGAGGTGACCTTCGACGACGGTACGGCGATGAAAGCCGGCGCCGATCATCTCTGGACAGTTGAGCGTCGCACCCGCAAACGGGTGGCGGGAACGTACAAAATCGGGGCGGGCAAGCGCCTTTACCGCGAGTCCGTCACCCTTTCGACGCGCGAGATTGCCACGCTGGATCACGCGGCGGACCAACGACTGGCGATCCCGGTCAATGATCCGCTGGTATTACCGGACGCTAAGCTGCCGATTGCGCCTTACGTGCTTGGCGTTTGGCTTGGTGACGGGACCGTTGGCAGTGCGCGCATCACCTGCGGCCTTCAGGATGCCGGCGAGGTGGAGCGTCACTTGACCGAAGCTGGCGCCGCCGTAGAGCGCGCGCGCCACTCAAACGCCATCACGTTGCGGATAGGCTCGGGACGACGAGGCAATCGAGCGTCGTCCGACTTCGCAAATGCCTTGCGAACACTTGGCGTCTATCGCGACAAGCACATTCCGGCGTCGTATCAGCGTGCATCGACAAATCAGCGGGTTGAACTGCTGCGCGGCTTGATGGACTCGGACGGCTACTGCAATCCACGCGGCACAGCTTATTTCTCCAACAAGAGCGAACGTCTGATTGAGGGCGTCTACGAGTTGGCCGCCGCATTAGGGCTCAAACCGAGTAAATTCTCGACTGAGAATCCCAAATATGGGCGTTACTGGCGGGTCGTGTTTCAAGCCTACCAGGATCGCAATCCCTTCAAGCTGGAGCGAAAGGCAAAGCGCGCTAAGGCAGGTGCTCGGCTTCGGCCTCGGCGTTACATTATCGGAGTGGAGAAGCTGACCGACCCGCCGAAAATGCGTTGCATCCAGGTTGATCGCGCCGACGGTCTTTATCTCGCCGGCCGGCAGATGGTGACGACGCACAATTCAACCATCATCACCTTCGGGCTCTCGCTCCAGGACGTGCTGGCGAGCCACGGCGAGGATCCCGAAGCCCGGTATGGCGGCCGCGAGGTCACGATCGGCATCTTTTCGCACAACCGCCCGATTGCGAAGCAGTTCCTGCGCCAGATCAAGATCGAGGCCGAGACCAACCTCGAGCTGCAAGCGCTTTTCCCCGACGTGCTTTGGGGGGACGCCTTGCGCGACGCGCCGAAATGGAGCGAGGACGAGGGCTTAATTTTCCGCCGCAAAGGCAACGCCAAGGAAGGCACGATCGAGGCCTGGGGCCTGGTCGACGGCCAGCCGACCTCGAAACACTTCGTCAAACGCAACTACGACGACGTCGTGACCGAGCGCTCGGTCACCCCGGACATGATCCCCAAGACCACCGCGGCGTGGGAGCTAAGCGAAAACCTGGGCACCGAGGGCGGCACCGCCCGCTATGTCGGCACGCGCTACGCGCTGTTCGATACCTACGCCACCATGGTCGAGCGCCAGATCCCGGCCCGGATTTACCCGTGCACGTCGGACGGCAGCGAGGATTGGACCAAAAGCGTGCTGCGCAGCCCGGAGTTTCTGGCCGAGAAGCGCCGCTTGCAAGGACCCTATACTTTCGGGGCGCAAATGCTGCTCAACCCGCGCGCCGACAAGGCCCAAGGCTTTCAGGAGGCTTGGCTCAAATACTGGCCGGCGACAAATACCACCGACCTCAACCTCTACATCATCGTCGATCCCGGCGGCTCCAAGAAGCGCCCCGACAATGACTTTACCTCGATGTGGGTGATCGGCGTCGGCGGCGACCATAATTACTACTTGGTCGACGGCGTTCGCGATCGCCTCCGGCTCACCGAGCGCGCCAACTGGCTGTTCAAGCTGCATCGCCTCTACCGCCCCAACGGCGTCGGCTACGAAGAATACGGGATGCAGGCCGACATCGAGCACATCGAATACGTGATGGGCGTGCAGAACTATCGATTTTCGATTACCCCGCTCGGCGGGCCTCTCGGCACCAACGACCGCATCAAGCGCCTGGTGCCGATTTGCGAGCAGGGCCGCTTGTTCCTGCCCCATTCAGGCATCGTCCACGTCAACCACGAGGGCCACCAGGTCAACATCGTGCGCCAGTTCGTGCAGGAAGAGTATCTGGCGTTCCCGGCCTGCGCCCACGACGACATGCTGAGCAACCTCTCGCGCATCCTCGATGAGGAACTCGGCGTCACCTTCCCTGAGCCCGATACCCACAAGCAGCCGAAATGGATGCGCGACTTCGCCGATGAGGAACTCGGCGGCGACGACGACTGGCTGACCCAGTAACCCCTTCAACCTCTGGAGACCTGCAATGGCGCTTCTCGATAACATCAAAGGCGCGCTTGGGAGCGCCTGGCATGTCGGTTCCAATTCCTTCTACAACAAACTGTTGCCCTCCACCGACGGCACCGCCGAAGCCAACAAGGTGGTGACGACGGACGCCAGCCAGAACATCACCATCACCGGCACGTTGACGGCGGCAGCCGTGGTGCAGAGCGGAACCGGCGTCACGGAAAGCATCGTTCCGCAGCAGGCCTACAACGCGGTATCGACGGCGCCGACGGCCAACGTGCTCGCGATCACGGGTGCGAACATCACCGGCGGCAGCGTGCGCACCACGCTCAACCTGACCGCGGCGCTCGGCGCCGGCGCGGCGGCCGATCTTCCAACCGTGGCCGCACTCGTCACCGCGATGGAAGCCGCCGGCATCACCCCGCAGATCGGCTCGACCTACGAGCTGGAAGTGATGAACACGTCAAGCGGCAACTTTGCCTGGACCGTGACCACGGCCACGGGCTGGACGCTGACCGGCACCATGACCATCGCCCAGAACACGCTGCGGCGGTTCTATGTCAGCTTCCAGTCGCTTACCGCGGCTACCATGCAATCGCTTGGCGAATACGCGATCACCGCCGGCATCTGATCTTTCGCGTAACTTTCTTCGCTCACGAGTGTGAGATGAAAAAGTAACGAGGCCGCCATGACCACTGTAGCGCCTACGATCTCTCGCCCGACGTCTGGCCGCGCCGGCGGCTTCCTCGTGCAGTGGCCGACAATGGCAAATGGGCAAACGGGCGTTCCCCTGGACCTGACCGACTTCGTGCCGGTGAGCATTCAAGTCGAGGGTACGTTCGGGGCCGGAGGTTCCGTCACCATGCAGATGAGCATCGACGCGGTGCCAACCTACGAGACAGCGCACGATGGTCAAGGCAACGCGCTCACCTTCACATCGGCCGGTTTTAAGGCCATCGGAGACAACGCCAACCTGATACGGCCCAACGTCACCGCTGGCGACGGAACTACGGCGCTAACCGTTTCGCTTTGGGTACGCCAAGCGCCGGCGCGATGACGAATGAAATTCGGACCCGTCCCGCCCAAAAAGGTCCCCAAGCAGGACCCCCAGAAGGTTCTTTTGCTGGCGGAGCGCTGGCAGCGCTCGGCGTTCGCGCAACAACGCTGGGCGGAGAGATCAAAGAAGGCGGTTGATTTCTTCGAGGGGCGGCAATGGACCGAGGACCAGCTCCGCGCCATGGTGCGGGGACGGCGGCCGGCGCTGTCGTTCAACGTCATCGCGCCTCTGGTGCGATTGGTACTTGGCTATAACGCCGCCAACAAGAGCGACATCACGTACTTACCGGGGCAGGACAACCGCGCCACCGAGGACGTCGGCGAGACCTTGACCCGAATCGAGAAGGTGATTTCCGAAGGCTCGCATCTGCCGTTCGTCGATACCGAAGTCTTTCTCGACGGCCTGATCGCGGGCCGCGGCTATTACGACACGCGGCTCAGCTTCGAGACCAATGATTTAGGCGAGATCAAGACCGCAGCAGCGGACCCGTTCTCGGTCTACCTCGATCCCGACGCCGATTCTTATGATCTGAACGAGAACCACTCCTACGCGATGCAGTCCAAATTTGTCTCGCTCGACGAGATCGAGGGCGCGTTCGGCAAAAAGGTGATGGAGCTGTTGCAGCCGTTCTGTCTCGGACAGACGCCGCTGGCGCCAATATCTTCGCTGATCATTGAGGACGAGATCAGCCCGGTTCGCACCTTCGGCGAGCGCCACGACGCCGATCCGATGTTCTGGGACCAGTTCTATTCGCTTGTAGGGGATTTCGTCGACACCAGGCGGCGCACCATCCGCATGATCGAGTGCCAGTACAAGGTTTTTGAACCGAAGAACGTCATCATCGATCTGGAGACCGGCGACAAGAAGGTGCTGCCCGACGAGTGGGGCCAGGACAAGATCGAAAAGGCGCTGCTCTACGGCAAGATGGTCGGCAATCCGTTACGGGTGCAGCGGCGCATGGTCGAGCGCCTCCAGTGGACCACGATGGCCGGCGATCTGATGCTCTATGACGCGCCGTCGCCCTACGACCGCTACACGCTGGACCCGTACTTCCCCTACTTCCGGCGCGGTATGACGCGCGGCATGGTCGAGGACCTGATCGATCCGCAGATCGAGAAGAACAAGCGCAGATCAGCCCGGGTCGAGATCGCCTCGAAAACCGCCAATGGCGGCTGGATGTACCACGAGAACTCGCTCGATCCGCAGATGGAGCGGAACTTACATAAATACGGTTCGACGCCGGGCGTCAACATCAAGTGGAAGGGCCAGACGCCACCTAGCCAGATCGAGCCCAACGCCCCGCCACAGTCACACAAAATCCTCGAAGACGATGCGGATGCCGATATCAAGGCAATCGCCGGCATCAACGAGGCCGCGCTCGGCCAGGAGATGAACGTCCAGTCGGGCAGGGCGATCCAGGCCAAGCAGCGCCAGGCGGTGCTCTCTATCCAGATGTACATGGACAACGTCAAGCGGACCAAGGGCCTGTTGGGCGAGAGCCATCTTGCGATCATCCAGAACCATTACACCGAGCAGCGGCTGTACCGGATCATGGGCAAGGACGGCAAGTTCTCCCAGATCATGCTCAACCAGGCGCAGCACGATCAGGCCACCGGCGTCACGCGGATCATCAACGACGTCACCGTCGGCAAATACCAGGTGGTGGTCGACGATAGTCCGATATCCGATACGTTCCTCAACGCCCAATTCCAGGAAATGATGCACATCCTGCAGCAGATGGGACCGACGATCGCTCCCTACATGCCGATGTTCGCCGACCTCATCATGGATATGTCGTCGATGCCGCGCAAGGACGAGTGGGTCGAGCGGATTCAGGCGATCTTCAAGCAGCATCAGGACGCGCAGGCGCAACAGCAGCAGCAACAGCACGCGCACGCTCAGCAGCATGGCGGCGGCCATCCGCCCGGACATGGACATCCAGCACCGCAGCAGGGCCAGCCGTCGGCGCTCGGCGGCGGCCCGGTGGCGCAGAACGTGGTGCCGTTCAACGGCGCGCACGCGGGGTAAGGCGATGGCGGATGATGGACAGAGCAGAAGAAGAAGCCCGTCCAGGCCACCGCCCGCCTGAAGGATATGTGATGCTCCACGAGCCGGCGTTCGAAATCCACACGCAGAAGTATTCGATGCTGATCTTCGCGGAAGGTCGCGTCGAGCTGCGCGAAGGCAATTCGAATCTTGATGCCAATGCCAATGTGATCCTCAACCGCATCCCGCAGATGCTGGCAAAGGCGGCAAGTGCGGCGCGCCTCTCCACCTTCTGCACCGGAGACGACGATGCCGCGGCTTAGGGAAAACGAACTCGTCACCGCCTCTCTGCTGCGCCGGTTCCAGCTAGAGGCGCAACTGGCCGGCGTTTCGGAAGAATTCTACGCGCTGATCCAGCGCGATTCTGGCGACTTCCTATCGCATCACCCGTTCGGTCCGGCCGCGGCCGTCGAGCAGATCATGTGGGCGACCGATGTCTTGAGGCGGCTCAACCGCGAACTTCACCACGACGGGGCATGGGTGGTGGTGTTCACCGATCCGAAGCCGCCGCAAGCCGGCGAACTCGCCGTTATGAACACCGCCGGCCACCGCGAATATGCCCGCTACGCGCTGCTCTGGCTCGATCACGACGCCGACGTGCAGTTTGCGGTCGAGTGGGTGATGAACGAGAGCGAGTTACTGGACTGGTGCGACGTGCTGCTCGCCGGCATCGAATCGGTGATGCAGAAATGCGAAACCGCGTGGGAAATCTGGCGCCACCATAACCGCGAAGTGCTCGATCCCGCCGACGGGCAGACCTATGCGCGAGCCAAGGGCCAACAAGCGTCATCGGCGAGGCATTGATGTCAATAGAAACCGATCGGCAGGGCAAATTCCGAGACGATGTTATCGACACGCTGGCGCGGCTTGACACCAAGATGAACCAGATTTTGGAGAAAGACGCCGACAAGGAAAAGCGCTTGCGTTCGCTGGAGCGCTGGAAGTGGTCGCACGCAATCTCTGGCACCGCATTTGCGCTTGTGCTCGCCAAGCTTGGCATTCCGTTACCAGGAACCGGACCCTGACCGTGCGCCTCCGCCGAGGGCCGCCGCATTCGTTCGGCTGGCTCAAGGTCGATCATTGCACGCTCGACGATGGCGCGATCTTCAACTTATGGGAAATTCCAAGCGGCGACCGCCTTTATATCGGCCGCGGCATGTGGGTCGAGATCGACGATCAGGGCTTGATCTCCGCGATCGAGCCGCCGGTCACCCACCCTTTCCGTCACGCGTGACAACAGAAATCGCTTTGCAGCGAGCGACATCGCTGCACCTGGCCGCCGCAGGTCTAACGGGCGTTTCCGCGAGTTTTCGTCCCGCGACAGGAGATGATTGAGTTGACCAACAATAGCGAACAGGTGACCCCCGACAATCAGCAGCAACCCAATCCGACGGAAGCCAATGCGAACCAAAATTCGCAGCCGCAACCGCAGGAAACGGAAGTTGTCGATATCGACGCCAAGGACCTAGCCGACGCCAAAGCCGCAGCGGAAGCCGAGAAGGCTGCGGGAACAGGTGAAGGCAACGATCCAGCGTCCGGGGGCGCGAGCCAACAGCCGAACCAGGCGCAAGCCTCGGATCAAGGCCAGCAGCCGAACGGGCAAGCGCCCACCGGCGAAACGCCGATGATCCCGAAGCCGCGCTTTGACGAGGTCAACGCGCGCGCGACCAAGGCCGAGCAGGAAGCCGCCTACTGGAAAGGCGTTGCCGATGCGCGGGGACAAGGGACCCAAAATCAAGGCGGGACCCAGCAGACCCAGCAACAGCAGGCCCAGCCAACGGCGGAACAGCAACTCGCTGCGATCCACAGCAAGCAGGACGAACTCGCCCAAAAGTTCGACAATGGCGAGATCACCTATTCCGACTTGCTGAAATCACAGCGCGCCCTTTCCGCTCAAGAGCAGGCAATCCACGAAACCCAACTGCTCTCCAAAGTCCAGCCGGCACAAGGCAACCAGCAGCAAGCGCAGAACGACCATCTCTATCTCGACACGCTGACGGCCCAGCTCGAGACCGAGCACCCTTGGGTGCAGATCTTCGACAAGGTCGGCACCGATGTTGACTGGAAGTACCTGAAGGATAGGGCGGTCGAGAATTGCACGGCCAAGGGCGTCGACGTCTCAAACGGCGACATTGGCCGCTATAACCTGCGCAAAGAGGTTGCTGAAATCGCCGACAGCCTGGGTCCCGGCATGATCGCCGAACGGGCCAAGGCCAAAGGCATCGCTATTCCAGGTCAACAGCAGCAAGTCACGCAAAACCAAGGCGGCAATCAACAGCCATTGAGCCCGGAGGCGCGTGCGCGCGCCAACAAGCTCGATCTGGCCGAGAACATGCCGCCGAACGTGCAGCGGATGAGCGGCGCCACCGGCGACGGGACCCCGACCGACGCGCGCATCGAGCAGATGAGCGATGATGAGATCGGAGCCTTACCGGACTCTACCCGACGGAAACTTCTCGGCATCATGTAAAAGACGAGTAATCCCAATGGCAGTTACAGACTTCGGAGCCCTCACCGCGGCCCAAAAGAAAGTATGGGCGGCGGAAGTGTGGAAGGCGGGGCGCGACCAATCCTTCTTCTTCGCCAACGGCTTCATCGGTACCTCCGACACCGACATGAACTCGGTGATTCAGCGGGTGACAAAACTCAGCGAGACCGAACGCGGTCTCGAATGCGTCATGCAGCTCGTGCTCGACCTGCAAGGCGACGGCGTCGTCGGCGACAACGAGCTCGACGGCAACGAAGAGGCGATGATCAACGACGCCCAGACCATCCGCATCGACCAGTTGCGTCACGGAACAAAATCAAGGGGCGAGATGGCCGAGCAGGCGACCGTGATCCGCTTCCGCGAGCAGTCCAAGGACAAGCTGACCTTCTGGCTGTCCGATCGGCTCGACGAGCTGATGTTCCTGACGCTATCAGGCGTAGCCTATTCCAACACCTATAACGGTGCGGCGCGGGTCAACAGCCAGCTATCGTCGCTGTCCTTTGCCGGCGATGTGGTGGCGCCGTCCACTAACCGGGTCGAATACGCGGGCACCGCGACCTCGACTGCGACCTTGACCACATCCAACACCATGAATTGGGCGTTCCTGGTCGAACTGAACACGATTGCGATGACCAAGCGGCTCCGTCCGATCCGTTCCGGCGGACGCAACTACTACACCGTGATCATGCACCCCCGGCAGCGCCGCGACCTGGTGCTCGATCCGACCTACCAGACCATCACGCGCACGGCCGAGAAACCCTCGTCAAAGCATCCGCTGTTCACCGGATCGCTCGCAACCGTCGATGGCCTGGTGCTGCACGCCCACAACAAGGTCTACAATACTTCGGGCCTTGCTTCCGGCTCGAAGTGGGGATCTGGCGGCACCGTCGACGGCGCGCAGGCGCTTCTGCTCGGCGCCCAGGCCGGCGGCATTGCCACGTTGGGATCGATGTTCTGGCGCGAAAGCGAAAAGACCGACTACAACAACCGCCCCGGCATCGGCGTCGGTCGCAAGATCGGGATGCTCAAGCCGCAATTCCTGTCCGTCTTCGACGACACCACCGGCACCACTACGCCGACCCGGCAGGATTTCGGCGTCGTATCCGGCTACACCGCAGCCGCGGCGTAATCGAATTCATTAGGTCGGCAGGTTACCTGCCGACCTTTCCCCTTTTCCATCGGCTTTAAGGAAACAGCCAATGACCAATACTCCCGGCTACAACCATTACAAAATCCAGTTAAAGGATTCTGTGACGGGGCAGAGCATCATCAAGACCGGCGGCACCGCGTTCATCGCTATCGCCGGCACCTCGCAGAAGGAAACGCTGACCGACAAGAATGGCGTCAGTCTCGCCAACCCGATCCTGATGACCGCAGGCCTGATGGATTTCTGCGTCGCCACCAGCCACCTGACCGTTGATATCTACGTCGCAGCTCCCGACGGCCAGTTCGAAGTCATCAAGGGCATCGGTCCCTCGGGCAACAACGAATACCCGATCGATACCGAACAGAAGCGGCAGACCTGGATCATTCCGTTCAATATCGCGGACTGCGTGGCAGCTACCGAAAAGGACACCGGCTTCGTGCTGCCCGCGCACGCCTTCGTGCTCAACCGCCTGCACGGCTGCGGCCTCAACGTCACCACCGCAGAGACCACCGGCGCCAAGACCATCACCGTTGGCACGCTATCGTCGCAATCCGGTGGCTCGGCTTCAGAATTCATCAACGGATCGTCGACGGCGACCGCAGGCCTTGTGATCGGCACCGACGGCGCCGGTTTCTCGACCAACGCGCCGTATACGACCGATGCCAACACCGCCAAGAACGTGAGCTATACGCTGGTGACGGCATCGGTGGCGGCGGCAGGCTACGTCATCCTGCCGATCCAGCTCGTATAAAAAGACGGCCTGTTTGACCAAAAACTAACGGTCGGACGGTAAAAGTCCGGCCGTTGACTTATAAGTCAACTTCACCGAGGGGAATTGCCGATGGAAGCCGCCCGCGCATTGAAAGACCAGACAAATCCGGCCAAGGGCGACGGCACCGAAGCGCCCAAGGTAATCCCGGCGACGTTATTTGTGCTCGACACCACGGCAAAGCCGGGGAGGGGAGCGCGCGAGCATCAGATGATGGTCGATGGTTTCATCAAGACCTTCGTGTTCGAGCCCGGAAAGGCGCTCGAATTGCCGTTCCCGACCGCTATCAAGTTCCTGAAAATCCCGGAATTCATCCGCACTGATGCCGAAGGCACTCCCCAGCCCTATCAGCGCCAGCCGAAACAACCGCATGAGATGGGCGCGGGCGAAAAATTTGAACTGGGCGACCACCAGACAGTCGCCGACTATAGCGAACTCTCCAACATGGCGCTGGTGCAGCGCGCGCTGGAATTGCCGAGGGGCGAGTTAGTCCCGCGCGACCGCAAATCGCTGATCGATTTCATCGTCAAGACGCAAGTCGAGCGGCGCAAGGCCAACGAGGAAAAGACGGGCAAGGCCAAGGCGGCGTCCGAGGTAGAACTCGAAGAAATAGCGCCGGTCGACGACGAGTAAAGCCTTAATCGATGAGCGCCGTCCTGCCCGCTGTTGCGATCTGCGAGCGGGCGCTCCGGGCTATCGGGGCTTTCCCGGTCACCGAATCGGCCGCGGACGGCGAACAGTTGCGCGAGGCCATGAGCTGGCTCGACCTGATCATGGCCGACATGGCGGCCTCGACCAAACTGTTCAACCTGATCCCGCAGACGATCTCGTTCACGCTCACCAACGGAACAGCGAGCTACAATCTCAACGCCGCGCTCGGGGCCAATCTCCCGGTCGACCAGGTGCAGTTTCCGGTCGAAGCCTGGCTGTTGACGCCGACCGGAACCTCGGTGGTCGGGTTTTCCGCCAGCATCCCGGCCGGCATTGCGGTCAACCAGCTCGTGACCGATCTGACCACGCCGCAGAACATCCCGCCCGGCACCGTGGTTTCTTCGATCAATGCCGCGGCCAACCAGATCACGCTGTCTTCGCCGAGCACGGTTGCCAACGCCGACAGCTTGTCGTTTGCAACCTCGCCATCGCCGACCACGCTGACATCGAGCGGCACCGTGAACGGAACGGGACAGATCGCCGGCACCTCGACCTATCACCGCCGCGAAATCCCGCTGGTCAATCGCGACGTGTTCAAGCGGGTGCACAATCCGCCCGAAACCGGCCATCCCCACATGGCCTTTATCGATCGGCTGGCAACACCTACGCTGCAGCTCTATCCGACCATCCTTGCAACCGACGGCGGGCTCTACATTCTGCAGCTCGACGTGCAGACCTATGCGCCGAACGTGGCGCCGGCCGGCGTGACCGGGACCCAGCCGCAAGCCTCGATCCAGCACAATTTCCGGCAAGGCTGGCAAAGATGGTTAGTTTGCCAGTTGAGCCATGATCTCGGCGCCGGCCCGATCACCAAGCTCCCGGAAGCCAGCCTCAACCGCTTCGGCAAGATGGCGGAAGTGTCCAAGACTGCACTTCTCGCGTTCGAAAACCGCGAGCACGAGGATACCCCGCCGGTTGGGGAAGCCTACGACGAGCACGACTATCATTATGGTGGCCACTACCACCACCATCACCACAACGACGCCGATATCTGGTGACGTAAATGGCGTTCCGTGGCTGCATTCCCGACTTCCAGCTCGCCAACCCGGCCTATGTCGGCGCGACGGTTTCGTTCTTCACCGTCGATGCGACCGGCAACCCAACCCAAACCCTCGCCTCGCTATTTGCCGACCCGACTTCCACCCAGACCGTCACCAACCCGCAGACGCTTGACAGCGAAGGCAAGTTCTCCGCTCCGGTCTATATCGAGGTCCCCGTCATTGCC